>Ga0213865_10000451_pt1 | contig 28162 bp, 48 predicted proteins | sample PICome_6_FD_160100 | JGI IMG/M metagenome (GOLD analysis project Ga0213865, IMG submission 160100) | Coastal seawater microbial communities near Pivers Island, North Carolina, United States - PICO282 | ecosystem: Environmental > Aquatic > Marine > Coastal | place: USA: North Carolina...
AAGTATTATCCATTTGCAATGTCAGAAACTCTAGTGTCCATGCCATCTGCAGGTCTTTGTTTACCGTAAGGTGTAGTAATAACTTCACTACTTCCTGGGTTGTAAGCATCTGATTGAAGATACATTCTACCTCTACCAGCGTTAAACATGCTTTCAATTTCACCTTTGTCCCTCGCTCTACCGGGTTTAAGAGTTATTGTAACCTTTAATTTACTTGGGAAACCTTCATAACCAAGGGGTCCTTCAAACGCAAATTCAGCGTCTTGTAGAGTTAAGTTACCTGCAACAATCATTGGATTCATTGGATTTCCTATCGTCAAGTGCCAGTTACCAGTCGGATCACCAGCAACAAATGCATTTACAACAGTACCTCCTTGAGGACCTCCGAGCAATTTCATTAGACCACCTCCGATAACGTTATCGAAAACCTTGCTATCGCCAAAGTTACCCTCCATTATTTTACCAAAATCATCCTTTAGGTTTCCAAAAGCACCCATTATCTGGTCTCCTAACCCTTCAAAATAACCTTTATAATCTCCACCGGCCAATTTCTTAAAATCACCAAATGGCTTACCAACACTACCACTGCCAAGATACCTTGTAGCACCTCCCCAGAAAGGAGCATTGTTATATGTTAGAGCAAGCAAATTAGACATTGTGTCCATAAACGCCGCCTTTGGAGATGTGTTTCCATAACCTCTAATATCATAGTAGAATGTTAAAGCAAAGTCTTGTTCAAAAACCATCCCTCTTTCACGTGTTAAAATCTTATCGATAACGTTATAGGGTCCAAATACTTTATTTGGATAGGTTTCTTTTGTAGGATCCCAGCCTCCTCCTTTATCTCTAATCATTGCGGCAGACGCTGCACTTCTACCAACTGCTGCAGATTCAAGAGCCGAAAGAAGCGGACTTCCATCAATTGCAGCACCTAGAGCACCTCTATTTCCTTTTGAAGATGTAATTTCTTGAATCTGTGACTGTACTTCTTTCCAGTTAAACCCTACCTTAAACTTAAGTATTTCTTTAAGATCGTTTCCCAGTTCAGGAGAAAGATATGTAATTGCCCTTGCTATATCTGGCTGGTCGGCCTTTACGGGCTTACCATCCTTACCAAAAACTTCAGGAGCCATGATATCGTCGGCAACTGGATATGGAAATCTTCTAAGAGTTACCAAGTACTCGTTACTAATTAAACCATAGTGTTCAGCCTGTATAAAGTCGGTTAGTGAATACTGAAAACTTGCCTTATCGTTATTTCCATTTAGTTCATTTGCAAATTCAACAATATTCTTAGCACTTGGGTTAAGCACTCTATTTGAAGCATTTGCCGGTCCTACTAGAGCCTTTGACATCTTATCCTTCTGGCTTGCTTTATCGCCCTTACCTACTCCAGAAATATTGGATGTCTTGAATAGAGACCATCTGTTAAACTTTGAAGAAACCGCTTTACCAGGTGTTACCTGATCTCCATTATCGCTTATCTTTAATTTATCTCCCGTCCCAGAAGTTTGTTGATTAACACTATAAACCCTGGCCTTTCGTTCCGGTTGACCACCATATAGACCATCATGTCCTCCTGCAGATGCGGCTACTGTAGATTCTCCATGTTTTTCATGTTGTCCGCCATCATCTGCTGGGTTGCCCTTTGCCCCATCAATTATATTGGGTGAATCAAATTCAGCACCACTTAGGATTTCTCTGTATCTATAACCAGAAGGAACCTCTCCTACGAATTGTAAATTTGATGAAGCTGCTGATACAGCGTCGTTAATGATGTCCTTGATAGTTGCCATTAATGGGAATAATTTTCTTTATATATCCCTATTAATATGTTACTACGTCCACTCGCCCATGTCCATTTCTTTAGAAGTTGGATTATAGAACATGTTATCTATCCAGGATTCATCAGTTGGCATCCTGTCACCTAGAAATTTCTTTAAATGTGTTATGAATTCACCTTTAGAACTATACGAGAATTCACCTGATGATTTTCTGTATGGTAATCGAGTAGACATCTCATAGATTTCTTTAATTCTTTGCTCGATCATGAAGGTTTGTAGGTTGTTAAATAGAACCTCTTGTTCGTCTCTTGTTTTAGTGCAAAAGACAGAGTCAACAACTATCGTGTATTTTTCCCAGTTGGGACCGTCAAACAAGTTCTCAACTAGATCTTCCACCTTTTTATAATTGGTACGTTTTGCATTGATGCGAGCCTCTCGACCTTCAAAGTCTCTGATAAATCTACCACCAAAAATATTTTGCTTTAAAAAATAGATTGAGTCATAGAACTTTTTGACTCTAATCTGATATTGAGGATTGATGTCATTGAACTTAACATCATAGATAAGTCCTCGTACAGGAATTAAAATGTTCGGTTGGTTTGTTGATGATATTAGAGCCTGTACATATTCACCCTTATTAAAGATCTTATGCTTAATCATTATCAATAAACTTTACAGAATCGAAGAGACTCAATACGCCTTTCTTTGGATAATCACATCTATCAATGATAATTAACTCAACATTATTAGTATCGAAAGAACTATCAATATAGTCTTTAAAGTTTAGTACCGTCTCTTTATTTAGGTTCTTAAATAAAAATGCCACATTAACAATGTCTCGATCGGCATACTTTTCAGTTAAGCCACCAAAAAGTTTTTGGATGTATAGCGAGATAATAATGTCAGACGGTTCGGCATCACTCGGATCACTCTTGAGCAGGCGATTGTAAATATCGCTATGTGATATAATTACATCGTAATCTTCAGATCTAGTATGTTTATCAAAATCTGATTTGGTTTTACACCATATTCCTGCTACTCGTAGTGTCATTCCTGTTTAACAGCAGCCTCTAATCTCTTTAGCTCCTGCTTTAATTCTTTTATTTTTTCTTTTAGTTCCATTGTTGGAACATTTTTAGGGTTACCAATAGACCTACATATTTCAACAAAGTATGGATCTAAATTAGAACCTACGTCTATTCCAAGGTCAAGGGTTAAATCAGTCAAAAAGCTGACCAAATTTTCTTGGCCAGGATCCTTTTCAAAATCATATACAACTCTAGAAATATGTTCTTCTCCGGCACCGTTTACAGAGTCGTCATAGGTTATCTTTACTACCCCGTTATCGGCCGGTTCAATACTAACCGTCAGCATAATTTATCCTCTCTTTGCTCTAGACTCTTGTGCTTCTTTTTGTAGTAGTCTAGCTTTTTTTCTGTCTTTTCTCCAAGTTTCTTTGTCTCTAATCACGGTTAAAGCCCAAGCCTCTTCGAGTTTAGAGATTTCTTCAGAGTTATATCCAATATTAGCCCACGTTTCTTTTACAGACTCTAGCTTTTGCTCTAGCGCCTCTCCTTGTTGCTTCTCAATATGGTCTAACCATGCTTGTTGCATTTTTCTGCCCTGCTCCATGTTTTGCTCACGGATCTTTGTTCTTGTCTCGGAAAAAAATGAAAGCTTTGAGATCTGCTTTAAGATTCCTCTCTCTTTTAACATGTAGCGTCTCTGGCGTCTACTTAAGAATGTTGGTTGTTGTGTTTGTTCACTCATTTGTGTAATAATTAGTAATGAAACTTTGAATTTGAGACCTTAATTGGTCTTGTAGATTATTTATCTGATTTTCTATCAATAGCCCGATCTGCTCATTTAGGTCGGAGTCTTCAAGATCCATCTGATCTTTTAGCATTTCATAGACTTGAATTGATGGAATATTTACCTGAACTGGCATTTCAGCCCGGTTCTTTTTACTCATCTTAGAGAGCATCTCCATCATCACGTTGATTTCAGGATCTGGTCCTGAAATGTCAACGGCATCATCTTCAGTTGTAGTATTTGTAGTTTTTTCAGGAAACATTTTGACTCCTGGTGTTTTTGGAGGTTGAATATCCCCTAATCCTCCAAAAGTCTTTGAAATTTCAATAGCATCATTCTCATCATTCGCTCCAATCAGCATCTCATCGACGATCTCTCTATTTACTCTAGTTCCGTCTGTAAAACTAAGCCACTTTTCGTCTTTTTGTTCTTCACTTACCTCTACTATTTGCCCAGCTCTCTCCGTCTTTGACCAAACATAGATTTGTTTTTCTGTTGTAACTTCGCTCATTGTTCTATTTTTAATCTTTATAAGTTTACGTATTAAAAAGTTAAGTAGTTTGAGTCTCGCTGTTTTCATATTCATTTTCAACGAATTGCTTAATAAACTCCATTGAGTCTACAGGACCCATTATTGCGTCTGAGTTTGCAAGTCTCCTTACCCAGTATTTAATAAATGTCTCATTACCCTCTTTGAGTAATTGTGCTTTTAGATCTTGTAGATCTGGTAAAATTAATTTGTTAAACCCCATTATTTTATTGTTTTAAGTCGTTCTGTAAATGTTGGTGGGAACAGTTCCGATTTATTTATCAACGAAAGAAAGCAAGCATCCAGCACATAGGTCACTGCCCAGTCATCTTCACTTCTTACACTTCTTCCCACTCCCTGCATTATCGTAATCCCAGTCTTCCAATCATACCAACCTGGCATCTTTTCCATCTTGGCTTTAATTAAAGGATCCCTTAAATTTGGATAGGGAACCTTAAAGAAGACTTGAAAGCGACTAATATCGTCTTTTAAATCAAGGCCTTCAAGCAGTGAGGGTCCCATAAAAACTGCGTCCTCTTTCTGCTTAAATAGCTCTAACATATCCCCTTTCTCTTTTGAATTCTCATAGTCCATTAGGCGAAAGGTATGTTTGCTGTTTCTTTTAATATAGTTAGTAAATTCATAAGAACCCGTATGAATAATTCCACGATGACCCTTATGTTTACTAATGATCTTGTCAAGTAATTCGACCACTTTCGGTAAACTTTGTTCCTTGTGTCGATATGATAACTTATGCTTATTTACAAATACAACAGGTGACTTATCGTAATTAAATGCATTGTCTAATCTGATAAACTTAGCACTCTTAATACCCATCACTTTTGCATATTCTCTTGGTCCTCCAATAGTTGCGCTCATAAAGACTTTAAATCCAGCCTGATCATGTAGATACTTTTGAATCATCGCAGCCTCTTCAGTACACATAAATTTAGCCTCATCATCCCTTTGGTCCCAAACCATCGATTCAAGTCCAACTTCAGCTATCAATTTAGTATAGTCCTCAATTTTACAATGAATGTCTTTAATTCGGTCAAATCTACCAAAAGCCTTCTTCCAGTTTGGAGTCATCTCCCTTTCATTGAATTGACCAAACATTCTTTTCACGATATTTTCAGCAGCCGGTCTGCTTGCTAAGAATTGAACCAATACTTTCTCTAACTCTTTTAATTTTGCGAAGAGTTGATTACGATCCTGAACACGGATTAGGTCTTGCACTAAATCATTTAGATATGCTTTACTAATTGAGGGACTCTCTACTCCAGATTTAACTAGAAAGTTAGATTGAGAGTTTAGCAGGTCGGGAAGGAAATTATCTATCCTGGGAGAAAAATGATTCTGTACAATATCATCTACTTTATGGGCCTCATCAAAGAAGACAAAGTCACGCTTGGTAAAAGGTACCCTACGTTCACTCGCTTCCATCTTCGGAGCCACGTAGTTTCGTTGTAATAGCCAAAAAGCATAATTTAGAACCGTAACAGGTGAGTCGATTGCTCTTAGTCTTAATTGCAAATAGTCGCATGTCTTAGAGCAATCAAGTTTTGCAAGTGCTTGTTCATACCCCATGTTCCGCATTCTACATTCACCTAGTGAAAACTTTAGACCATTTACATGACAGTCATAATTATCGACACCTTTAATTGAAGGCCATCTTAGTCTTAATCGGTTAATGTCAGACTCATATTGATCTTGTAGTGAAATGTCAGATGTGATTAGATAGCCATTCTTTCCAAGCTCTTTAAGGATCCATGAACACCACATTGCGATAATTGACTTACCAGTTCCAGTAGGTGCATCGATAACAACCGTTGAATCAGGGTCGTTTTGATAGGCCTCAATAATTGTTTCTATTGTCTCTCTTTGGCCTTTCCTAAAAGCAAAGCCAGGACCAAATACATCCTTCTCGAGAGCCTCTTCTATAATTTCGTTTACATGTCGTTCCAGCATATCACCTCTTCTACTTCAATATTAGCTCTCTTTAATAACTCGACTCCCGCCATATCGCGGTAGTCCTCTGAATAGTAGACTTTAGAGATGCCTGCTTGAATAATCAATTTAGCGCAATCAAAGCAAGGACAAGTTGTAGTGTAGAGTTCAGCACCCTCACAGTTCATTGTTGACTTAGCAACTTTCATAATAGCATTTGATTCTGCGTGTAGAACCTCACGTCTAGTAACAACTTTACTACAACAACCCCATTCGCATTCATATCCCTTTTCAATTAAGGTCATTGCATGATCTGGATTTTCATAATACCTGATCTGATCTTCTTCACATGTGTTATCAAACCCATGTGGCATTCCATTGTAACCAAATGAAATGATCTGCTTATCCTTAACAATTACACAACCAACTTTGCGTCGTTTTGCGTATGATAATTTTGCAAACTGATACGCAGTCTGCATATATATTTTCTCGATTGCTATTCTCGGCATAAGTGCATAAAAAAGTCGTACATAAGTTATATGCACGACTTTCAAAAAGTTTATATTGAAGTGTTAAGAGATCTTAAAGACCAACCTTATCCTTAACAGTATCTAGTACTGGATTTGGAGGTGTCATAGTCTCGTCAATCTTCTTAGCATATGATTCTTTCATAGACTCACATGCAGCTTCAAATTGTTCTTGAGACATTTCTTCATCGTGAACAGATTCGTATGCTTCTTTTAATTTATCAGCAGCAAGAGCAGCGATTAAAGCAGCATTTTCAGCCATGTATGATTCTACGGTATGCTCATCATAATCGTCATTTTCGTAAGCTTTTGCTTCTTCGCAAGCTTTTTCATACATTTCTTTCATTAGTTCAGACGCAGCCATTGCAACAAGTGCAGGGTTCTCATTTACCTCTTCTTCAGTTTCATCAACTTCCTCTTCTTCAGTTTCAGTAACTTCCTCTTCTTCAGTTTCAGCTACTTCTTCAGTTTCTTCAGCAACTTCAACTTCTTCCTCGTTGTCTTCAACCTTATCTTCTAGGTTCTCAACTTCGCCAGCTGCAACTACTTCTTTTTCGATTTCTTCAGAGCGATCGGCTTCGCGAACATACTCTTCGAATGATAGAATTTTTTTGCTCATTTTATAATGTTTTTGTTTTTTCTATGTTTTATATATCCTTTTAATCTAGGATTATTTTTAGACTTAGTGGAGTTGTTCCCTTGATGATTCGATGGATTACTCCAGCAGGTATGTCTATTTTTCTTTCCGTAGTTATTTGGATTGGCAATTTATTATCATATTGAAATCTCCAATCGTTTTCGCCAAGTGCAATTATTTTTCTATCCTCTTCGTCGGAGTGCCATTTATATAAATGATCTGGATAGCTAGGATCGAAATGTCTAATAATATAACCATCGTAACGCTCTTCAGTGAAAGGTTTACGTTGGTCAAATATCATATCAAGAACCTCTTTGTCTGTTAATCTATCTTCTACCATGGTTGATCTGATTTTAAACCTAATTGTTTTCCAAATAGTGTTGGTCCATAACAAGCCCAGAATCCTGTCTTGGTTGGATCCATTTTCTTTTGAAGGTCACATTGGTGGCGTGCCCAAAAACTAGCTGCTCTACCAGGATCGTCGTTCTTAATGGTTAGGTTAGGATCTCCCCATTCGATCTTCATCGCCATAGTATTTCCGTCCTTGTCCTTTCTACCATTATTATGATAGACAATAAACTTACGACTACCTCCTCTTTCTGGAGAATCTAACTTTACCTTAACTGGATCCTTGCCTCTTGCTTTATACATAGCTGGCTTTCCAACCTCAAGATGTTTAGCCATCCAAGCAGAAGGACCTTTCAGAATAATGTTGTTCTCGTCCCAGTACTGTTTTACCTCTTCAAAAAGTTCAGCATACTTTTCGCTACCAAGTCTAAAGAAAGAATTGGTTAAGTCAAGGCCCTCATCAATATGAGCCTTTAGTTCTGGTGAGGCATTTTCCCAATCTTCAAATGTCTTTATAAATTTCATATCTTACTTTTCTAAAAGGTCTTTTCGGTCTAACTGCTTATAAACCTCTTTACGGGTTTTTTCCATCTTTTCGGCATATTCTGGATCCTCGTTGCGATTAAATACAATCTGCTGAGTTAATGAACCGCTAATAGCCTTTAGGTCCTTTTTACGGGTCTTAATTAACCAGGCAGCCAAGTCTTTTGGGCTTAATTCAGCAAATCTTCCTTCAGCATCTGGAAAGTCAGAATCTTGCCATTCAGGCCTCTTCTCGTTTAAGAATTCTTCAAATAATTTTATATGATTCATATTTTTCCGTACATTCTTTTTCTGATTCTTTTACCGACCTTTGAAAGAAGTCTAGTGTAATAACCATCTTCTTCAAACTCAGGCTTCTTTTTAGCTCCAACGACATCTATAATCATTTCCTGGTTCATGATTACTGGGGCATTATTTGCCTTCATAATTTCTTCAATCTTCATACCAGCCTCTAGGAACCATCCTTTGGTATTTACCAATTCAAGCAGTTTCTTTACTACCTCTTTTTTGGCTTTCTTTTTACCATTAGTTCCTAATAGCGCAAGTTTATTTCCCCATCTTGTCTTTTTGTAAATGATAAACGCATCTGGAATCTGATCACTGTCAATGTCTTTGATTGCAGTTGCTTTATATTTTGTTCTTAACTCATGATAGTCATCTGCTGAGAAGTCAAGACCCTCTTGAGCATATGTTGATGTATACATGTCCCAAATGGTCTGCATTCCCTTGTCATCAATTTGCATCAGGTCAAGCTCAACCCACTTTCCAGAAGGAATAGTAAGCTCACTAACAAACTGCTCAAATATTTTAATATGTTTCATTATGCTGGTCTGTTTTTACTTTTAGCATATGGTTGGGACATCTCTTGCATCCATTTCTTACCATTTGGATTTTGAACTGGTTTGTTTAATCTCTTTCTAACCTCCTTCTCAATCTGATCTAATAGATCCTCATTATCATATGAAGAATTATCAACAATAATCATTTTATCAGACCCGAATAATTTTTGAAATTTACCAAGATTGTCTTGTACATTGCTCCACATCTTCATAACAAGATCATCGGGTACTTTACGATCTCGAGTCTGATTTCTCTCCATTGCAACTTCAAGCGAAGTATTTACAAAGACCATATATGTGTCATATCCAAGATCATAATACAATTGTCTATGTCCCTTGATTTTATTATAGTCTTTTCCAGTACCGTCAATTACTTGCCCAAGTCTTCCGGAAATATAATTATTCTGCATTCTTCTAGTAAGTGACTTTGCAGAGGTTCTAATATCCATTGCCTTTTGCCAAAGGTCCGGATCCTTCTTATAATCGGCCAATTTTCCAACATCAGGTCCAGCCTTCTTTAGACCAGCCTCGAATGCATTATCGTTATTTACAAGCTTTAAGCCAGTTGCATATGAAACAGAACTTGTAGCTCCTTTTGGAAATCCAAATAACTCATTTGCCACAAAGGATTTACCAGATCCTGGACCACCTGCCATAAAAAATGCTTTTAAGATTCCAGGGTCATTAATTCCTTCTTCAACAGGTTCTTCGTTTTCAGTGATTGCTCCCTTGGCATTGAACATTGAAAGATTTACAGTCGTTACCTCGCCAGAATCCATATTTCTAAGTCTAGCAACGTAGCCATCAGAATCAAGAACCTCATGCTCTTGTCCATAGTATAAAACCCTTTGTTTCTTTTTTAGTTTAGTCAGCTTCTTAAATTCAGATTGGCTAATTTTTTCGCCATATCTTTTAACGAAGTCTTCAAACAACCTTACGTACTTCATAATTCTTTTTTACCTTTATATTTTTCACCAACGTATTGTTCAAATAGTTTTAAGTGTTTCATAGTTCTACTGTTATTAAAGTGCCATCATCTTCAATACTTTTTGGATTTAAATGTTTTTTAATATATTGCATATATAGTTTGTTTCTTCTCTGATCTCCGTCTCTGTTTTTTGAACCTTCAAACTCTATATACTCTACCTCTGGATTCTTTTTCATAAACTCTTGAATAATATCTACAACAGTTGCCATAACTCTAAATAATTCACCTCTATTAGTAACTAGTTTATAGTCTACTGATTTATTTCCTTTCTTAGTTGTAACACTAACACCATATTCAACTGATAATGTCTCTCCATCACCAAGCTGTGTCATTACTTCATATTCTAATCCTGAGTCTGTTGTAAATATGGAATAAGTATCATATCTGCGATCCATCCATCTCCATTTGTATGGTTTTGCACCAGCATCGCCTACCTCATTAATAAAATCTTCAAAGATCTTAATATGTTTCATTAGTCAATGTTGATTTTTATTTTTGTTTTAGTATCATCTGGTTGACTAAAGACTGCATGAGTAGGCACCAATTCATATTCATGACCTTTCATCCTATCACAGTACTTTTTACCAGTACCTTTCTCTAAATATGCAATTGTCATGTGTGGATGATAATCTGGGTATTGGTTGTTATATGGCAGTTCACGAAGAGCCGCATTACATGCATGTAAACTATCTCCCTTTACGTCGAACTTTAACACATCGTAGTCATTCTCGAATAGAGAAGCTTTGTGAACCTTACACGTACCAAATGTGTGTTGATCCAAGATCTCTTTAACCTCATCGACTGTTACCTGTTCTTCAAGACCATAAAGTAGCGTACAGTGTGGCTCATCTTCAATACCGAAAGTTCTATCACCTTCCTCTTCATACAGGTCATTTGGGTCAATTCCATCGTGAATCTTGTTCATCATTGGAAAGTCAAAATATAACATTACACAACCTGAGGAATAAGAGTCTCCACTCTTTTCATTAACTTTTATAACCTCTTTTGGTTCATCTTGGGGGTCATTCTCAAGACCTACCTTTAAAATTTTACCAGAGGGATCTTTAGCTTCAATCCAATTCCATAGTTTATTATACTTTATAAAAGTCAAATCTGTATTATAACCAGGTCCAATTGAATCAGGTGATTTTATAATAATTTTATCACCCGGCTTAAGACTTTTTATTATTGATTTTTCTTCAACAATAAACTCTTCAAATAATTTTACGCGTTTCATCTTATTATCTATAATTTTATGCTCCAAATCCAAGGTCTAACGTATCGTCGCTGTCGTCGTTGTATTCCTTACTTAGGTCAACATTATTTAAGTCGTGTCCTTCTACCTTGATTTTTGGTCTAAAGTGACCGTCTCCATCAAAGTACGCTTTAAAACTTCTACCAGCACCTACCGCTCCGGTCCATTCCATGAAAGCAAACATCTTTAAGAAGTCTTCAGCGGTCTCCTGGTCAATGTTAGAGATTGTAACGTTTAAGGTCACACCATCACCCTCTGCTTCGTTGATGTGCTGTTCGAATAATTTTATATGTTTCATAATTAAAATTTAGGAATTCCACCTATTTTTTTAGCTCTTCTTCTCCAAGTACTTAACACTTCTTCTCTAGTTTCACCCGTTAAGTATTCTTGAGTATCAAGATATTTATTAACCGCATCTTCCATTGAAATCTTGCGCTTTTTTGCTTCGTATCTTAGACCTTGTAAATTTGCATCAACCTCTTTTGGTAAGAGCAAATAGTTATACTTTGGTAAAAATCCAATATCGATTAGGTTTCTTAATTCACTATCGTCCTCGTTAGGTTTTCCCATTCTATAATTACCAATGCTAACACCGTCTTGTGTAATGTGTTCTAATTCATGTCGCATCACATCTGCTAGGTACATATAGACTTCTGACCATTCTCCTGGCAACCAGTCCTTGTTAATTGCAAAGTCTATGATAATGAATGGATCTTGATCTTCCCATTCTCCCTTCTTATTAATAATCTCGTCTCTACCGTCTGCTCCAGTTGTTTTTAAGACTTCGAATCCTTTAATCTTCTGGCCTTCAACTTTTCCAAAATAGATAGTAGCATGTAAATCAAACTCTACTCCTATTCCATCATCTTCAATCTGTTCAAAATAGTCAGATTTTGGCTTACCCGATTTCCAGTCTTTAATCCAATGCCTAAACACTCGACTAACTAGCTTACCAGACAGGGTATCCCAACTCTTTCTTCCTTCGTTTAAAAACGTGTCAAATGACGAAACATGCTTCATAGCTTATATATTAACATAAAAAAGGGGATCTATGAGATCCCCTTTGGCCTAAAAATAAAAGCAAATTCTTATGAATTTACATTCTCATCAACTTTCTCGCTAAAGACATTGTTGATTACCTCAAGACAATCATCAGCATCAGCCACCTGCTGTACTAATTTGTCCATCTCCTCGATAATTTGAGGATGTTCTCCGATTCCAGCTGCGTTCGACATATAAACCTCTAGGGTTGCAATTGCCTCAAGTCGCTGAGCATTGTACTTTGCCCGTAGGGCTTCTAATTTAAGATTCGCCATTGTTTGTATTTAATTTACGTAGTTCGACAATAATATCTTCAATTCCTCCAAAGATAATCGCAGCAATTGCAAAATACCAAAATCTATCTGATCCAATATTTAAGATTGCAACAATCCAAAAGATAAGTGACTTGAGCGACATTTGATACTTTTTGGTAAAGTTGAGGAATCCTAATAGTCCTCCTTTAATTGTAGATAAAAATTTGTTCATAGAAAATTATTTAGGGTTTATATTAATAGAGTTTCAAATTGTTTCTTATAAACAAAAAACTTGACATAAAAAATCTAGAGTAAATTATTATTAGATTTTATTGCCTAGTGAATTATAGAATTTAACGTCATCCTCATATATCGATAAAAACAATTTTTTTGCCTTTTCTGAAAATTGAGGCTTTACACCGAGTTTTTCTATATTTTTTCGATAAATACCAACATTTTTCTTTTGAACTTCAAAATCAAAGTTAAATTTAGACTTTATTTTTGGCCATTCCTCTTCTAAATCTTCAAGCTTAATTATTTTATCCATCTCAACTCCCTTGACCCAGTCGCTTTGTAGCCAACAATCATCAACATGATACCAATATCTGTTAAGGGTATGTAGTCTTAACATGTCATGGAAATCTATTACTGGATTATCAAAGTCAATGTTTAGAGAACATTTTTTATTTTTAAAGAACCAATAGAATTTATCGTAGTGATTTTTTGCTAGAGAATAATTTGCATAGTCAAGATACATTGATAGGAACCATTTAGTTGGTTCCCTAAAAGTACAAAACTTAAAATAGCTATTCCATCTATCCTCTCCTGCTATAACCCTTACAGTGTTTGCTGATTCGTGCCCATATGGCGGTGATTCACCACCTCTAATACAATCAGGATCTGCTTTAATTAGAGCCTCTTCAATTGACGTAGACCCTGTTTTTGGAATCCTGATGTAAATCAATCTATATTTGTCAGATATTATCATAATAGAGGTTAGGTTATACCAATAGAGTTTCAAATTGTTTCACATATTTTTGCACAGCCAATTCTTTCGCCTTTGCTTCGATTTCGATATCAAGTTCCATGCCGTAATCTTCAATCGGTTCATAGACATAATCAGCATGTGCTCGCATAATTACAGAAGCATCCTCGTGAAGCTTCTTAGCTGATGAATAGTGACACAATTGACGGATTCCAGTAGGCCAGGTTTTAGCTGCCAATTCGAGGGCTTCTTTCTCTGGCATTGGGTCATTGTAGCATCTGTGATGGTGATAGTCAAATGTGATTGGAGTACCACACTCTTTCCAGATTTCATATAGATCTTCGACTCCGTACTGAGCTGGCTTGTCGTCATTTTCAAGAACTAGACGCGACTTTACGGTTTCATCGAGTCTGTGGAAATTCTTGATGAATCGCTTCATTGCCTCGGGTTTTTCACCATAGGTGCCGCCCGCATGAATATTGATTGGAGCTTCATGAGTTCTTGGTAGACCCATCGCATCCATAATTTCACCATGCTGTCGTAACTCTTTAAGAGTCTTCAAGACGACGTCTTCTCGAGAGGATGTTAGGATATTGAATTGACCAGGATGGAATGTGATACGTTGACCATATTTCATCGCAAGAGTACCTGCACCTTTCAATAGATTCTTAATCTTTGTCCAGTTTGGAAGGTCTTCAAACTCATATTCTGACATCCATGGAAATAAGTTAGACGACATACGGTACATCTTAATCCCGTTCTTATGATTCCATTTAATGATTTCAACCATATCACGGACATTGTCTTCTGCCAATTCGCCAGCATACTCGATGCCTTTTGCTTCAAAGGTTCTTTTTATCATTCCGCGGCCAATCTTGATTCCTTCTTCGCCGAGAGTTAGATTGATACAGCAATATCCGTAATTTGTCATGAATTTATAATAGTTTTAATGAATCCAATTAATAATCGAACGAAGTGAACTGGCCATGTTAGAGACGTCACTACTCTTTCAGCCATTGTAAATCTTAGACCTTCGTGCTCAGGATCGTTAGACGCGAGCCAATTTATTATTAAATCGAATAAGAAGTTAAAGATAACTCCGCAAATAATATAGTATAGAACAAATGTTATCATCCCCAATCCTTTTCAAATTCATACCAGTGATCGGCTCCAGCACAGTCTCGATGAGCATCAATGACTATAGTTATACTATCATCTTCGCTAATTGTTTCAAGAATAGCTCGAACGTTCATCTCAACTAGCTCCTTGCTGCCCAATTTATCAAAAGACCAGTTTCCAAGACCAGTTGCTAATCTAGAAACAACGTCTTCGACTGTTGTAAATCTACGACCGGCATAAAAATCATCTCTTGGATTTTCAGCAACAATCTTTTCAAATATTGCATCAGTTCCTATTTTTTCTCGGACCTCTTCTATGATTCTTTTAATTAGATCTTTGGATTTCATGGCCTCTTGGAATCCAGGGCCTCCAATACCGTTACAGCGTACTTCACTCGCTTTAAATGTGTATTTCATATCTTTAGCTTTTATTACTATACAAATATAAACAAAATATTTGACATAAAAAAATCCTGGCTAAAAAATTAACCAGGATCTTAAAAAAGGTAACAGGATGCTACTATTACTAGTTAGTTTGCTTATCTTGTAAAAATTGCTGAAAGCATCCTTAAAATTAACGGGTTTCTATTAAACTTACATTGATATTGGAATAGTTAATTTGCTGTAAGAAACCCTTTGTTACTTATATATTTAAACCTATAATTGTTTCAACTTATAAAGTAATTTCTTTGTATCTATCACTTAAAATAGTAGTATTCATTATACTGACTGGCGTAAACTCTTTAGCACCTAAAACCGAAGTCATAATTGCTGGTGAGAATCCACTGATCAGTGCAGTTCCAGTCTTATCGAATGCAACCGGAACATCACCTCTACGAGATTTTAGATTCCAGTAGACAATTTTTGGCATCTTGTAGCCGGCTTCAGAATACATCTTCTCAATCATTTGCTGAGCGGTTGGATTCCATTCAGGTACACCTTCATTCCATGTAGAAGAAGTCGCTTCATCGAATTGCATATCTGATAGGATTAAGATCTTATCTGGCATCTCATCTTGTGAAACATTATGCTTAATAGCCTGGTCAAGTATTAACTTAAAAGATGCTTCAAGATTAGTGTTCATGCCCCAATCGGCGCTGTAGATTTCAATAAGTCTATCGACCAAATTATCTGCTTGTAGAACTTGTAGTTTCGGATTAGCGGAAAAGGTTAAGAAAGAGTCTTTGAATGGACCTTCATTTCTCTCTGCAATGTAAAGCCCTAGAGAAACAGCAATATCTATACAAGTTGTTCTTCCACTCGCCAAAGTGCTCATCGATCCTGAAACATCAACTAATGGTAAAACCATATCGGTCGACCCTTCTAAATAGTTAGGTAGAGCTTTCCACTGTTCAGCAGCAACTTCATTGTTATCACGATTTAATGACTTTATAACGTCATATGGATAGACGGCCCCTGCATTAATTTTAGCATCACCCTTCTTAAGAGCATCAAGATAATTCAAGTAGCTGTTCTTCGCATTCTTTACAAAAGCGTTCCGGTATCGAGCCGACGCAAGAGATGGCAGCTTACCAAATTCAATTTGATTCCATTCTTTTGCACACATCTGCTGCTCAACGACGTTTGTCAACGTAACCAATACCTTACGGTATAGTTTTGGAGTTAAGCCCATGTGATCGCGTAGAACGACAGCAGTCATTCCTTTACGTGGCATCCATTTTGCGCATAACCCATTTTGGTCCTTAAGTAAAGCATCCTGAATCAAGTCAAATGCAGCGTCCTGTAAGAGGGTACCTTGAAATGCTAATAGGTCATCCCATCTTCCATACTCTGGAATTAGGTGAAGGTTCTTTTCAAGAGCTTCACTATTAGTATTAGCCAAGTATTGAGCAATATCTTTAAAGATTTGTCTTTCACCAGCACCTCCTCTGACATCTCTTGACCAGAACAATATTTTCATTGCAGTCAATGGATCTTCACCAAATGCTGCGCTGAACATTTGAATTAGTCGAGATCTTTCTTGACCGCGCATAGCACCTATATTATAGAATAGGTCTACGTTCGCATTTAAAGAGGTTGAATTGGTTGCCATGCCGTTTTCAGTCAAACGGTCTTCTTGGCGCAGTGCGTCTACTAGTTTCATATCAATAAGTTTAAGTTCAGTAGTATATATTATAGTAATCTAAAAAGTTTCAAACTTCTTTTAAATTAAATCCACGTTCATTTATTCTGCTAATAATAATCTCGCGATCCCTAATCTTTTCAAGGTAACCATTCATCAGTTCTTGAGGTACTCCGTCCCAAGCCTCGCTAAAGTCACTTACGTTAAATCCACGATTCAAGGCTTCACCCCTAAGAGCTTGGTACCGCTCATATAAGTATTCTAACTTATCGTAAAAGAACTTTACATGGCCAGTTCCAAGTGTAAACTCTTCTGGAATACCATTAAGAGAGTACCTCCCATTACGAATAGCATTTGGTATTCTTTTAATTTCCCGTAATTCGGCCAGTAGAATCTTATCTGGTAATTCTTCGGCAGCTACCCCACAATTAATTCTTGTCATTCAATAACTTTTCATATTTACGGAGTACCTCAAAGAATTTCTCATATGTGTACCCCTCTAAACCAAAGGCTCTTCTGATTCTTTTTTGCTCACTATCTATACCTGCAATCCATCCAAGGGCAAATATAAAAGCGCAAAGAAAAATGGTAAGCACCAGTACTTCTATACTCATCTCGCTAAAAGTTTCCTGGTGCTACCTGAAAGCAACTGATTCCGTTCTCTCTCCACATCTTAACAACCTTATCACGGTCGTCAAAGACACACATGACCTCATGTCCTGCTGCGGTTTCTTGGTCTAACCATTCTTTTTTCAGTACATCATCAGGAGTAAAAGAACCCTGCATTCGCATGAACAAAAAGTCCGGATCGATTTCATTTTTAGCCAACCAAGCCTCAGTCTCTACACGACTAATAGAGTCTCGACCGCTAAAGATTCCAACTCGGAACCCAGCATCCTTCATCGCCTTAAAGCTTGCGATTACGGGATGATTTGGCTCATCCAATTGAATGTTTTCTGGAGAGAAGAACACCTTCCAATCCATTTTGCCATTTGGCTTTGCGGCCAGGGCTCTACGCTTGTCAATGATAGCCAACGTGCCATCTAAGTCAAAAATTACTGTCTTTTGCATTTTATTTACTTTAAATCCATTTAACTCCAATACTTACCGTACCTCCATCGTACCAATCTCCGTATTTTTCATCGGCAATATACTTAAACCTCTGCATATCACTCTTTAAGAAAGCATCAATCAAGTCAAAATCGGTCGACATTTCTTCGGTAATTTGAGAATTGCCGGCCCCTCCTGTATTAGTAAGGACCGCAACTTTACCTTTTCTCTTAAAGGCTCTCATTAGTACAAATGATTTTCAACACAAGCGTAAACAAGATCTCCATCTTCGTTTAACTCGTCTATTTCATCATCAGTGGCATCTCTCCACTCGCCATTCTCCATAACACTTGCATCGCAAATAAATGCATCGCAAAAATCTGGATAGTCTCTAGTGTCGATTCCATCGACGTCAAAATCTGTGGCAACTAAGCCGCTATTCAATGTGTATTTCATAACTTTTATTTTAGGTTTGTTTTAATTACTATACAAATATAAACAAAAAAGCCGACATAAAAAAATGCCGGCTCAATTATTTTCAAAAAAGTTTAAACTTTACCCTAAATCTATAGTCTGCTGAAGTCTTCCAGCAAAAGATCGAACAAAAGCTTCACCACTTCTCTTTAGTCCAAGAGTATGATAGTTGGTTCCATTGTCCATGTCAATCGAAACTCCACCATCACTACCGTTGTATTCGTCAAATACGAACATTAATTCATAAACTTCCTGGAAGATCTTTTCTCTAATTGATCTATCAACTCCGCCTCCAACTGTTACTGCAATAAGATATGTGTTGTTCCCGTTACTGAAGTTTACATGACCTTCGATTCCGCCTCCAACAGTAGATCTCATGGTGCCTGACCATCCTGCCATTGCAGGTGTAGAAGACCCTTCTACCTCGTATTTTTTATATTTCTTTAAAACCTTATGGATCTCAGATGCTAATTGAGCAGCACTGCTACCATTAAAGATTTCATATGAGTCTTGGGGTTCTCCACCCTGAATTCTCATAATGTTATTTACATCAATTTTTCCAGTTTTAAGAGCCTTTTCAACTACATCTAACTGAGATTGATATGAATCTCCCCATTTTTCGATAGCTTTTTTAGCCAATTCAAGCTTGTCTTGCAGCTTTGCTTTAATACCTTTCTTACCAAAAGTTACTCCTTCATTAAGAAACTCTTCGTATAGTTTTACATGTTTCATGAGTTATGTTAATTTTTTACCAAATTCCTTTTTCTATCTTAAACCCTACCGATTCTAATTCATTTAAGAATTCTTTAATATGGTTAAGATAAAAATTATTTCCATCGTCGCCATTTACCATATCTTGTTGTAACATCATTTCATGTATGTGTCGAAACTCTGCTTCAAGTTTGGTGATAAGTGGAGATATTTTTTTACTAATGACTTCTGCTTTTTTCGATGCTTCTTCAATTTCTTGTTCGGGGTCAGGTGAAAATCCAATATGCTCTTTATCAAAGTCAGGGTGGCCATATCCTATTTCATTAGGATTATACTTATTCTTTTTAGTATCTTTTTTTGTTTTCTTAAACATATCAAGAATACCTTCGTTTACTGATTTTAAGGTTATATCCATCGTTGGTGGAAAAATCTCTAATGAACCCGAACTTTTGTTATATTTAGCTGTTTTTTTACCCACATTTTTCACAAATTTGGCTTGCCTGTCTGATGTTTTTACCCAAAGTTGACCATTTTTACCAAATCTTAAAAATTCATCTCCTATTTGTAAGTCTTTAAACTGAGCTTCGTTTAAAAACGCTTTGTATAGTTTTACGTGCTTCATAGTATTATTTAAAGACTCTATCTACGTCTTCTTTATTAAATTTTTTATAGAGGTCTTTTATCGCCTTCTTTTGATCAGATCCAGAAAGTTTATTAAATCTGTCCTCGATCCTTTGATTGCTAGCAACTGCATTTTGATATTGTCTACCATTATCAATATATGCCGCATAGAAGTCATATCCAGTAGCATACTTTAAGAAGGTTTCTAATGGAGACAGTAAGGTCTCGTCAAAGTGCTTTTGAATTTTATATTCGTCGCTCTTTTTCTTGTTTAGGTAATATTCCCACTGTCCTCTCCATCTGTCGACTTTAAACATATGAATCAAATCCTTACCTACTTTAAACTCAAACTTAATTCCTTTCTCGTCGTCAGATTGTTCTTCGGTAGAATCAATCCATTTCTCATCAAATGTCGGTAGCAGCTTCTTAAGAGATGTTGTTGCATCGGCTTTTAACTCTTCAGGAGTTGCCCATTTGCTTCTTTGTTTCTCGTAATCAGAATATGTTTGATATTTTTCAAACGTCATTAAGTACTTCATCTTATTTAATATTCTTTTTAACCCATTTCATAACAATTTGTCATATTCGCTAGTAACTCCAGTCAGCAGCTACACTTAGTTCAATACCGTGTTTGTCTGCAAACTTCTGTAGTTTATCAATGATCTTTGACTGCAGTCTCTCGAACTTCCTGTAGTCTTTGCTCATTGTAGCATCAGTACTATATTCATCCGGGTGTCTGTACTGTCTAGGCTCGTCGATCTTCATGCGCAGCTCGTTGTGTTTCATAACCAGTTGAGGCTGTCTTGTATCAATGCCCAACTTTCTAGCAATGTCCTTCATTGCATAGTAGTCCTTGCTAACTTTATCGCTTAGCGTCTTAAATTGACTTTCAATTCTAGCTCTTTTCTTAGCAATCTTCTTAGCCTCTCTTGGATTAAAAGGAGCACCATGCTTAGACTCATATGCCTTAAAAATTGCAACAATATCTTCAAGCATACCTTGGTGGTTGCTAATTGATTTATAATGACCGTATGTTACGTAAGATTCTATTGGTTTACCTTTATCGCTACCAGGATGTGGTAGACCTTCGAAGTAGTGTCCTACTGAATATGATGGTGTTGTCGTACTATTACCCGAAGAGTATGAAAGAGGAGCATCCCTGTACGTTGCAGTTCCCATACCGGCAACACCAATGCTTACTACTAGATTACCACCGTAATTCCACTCTGATCTGTAGACTCTAACGTCAAGTCTAACTGGTAGTGCTTTCTTTAAGAACTTAACAGCCTGAATACCTTCACCATAATTAGTATTTCTTTTAAGGGCCTCTTTTGCCTCTGGTGAGTTCTTGATTCTCTTTAAAAAGTCACTTGCCGACATCGTTTCTTCTGAATCGAAGAGTGGCTCGTTGTTAATTTTGTCAAAGATAAACTTCTCGTTAACGAACTGTTCGTATAGTCCTACTTTTTTCATAATTAGTCTAAATATCCTCCGTGGTTATGAACAGTATAGCCCATCGGCTTCTTATACTCGGACTTATAATTTACCTTTGATTTCTTTAAGACTTTAGCTGCCTCTTTTTCTCCACGTACTATTTTAATTGTTAACCATCTTTCGTCTTCAGAATAGGATCCTGGTTCATCGCCTTTTGGCGGATAGCCATTACCAGATCTGTAAAAGTTAGCGGCATTCAAAGCTGAAATCGCCTTTCTATAATCTTGTAGATCATTAAAGGTATATGAGTTATCCTGATTTGCTTCATTAATGAAGTCTTCTGAAATATTAAGAGATGCTTTAATATCTTCAATATCTACTTTAACATATTTAGTAGAAGAATGAATACCAGATTTCCTTTTACCAATTTTTAATTTACCTTTCTTGTCAGCTTCAACATCTACGAATGCAGGTTGTCCACCAACCATACCGTCGACTCTTTGATAGTAATGACCATATTCTGATTTAATATATTCTCCTGGTTTAATGTCAGCTCCAGCTTTACCTTCATTAAGAAATTGTTCAAATAATTTTATGTGTTTCATATTGTTTGTTTGAATTTTTCAGCTTCAAGTTCCTTAATCTTTTTACTGATTTGAGGACCTTTTACGCCTTATTTTTTCATAATATCTTTATGTGGGACAAGTTTATCAATATCAGTAACAAATGTTTTACCATGTCCGTCTTCAATTTCTACTTTAGAGCCTTTGATTTTATTCACCGAATATACAAAAGAATCTCCATGCAACCGCACATAATCTCCTACTTTTATCTTTGACTCATTAACGAATTGTTCAAATAGTTTTACGTGTTTCATATTGTTTGTTTGAATTTTTCAGCCTCTAGCTCTTTGATCTTTTCTCCAACCTGAGGACCTTTAATTCCGTATTTTTGCATAACCTCTTTACCATCAGTACTCGGCTTGTATTTTAGGAAAGCCTTTATTAACTTAAGGTCTAATCTATTTATCTTCGCAAATTGAATCATTATATTCTTATCAATTTTGGTAGATGTGAATTGCTTGTAGATGTCAAATACATCTTCAGCTTTAAAATCTCTCAGGCTCTTTAAGAATATAACAGCACTTACCTCATCGCTACTAAAGGTTGCTCTATTCATTTCTCTTTTGATTAACTCGACATCATTATCTCCAAACAGATGCGTAAGTTGAATCGGCCAAGTATTTGTATTTACAAACTTAACCGAAACTGGAATGTTAGGAAACATAACTGACCATAGGTTAAATTCACTAACCATCTTTAGGTAGTCAATTGGCTTCTTTGCTGATTCTATCGACTTCTTAAACTCGTCTCTTACTCTTTCAGGACTGACTCCCTCTAGACTATTGTCGGTTAAGATAGCATCTGCAGTTCCCTTTTCTAGTTTAGAACCAGTACGACCAGCAAATCTGAGAGCTCTTAATTTTCTCAATGGATCCTCAGCAAACCTGTCTGCTGCAACTCCTACCGTTCTGATCTTCTGATCTTGAATGTCCTTGATTCCTCCAACCAGATCCACGACCTCTTTACGACCAATATCATAAAAGAGAGCATTGATTGTAAGATCCCTTCTCAGCACGTCTTTATCAATTGTTGAGTAGTTTACTCCTTCTGGTCTACGACCCTTTCCAATGTCCTCTCTAAATGTTGCAATCTCTACCCCATTCTTATCCGAAGGTATTTGTACAATTACAACACCAAACTGCTGACCAACCTCTCCAATTGTCGAGTAGCCCGCACCCTGTACTATTTTAACAACCTCTTCTGGAAAGGCATTGGTTGCTAAATCAAAGTCTTTCGGCTTTTTACCCATTAGAGCATCTCGAACTGCACCTCCAACAATATACAGTTCTTTTCCGTTCTTTTGGAAAAGATTATATAGGTCAATAATATCCTGGGGCACATTTAACCTGAGTGAGTTCTGTGCCTCAGTAATCATTGAGAATTCTGTAAATGTCTTGAGTTGCATATTTTTATTTATCTAGGTTAATTCAGTAACTAATTTAATTTCGTTGAATTCAAATTCTAGGTCAGCGTCTTCAAAGTACATATTAGCTTCATAGAGCGTATTTGCAAAACACTGAGCAACTACTAGTCCATTTTGAACTAGATTCCATTTGTTTAAAATAATTCCAGGTTTCATCTTATCTAAGTTTTAGTTCAAATCTGTTTTCCATTCTCTCAAGTGCCTCTTCTGGAACACCATGTTCGTTAACTCCACCGTGTCTGTTCTCAACAACTAGTGAGAATACTGTATATCCATACTTCTCAGCCAATTCGTAGTAAGGTTTCATTTCCCATTCCTGAGTAAAGGTATTAGAAACTACGATCTTTGGAGTACTGTGTTCCATCGTAATTCTAGTCATTAGCTGGCACCAATCATGCGCCGCTTTTAACTGCCCACCGTCAAAATTGTAGTTACCATTAGCATCTACAAAATACATGTCAGCCTCATAGCAAACCTCTGAAATTGATTTGGCAAGAGTTGACTTGCCGCTGCCTGGAAGGCCTCTTAGTAAAAATAATTCTTTCATTCTTTCTTTTAATTATAATACAAATATAAACAAAAAAGCCGACACGGTAAAATGTCGGCTAAGTTTTTTTATTCAATTACTGAGAGATATAAATCCGTTGCACTTTGTATCTCAAGAGAAGGAACATTCTTTTTCATCCTCCAGGCCCAGTCTTCGGCCCATCTTTTTGCATTTTGTAGCTGTTCTTCAGTCCTACAACTCTTAACTACCCTATTAACGTAAGAGTACTGGTCTAAGAATTCGTCTCTAGATAATTCAATACTTTTTTCCACGATTCAAATTGCTTTGATCCAAACTGGATCCATTCTCCTTTAAATTCTGATGCTCCATTATTTGGGCGGTCGTCGATTAGATAGTCACCAATCATTAAGTCTTTTCGATGGCTTAAAATTAATCGCTTTGTTGCAGCCTCCCCAAGGTGCTTTTCAACCCAAACTCGTTTTGCCGTTAAAGATTGAACATTCATCCACGGTGCGGTAGATAAAATATAAACATCAAATCGAGGATCGTTACACAATTGATTGAATGCATCTACTGCCCCTTTAACTGGTTCAGACGAATAGAATGGCTGATCATGGACGTCTAAGATGTCTCCAATCTCCATTCCCATCTCAAGCAAGTGGGGATAAGTGTCCTCAACACTCTTTACTAAATCAACAAGAACACCATCCATATCGATATAGATGATTTTCTTATCCATTATTTGATTTTGCAGATGTTGACTTAAATAAGATTGAAAATAACACATTTAATCCAAGTGCTTGCCAGAATCCAATTTCATGGAAACCATCAACTGCTGGGATTAAACATCCATTCCATAACCACATTGTTGGAAATGCCATAAGTAGTGCTGTGCCTACTATAATAATTAGAGCGATTACAAATGCTCCAAATCCTTCGATAAAATTATTCATATTGTTTTTGTTTTATTACTATACAAATATAATAAAAAAAGTCGACATAAAAAAATGCCGACTAACTTTTTTCTATTTTATTTCAAACTTTGTTATCTTATACTTCTTCATCCAGTATTCTATAAAAGAAGAGCCAACCCCAAGTTCAACAATTTGATACTTATGAGGAATTAGTGGTTTCCGAGCATGTCCGTTATTTACAACATCAACGTGTTGTTCAGTTACCAACATGTATGTTTTACCATTTTTTGTTTTACGGTAAACTGCTACTGTCGGTACTTTTTCAAAATCAGGTATTTTCATTTCCAGAAAAGTTGAATGAGTATTAGTATTAGTGATAGGACCAAAGACACTGCAGTTTTAAGATTAATTCCTTCACCTAAAAAGATCCAAGTCAAGCTAGCAAATGTCAATATGCCGGTCGAAAAGCCAATAAATCTACTTGGCCATAAGAGACCGTCAAAATATCCTACTACGTTTCTTGTTGCAAATATCAATAGGTAACTAATCACGGTTCCAAAAATCACCGATACGATGAAGGGATTCTTTTTAAACCAGGGCCAAACAAACTGTCCATTTGTTTGAATCCAAATCAAGGACTGACCCAATAAAAATAACGAACTTCCAATTAATAAAGGCTTCAAAACAGTGTCGATGTTTTCGTTAACATGTGGCTGATAAAAGAGTCTCTATGGTGCTCAGTAGCTCCGCCCTCTTGAATAGCTTTTCTGTGCTGCGCGGTTCCGTAACCCTTATTACTTCCCCATCCATATTCCATATAGTCTTTACTCAGATCCTTCATTAAATTATCACGACTAGTCTTAGCTAGAATCGAGGCGGCTGCGATTGGAATGTAAAGATTATCTCCTCCTACTACTGTTTGGAAAGGTACTCCATCAAATCCATGAAACTGATCGCCATCGACAATTACAAAATCAAAAGCAACTTTCTTTTGAACCTCTCTCAAGCACTTTTCCATACCACTTAGTGTAGCCTTTAGGATGTTTGTTGATTCTATTTGTTCTACTGGAATGTGCTCTACATGATAAGCCAATGCATTATCAAGCACAAGTTGTCTTGCTTCTGCTCTTTGACTTTCGTTTAGAATTTTGCTGTCTTTTATAAGTTCGTGCTGAAATCCTGTAGGCATAATACAGGCTGCTACCGTAACGGGACCAGCTAGTGCGCCTCTTCCTGCTTCATCAACGCCAACTTCAATAATTGAGGTGTCCTCATTTAAACTGGACTTAAGTAGTATTTTTCGCATATATTCATTGTTATAAAGATTATATGCTCCTGGATAGAAAAGTTTACTTAAAGAAATAAAAACGCGGACCTATTTGGCCAGTGTAAAGCAATTAAGCTTCTTCAGTTTTGTCGGCCTTTCTCTTTGCAGCGAATGACCATACAAAACCAATCTGATTTCTATTTCTCGTTTTCGCTTCTCCATCTATCATATCTATTTACAATGTCCTGAAGAATTTTTGCACGTACAATATCCTTCTCTCCAAAAATATGGGTTCCGACACCATTTACGTTTTCTATTAGGTTAATAAAGTCTGGTAGAGAAACTCTCGATGCTGCGATGTCAGCTTGGCTAACGTCTCCAGTTACAATGACCTTCGAGTCTCTTCCCATCCTTGTAACAAATAACATTAATTGTTTGAACGTAGCATTCTGGGCCTCGTCTAAAATCATTAGCGAGTCATCAAACGTATCTCCTCTCATATATGCAAGAGGTTCAAATTTAATAATGTTCTTATCGAATAGAAGTTTAGTCTGCTCATGTCCAATAATCTTTTCAATATTCGACTTATAGGACTTCATATATGGGTCAACTTTCTCGTCTTTATCCCCTGGAAGAAATCCCAGCTTTTCTCCAGCCTCTTGAATTGGCTTACAAAGAATAATCTGCTTAATCTTTTTTTCTTTAAGTAATTTTAGCCCAGCAAAACATGCAGTAAATGTCTTTGAAGTTCCTGCTGGTCCGTAACAAAATGTTATTTCGTTCTTTTCAATTTGGTTTAAATATTTATGCTGTGATTGTCTTAATTGTACTTTTTTAAGTTTGTCTTCTTGACGCGGCGTTCCTTTGTTGCCTCTAGCCATATATTATAAAATTGATTTTAGGTTAATTAGTCACCTGCCATTATGACAAGTTCTTTAAGTTTAAGTAGCTTGTTACACTTCTCATACTCTTCTAGTTTTTCAAAGTAATCTATCATTAAATCTATGAAACGAGATCTCTGGCTAATACCATGTGGAATCTCAATCAGGCGATCGTTATCTTTAAATACAATGAAGCGATTTACTGTCTTAGTAAAATTTCTAGTGATTTGGTAATAAGAAGCCCTCATCAGACTGTCCTTGTCTGAATTCGATACAAATCCGCTCATTTTTATTTTGGTCTTTTTCATAAACACCGATCATTTTGATCAGCAATTTCGCCGTTAAATTATATATTTAGACGGAAGAAAATAAAAGGTAAAAAGTATTATGAAAATATTAGATTACTGATTGCCAAATTTCTGCTGAATATACTTGGCTTTAGCAAACTTTTTGCGCTTTTTAGCGGATGGTTTCTCGTGCTGTTGTCTATCGCGTAGTTCTTTAAGCTGTCTAGTCTTAATAACTTTAGACTTATATTGCTTAAGGGCTTTTTCAATTCCACCTTTTCTATGGTTTACCTTTACGATTAACATTCTTCGACTGCCCTCTTTACATTTAATAACTTAAAACACTTTTCATATTCTTCTAAACCTTCAAAGTGTTTTATCATCTTTCCAAGTATTCTTAATTTCTTTTCGGTATCTCCCTCAGAAAGAATAACGAATGATGGATTATTAATGACGGCTTCATAGACAATATTGAACGTCGTATCTTTATCTGTCAGCCCATTAAGAACCGCAGAAAAACCCCACTTATAATTATCTGGGTTTATAAAGCCACCAAAGAATAAATTATCCATCATCTCTTATTTGTTTTATTAGATCAATTTGATTCTCGGTTAATTCTGGATAGGTTGCATTTACCCGACACAAGAGATCTCCATATTGATCTGTATTATATATCGGAAATCCCTTTCCTTTTATTCTAAGTGTTCCAGAAGGTCTTGTCTTTTCGGGAACATTAATATTAATAAGCCCTTCAGGAGTCCATACTCCTATTTTTGTTCCAAGCATTATGTCCCACCATGGAAGGGAGTGCTCGACCCAAATGTCATTTCCTTGTAAAATAAACCGGCCATCATTTATTACGTGAATATTTACTATCACGTCTCCCTTTGGTAGATTAGAATTATATGGGTGTTCTCCTCCCTTTCCTCTAATTCTAAACTTCTGACCTGTTTTCAGACCCGGTCTAAAGTTCATTGAGAGTTCTTGGCCATTTACTGAAAATAATTTTGAAGTTCCGCTATAGGCCTCATCAAATGTTACATGTAGATCAACTCTAAAATCTGGTCCCTTTTGTGCTTGTTGTTGCCTGAACTGGCCACCAAAAAACTGGTCGAAAATATCGCCCATGTTCTGGTTAGAGTTTCTAAACTGACTAAAAAAGTCATGTCCAGATCCTCGCAAATCATATTGTTGTCTCTTTTGGGGATCTCCTAGGGTATCGTATGCCTCTGCTATTTCTTTGAATCTGGCATCATCTCCTCCACTAACATCAGGATGG
>Ga0213865_10000455_pt1 | contig 28066 bp, 17 predicted proteins | sample PICome_6_FD_160100 | JGI IMG/M metagenome (GOLD analysis project Ga0213865, IMG submission 160100) | Coastal seawater microbial communities near Pivers Island, North Carolina, United States - PICO282 | ecosystem: Environmental > Aquatic > Marine > Coastal | place: USA: North Carolina...
TTGAGACATTCTCTCAGCTACAAAGTGCGCTCCACTCCAAGAACTTACTATTGCTAATCCACACCATGTGAGGCATATGGTCGTCCATGCTTTGAGCGAATGTTCAGCCATTTCAGCTTCCATCATTCTGACATCTTCATGCAAATGATTGGTTTCAACATGGAGGTCTCTCGTTTCAGTGACCGCTTTGATGAAGAAATAAAGAAAGAAGATACAAACCAACGATACAAGTAATCCACCCATCATCTCCGACAATTCAAATTCAAACGGGAAGAGTTTATTGTCCACATGGAATAAGATTTGAGAGAGACCAAATCCGCCCCAAATCAACATCAATGTAATACTATGAGTCCTCATTATCGGGAACAGACGAAGCAATTGATAGAGGAACCAGCCCCAACAAACAATTGACAAAATCATCTGAAAATACGCTGTGGCTCCAGATTGTTGTAGACCTTCTAAGCCGGATAACTGAGCATCTCCTCCATTGAGAATTTCCCCATTAAACGTTCCAAGAATAATCGCAAGTACACCTGCCATAATCGTGATGAAATGCTGTTTGTTCCATTCAGCACGGATCAACTTCCATTGGAACATAATTTCTTTTCGAACAGTGAATATCATTGGATGAAAGTCAAAGAATTTTTGTTGAATTTCAATATCGGAAAGCCTGAATGGTAAAGCGTTGTGATTGGGGTCCAATACATCGTTTACCTCACCGCCCATGTACAAGCCAAGAGGTTCCCCTTTGAGTTTGTTGCGCTTCCTGTTATTCCAAGGGAGAGCGTTAAACGGTGATGGTGTTTGGGTCGGCTTGCGAGCCGAGATCGCATAGCCTGGTAGTGCGCGCGACTGGAAATCGCGTGGGCCTGTCCCTCGGGAGTTCAAATCTCTCTCTCGGCGCCATCTCTTCACTTACGCGAAGCGATTATATCGGCATTGTTGGTGGGACGGTTTACGCCACCGTGGCTTAGCGGTATAGCACCTCATTGGTAATGAGGAGGTCGCGAGTTCAATTCTCGCCGGTGGCTCCACCCAATAAACATCAATCTAGGGGTGGAACTTCCCCTAAACATTAAGAGGCTTCTTTACCGACTTTAGCATGAAGAAGGCAACTTCTTCGGATGGGATGGGAATGAAAGAATCTACTGAAAAGAAGGTCGATATACGTGAACGAGTGAAGGAATTGCAGACACAAGTTGATGATCTAAAAGAACTTGTTAACACCTTATTATCAGTCATTGTTGAAGAGCCAGATGGAGTTCACTCAGGTGCAGCTCCAACATCAGGTCAACCAATGGCTAATATGTGCATGTGATTAACCTTTAATCACAGCTATTGGCTCCAAGCGAAGAACAGGTCTTGCTAGGCTAGCAGCATGAGTGTTTTCGATTACACTATCCACATTCTTGTAAGCAGCCGGGGCTTCCTCTGAAAGAATGTTTTTCGTTGCAGCATGAACAATAACTCCTTGCTCATTGAGTTCATTCCTTTGGGTCACAGGGTCGATTGTTTTCCTTGCAACTGTTCGAGACATTGCTCTTCCAGCCCCATGACATGCACTTCCAAACGCTTTGTTTTGTCCGCTGATTGGTCCTGCCATAATCCATGAACCTCTTCCCATATCTCCAGGGACGAGTACTGGCTGTCCTGTTTGTTTGAAAATCGCATGAGAGCCCATTTTATCGCCACTGAAAGCTCTTGTTGCTCCTTTTCGATGCACAATACACGTACAGTTTTGTCCGTGAATTTGATGATCTTCTATCTTTGCAATATTGTGAGACACATCGTAAATTGTGGTTAAGTCAACGGTATTGCCAAGTTCTGCTTTCAATCCAAGGCACAAACGATGAGCTAGCACGGCCCGATTTGCAAAAGCATAATTTGCAGCTGTTTTCATATCATTAAGGTATGACTGTCCTTCTTTTGAATGAATTGGGGCTGCCGCTAATTGCCTATCTGGCAATTCATATCCCCACTCTTCATCAATCCAGTACCCGTCACGTTGCTTAAGTCTCATCTCTAAATTATGGATATGGTCGCTGCAAACTTGGTGCCCCAATCCTCGAGAGCCAGAATGAATCATAGCGATGACTTGATCTGATTCTACACCCCACGCACGAGATGTTTTCTCATCAGCAATTTCTGAGACTCTTTGAAGTTCAAGGAAATGGTTTCCGCTTCCTAATGTTCCCAGAGCTCTCAACCCTCTATTTTTTGCCCGTTCACTTATTGATACCTCATCAATTTCGAAAGAACCATTCGATTCAACGGTTCCTTTTTCATGATAATCACTCACATCAATCGTATCGAGTTCATCTAGACCACCCATCAAAACAGATTCGAGTTGTTGTGAAGTCATTTTGACTCCACCTTTTCCTGAACCGCCTGCTGGGATTCTTCCGTTCAATCTTGAAGCGAGTTTTGTAAGATTTGGAATTTCATCAACACTCAGGTTGAGAGCAACGGCTCGGACACCGCAATTAATATCGAAACCAACCGCTCCAGGGGAAATGCTTCCTCCTTGATCTCCATGATTTACATCTGTTGCTACAACTCCACCTATAGGTAAGCCGTATCCATAATGCCAATCTGCCATTCCCCAAGCTGTTCCAACAATCCCTGGAAGTTGTGCAGCATTGAGAAGTTGCATTGGACCTCGACCGTCTTGATACGATTTGATCTCATTCATTGTTGCAATGAGGGCAGCATCGACCTTCATTTTTCCAAAAGCCTTGATTCGAACGACACCAGGTGTGGAAGTATCCACATGGTTCATCCACTCAGGGTCCATGGTTGTGGTTCAACATCATTCATTTGATGATTTCCGGTATTTTATCCATATTTGTGGGAGGATTGAAAGATAAGACGAACACCCCCAAGAATGAGGGCGTCATATGAGTTTACCTGCGATTGACTTGGCAGTTTTTCATGAAAACGGCTATTTTAGAAAACAATGTTCCATTACCGAACTTTGGTTTTGGACATGTGATGCAAATCGGGAAACTTGTGGAGACACGCATCAAGATGAGTATACGTTTATTGGAAAACCACTTATTGAAGGGTTTGATCAGCGTGGAAAGGAACTGAAAGATTCTATGCGTGAAGCGTTCTTATCCTTCTTTGAAACATCCGAACACCACAGAATTGAACCCTATCCAGTTCTGGCACGTTGGAGAGATGATATCCATCTAACGATTGCTTCCATCGCTGATTTCCAACCACATGTCACTTCAGGGGAAGTTCTCCCACCTGCGAATCCACTCACCATTTCACAACCATGTATTCGTTTAACTGATGTTGATGCAGTTGGTCGTTCCGGACGTCACTTGACCACGTTTGAAATGATGGCTCATCATGTGTTTAATCGACCTGATCAGGGAGAATCGTATTACTGGATGGAGGAATGTGTTGCGTATTGTCATTCGATGTTGACAGAAACATTTGGAATCGACGCTCAAGAAATCACCTACGTCGAGAATCCATGGTGCGGTGGCGGAAATGCAGGTGCTGCAGTTGAAGTCATCGTTGGCGGTTTGGAACTTGCAACTCTTGTTTTCATGAATCTTGAAGAATCCTCTGATGGAGATATTGAACTCAAGGGAGATCGATACAAAGAAATGCCATTGCAAATTATTGATACAGGATATGGTCTTGAGCGTTTTTGCTGGGCAGCAGCAGGCACGCCTACAATCTACGAAGCCATCTATCCACAAACAGTTCAGTGGCTCAAAGAGATGAGTGGATTTTCCAAGGTTGCAGAACAATGGCCTGATTTGGATTTGAATCTTCTCTTAGGAGAAATGAGCCGGCTGAACGGTATTATGAATATCGAACCTGGTGTTGATGCAGATGAATTATCTGCATTATTCATTGGGAGATTGAAAGATCGAAATGTCAACATTACTAAAGAACAATTTATTGGCATTACAGAACCTCTCTCTCGTATCTATGCCATCCCAGATCACCTTCATGCTCTTTGTCATATGCTCGGCGATGGATTGGTTCCTTCGAATGCTAAAGCAGGGTATCTTGCGAGAATGTTGGCCCGGAGAATCCTTCGAATGCGAGATGATTTAGGGCTTGTAATATCCCTCTCTGAATTGATCCAACATCATCTTGAAATCAATATGGATGGCCATGAAATGAAGCAAACAAAAGATGGCCTAATAACAATCATGGAATTAGAAGAGAGTCGGTACAAAGAAGTTCTTCGTAAGGGATCGAATTTAATTCAACAAGAACTTAGATCCATTGATTCTTCGTCGGAAGAACTCCCAGATGCACTTTTATTCAAACTCAATGATTCACACGGATTACCTCCTGATATGGTCATCAATATTGCAAAGAACAACGGATGGGATCACCTTCGTCTTCGAACAGGATTTTCTGCTGAAATGGCTGAAAGACATGCTATGATGGCGAAACAAGCCGCCTCAAGTACAGTTCAACAAGAGATTGTTCAAGACCTTCCGAATCTTCCAAGTACAGTTCCACTCTACTACCAAGATGTTCAGCAACGTTCTTTTGATGCAAGTGTACTTGCATCCTTGCCTCTGATTGAAGGTATGGGCCCGGAAAATGCAACCCATGCTATCGTTCTGGCTGAATCTTGTTTTTATCCAGAAGGTGGTGGGCAAGAAGGAGATTATGGTTCTCTTTCTACTGATGCAGTGAGTCGTAACGTACTCGACACCCAAAAAGTTGGAGATTTAATTGTTCATTTATGCGATGGCCCTCTCTCAATTGGGGATTTGGTTCATGGAACAATTGATTGGAAGCGAAGAAAGCAATTGATGGATCATCATACCGCAGTGCACATTGTAGGCGGAGCCGCTCGTAGGATTCTAGGGCCACATATCTACCAGGCAGGTGCAAACAAATCAATCGAACTTGCTCGATTGGACATCACTCACTATCGACGTCTAAACAGAGACGATTTGGATGCTATTGAAATTCTGGCGAATGAAGTTCTTGGAGTTGTTTCTCGGACTGAAAAAACGGTTCTCGCTCGTCATGAAGCAGACAAAAAACATGGATTTGATTTGTACCAAGGAGGTGCTCCTAAAGGGAATAGCATTCGAGTATTGAGAATCTCAGACCACGATGTGCAAGCGTGCGGGGGGACTCATCATGACGAACCTGGGCAAATTGGTTCGATACGAATTATTCGCTCAACGGCAGTTCAAGACGGTGTTGAACGACTTCATATTGTGGCTGGCGATGCTGCGCTTCAGTATGCACGCTCCCAAGATTCGATCCTTAGAGAAGCGTCCGAGACCTTTGGAATAGCCAATGAAGATTTGCCCAAAACAGCAGAGAGATTTTTTGGAGAATGGAAAGAACAAAAGAAAAGAATCGAACAACTTGAAGCGGAAATAGTTCGTTTGAGAACGTCAGGAGGAGGAGATGATTCTCTAGAAATCGATGGCGTACGTATTGTCGCAATGGAACTTGATGGCAACTTAAAGCAACTCACTTCAATGCTCCAAGAATTGACTCGAGATATCTCAAAGCCAACACTCGCTATCTTAGGATCTCGTGAGAGCGGGGGTAAGTTGATGGTTGCTTGTACTGAAGGAACAATAGCCTCTGAACGCTATAACGCAGTTGAAATTCTTCGTTCGATTATCCCTCACATAAATGGTGGTGGCGGTGGACGACCAACCATGGCTCAAGGTGGCGGGTCAAATCCTGACGGATTGGATGATGCTTTGCAAGCTGCGAAAGATTTACTTCAATCTTGAATAACAATCGATTCGATTGCAATATGATCGAATTCAGACACTGCATTGGCTAGCGCATCTTTGAGCGGGAACCATTTTGCTTCTGCAATCTCACCCTGCTTCAACGTTAAATCAGAAATCTGACCATTCCATTTTGCAAAATAAGTGAAACTCATGAATGATATTCCGTCTCTGTGGAAGGATCGTTGAGTGATAATGGGTGTTTTATCATCAACGTTGACAGATATTCCGAGCTCTTCATACGTTTCACGAACACATCCTTGAACTGGTTCCTCACTATGATTCATGTATCCTCCAGGCAACGACCAGTATCCTTTGAAGAATCCACGTTCAACCCTTGCCATTAGTACTTCATTTCGTTCATTTTGGATAATAACTTTGGAGACAAGCCTGTGGATGGAGCGATAGACAGCTTCGCGAACGATTGGATGGACTGCATTGTCTGAGATGACTTCATCTTTCCAAGTCCAGTGCGATGGCCAATCGATGTTAGGCATTCCATGAATCACTTTGATTTTTGTTTGATTGAAATTAATATCTGTTGTACGCTCCGATTCCCATTCAATGTTCATTTTTTCAATCTCATCTCGTGTAGGAAAACGAAGTTCAACTGACGTATCTTTACGACCCATTACACACGGCTGGGGTCCTTGGCCAGAATCATCAACAAGTAGCAATTTGCCATCGTGTTCCAAATAAACAACTTCCGAAGGATGCATAGTGTACCCTATCCTCTCTCCCTCATCAAATCTCGTCTAAAATAGCGTGAGGATTGAAGTAGATGTTTTGCCTCCCAGAGTCATGCAGGTCGAAGATATACGTCCTAGTGGTTGGGCGTGCACCTACCTTGTCAGCAATGGTGAAGATGCAATTTTAATTGATCCTGTCTGGGATCACATGGAGCATTATGAATCCACTCTGAAACTCAGAAATCTTACTCTTGTGGCATGTATGGCAACACATACTCATGCAGATCATATTACAGCGTGCTTTTCCCTATCAAAGGACAAAGGTATCCCTTACATTATGTGGGAAGATACAGCGTCTCTTGGCGTTACGCTTTATGTTAATGAATCGACTGAACTTAGCATCGCTGGAATGAATTTTTCATTCCATCACGTTCCTGGGCATACTCAGGATTCAATGATTATTGAAACAGAAAAACACATTTTTACGGGCGATTTTTTCTTCAACGGAGAGGCCGGTGTGGGCAGAGATGATTTGCCAAGTGGTCGATTAGAACAACACTGGTCTTCTCTAAAAGTTCTCAACCGCTTCTCAGATGATGCTCTTGTCTGTAGTGGTCACGAACCACCAAATACTGAAATTCAAACCCTTGGCTGGAATCGACAGAACAACCCTATCTTGGCCATGAACTCATTTGAAGAATTTATGCTCTGGCAGAATGAATCTGCTGAAAGGCTAGGTGCTGTATCAAAAATAAAAATAGCATTGCCAGCCAATATATTTGCAGAAATTCCTGATACGATTCCTTGGTTATAGTATTCACAAACATACCAAACACCTTTGAAGTTCCATTGGTGCCAAGAGCCATGAGTCGAATCTCTTCCAGTCGTCTTTTCACGGTGTTTTTCCTACAATTCATCTTTTTAATTTCTCTTGGCTCTCCTCTTGTTCAGGGTACCAATCCCTACGGTGATTTAGACAAAATGGACTCAGCTCTAGAAGACGCTCTTGCAAGCAATGGTGATGATGCCATCTTACACGAAGTTATTTTCCAACTCAATTCACCAGTCACTTCAAAGGATCTAAACCACATTGAAGCAATTGGTGCGTTCCATCTAAACGAAGCAGTTCTCATCGACGGGGGGCTATTAGAAGCAACATCAGATACAATTCGGAAACTATCGCTTTGGGACCGAGTGGAGTATCTTGAACTCAACCGCGAACTTGATTTCTTTTATCTTCCCTCTGAATGGGGGGGACCTACCGACCCAAGTGCGATGATGCATGAGACAACCCATATCGTAAGAGCAACTGATGCTTGGCATAGAGTCATTGTTGACACAGACGGTAAGGTTGAATTTGAAACAGATTTGGCCTTCTCAGAATGGGATGGTGACGGAACAGCAATTGTTGATCTTGATACTGGTGTTGATGCAGGGCATCCAGACTTTGACTATCTCGAACCATGGACTGGAGAGAAAGTCATTTACTCAGCTAAATGGGACGGCGTCTGGACTGAGACCACAAATTCTGACACCTCTTCGGGCCACGGCACACACGTCGGTGGCACCATTGCTGGAAATGGGGATGCATCCGCTGGCAGAAGAGCCGGTGTTTCCAAAGGTGGACAACTTGTAGCACTAGGTACTGGAGATGGTGCTTCCATTTTCGCTGCTGAACAAGGCCTTGAGTGGACTTATCAACATTCAATCCCTTCACAGAATCCGTATCATATCCGTGTTGTGTCAAATTCTTGGGGAACTGACGGTGATTATGATCCAAATGGAGCAGTCGCTACTCTCACAGATATGCTAACCTATGATAACGGAGTGGCAGTTATCTTCGCAGCATCCAATTCTGGAGGGTCTGGAGGCGGTGGCGAATGTACCGGTGACTTACGCACTAACGTGTACGCAAATACGCCATCTGCAATATCTGTTGCCGCACTAACACACGATGGCTCAGCAGTTACCTCATTCTCTTCACGAGGATGTATGAATCAACAACACACATGGCCTGATGTTGGTGCCCCTGGTCGTGATATATGGGCCACTGCACCTCGTGGTACAGCAATCGATGCGAGCACAAAGTTGCAGGGTGATTTGTATTACATGTCCATTTCAGGAACATCCATGGCCACCCCTCACGTAGGTGGTATGGCGGGTTTAATTCTTGAGATTGCTCCCTCCCTTGGTGTTGCAGACTATCACCGAGATGATCATGATGAAGGCTCAAGTCTTGTAGGTGGAGATGGAACTGCTTCGTATAGTCAATTTGAGGACTGGGATACTGCAAACTATTCCCGGGTCCATGAATTAGAATTGATTCTTGAATTAACTGCGACCTATGAAGGGATGGCGAATTCATGTGAAGACGGCAATGCAGATGATGGATGTAATGATATTCCTGAGGAGTGTTATCGAAGTTCTACAGGTGAATGCCATGACTGGAGAATAGGACATGGATTGACGAATGTTGATGCGGCGGTTGCTCTTGCTCGAACGTTACAACTAATGCGGGATCAAGATGGAGATGGATTAGTTGAACATCCTGAGTACACTGTATGGGATGCTTGGGAAATATACGAATCGATGCTTGTTGAAAAGACTATACCGGTTAATACCGACAGACTGCATCATGGTTGGAAAGGTGATTGGAACCATTTCAATAATGGCGCAAGCGGGGCCGTTTACTACACCGAAGATTCACATTATGTCTGGATTCCAAACGGAACAACTCAACTTGAAGCACGATTCATTCCAACTGAATTCGATATAGATACTGCTCAAGCCGGCGCTCTACAACTCGAGATTGATTTGGGAGAAGATGGCAATAATGATGCTCAAGGCGCTTGTTCACGTGTTTCAGATGCTTGGATTTGCGACCTCGATGTCGACTCTTCAGTATGGAATACATGGGCGCATTTTGACATAACAGGACAAGCTGCAACGCTTCTAGGCATCTTCAATGATCCAGAATTCTTTGAATCACGCATACCTTATACCGTTGACGTGACCTTGACATTGGACCTAAGTGAGCCTGTTGATATCTCCTTTGAGCAACGACCCGATTTCTATTCAGACCTCGATCCTGCAATCCCCTCTGAAAATTATGACAGTGAATTCGATGTTATGTTGTCAGTTACTAGGCCTGCTTACGATCAACAAGCAGTGTTTTCTTTGATTGTTCCTAAGGAAGTTGTTGATGAAGATAAGTCAGATGGATTCTTCTCTGCCTTGGGTGATGTGTTTTCAGAATATTGGGGCGTTGCAAGTTTCTTCTCTTTGTTCATGTTAATTGCAGCAGTCGGTCTTGGTTATCTGATTCGTTCATCTCGGACAGATGAACCAAAAGTTTTGCTTTCATCAACTATGGATGCAGAATTGTTGAATGATTAAATTGGATTTTGAGGTGCTTGCTTAGGCTGGTTACTTGGCATTGAATCAAGATCTTCAAAAGTCATTTGGCCTGTATGAATCTCCTCAATCTCCTGTAATCTCTCCGCCATTGGTTTACGAACAATGAATTCAATACGTCCTTTTGAGCGTGTCAAATCATAAGATAAAGGATCGAGTTCCTCAATAACTTGCTCTTCGAACGACCGTTGAATCTTTTTCCCTCTCCATACTGAGTAGCCCCATTGATAGGCAATTCCAACAATTGCAGCACCGTACAATACTGCTATGACAGTGGTTGCAAAGAGAGCAGGATTTCCGCCTCTTGATTCTTCTAATAGATCACGTCCAAGTAGGAATACAAGCCCGACGCCTACAAGGGGCTTGAGCAATGATTCAACCCATTGATCGATAGGAATCAAACGTCCCTTTGCAGGATCTACAAACACCAAATCTGTTTCAAACGCAGTCGATAAAACTCCAACAATCGCAAGCAATCCAATGTAGAGCAATGATGCGAGTATTATCTCGAGGCCGAAATCATCCAATTTGAAAACCCAATGAATAATCAGCCAAGCAAACAATCCTAGAAAAACACCTCTCGGTACTTTGTGAAAATGTTCGAGATGCTGAGAAAATTCAGTATAACTTCTCTCACTGGATTGGTTTCCTCTATGCGATTGTGGTATGTGAATAATCTGCCAATGCATACCCTGTTCCACAGCCCCTAATCCTCGTATCAATACACGTTGTCTAATGAGGATAAATTCGACGAGGAGAATAACCGGTAATCCGACTATCATGACTGGTAGAGCAACGATAAAAGCAAGCGGGAAGATGATCAGAGCTGGTAGAATTAAGAAGTGTGTGATGGATAATGGATTCAGAATATCTGCTTCTATGAGGCGTTGTCTAGAGGGTGTTAAGCGTAAACTACGTGCGATATCATTTAACGCATGTCGATAACTTTCTATTTGTCTGCCTGCATCAATAATCTGTCGAACAGTCGTTCGATATTCTGACTCTTCATGCCCTCCACCAATCCAGAATCGCCATATGAATCGTAAGGGTATTGCCCCAACAACGGGTACTGCCAATATTCCCAACGCCCATATCAGCGCTTGAATATCAACCTCGGTAGCCATGTCCTCACTCAACCCATCGTGTTGTCTCTTCGATTTGAATCCATTGCGAAGAATGAATACTATCCCAATGTTCTAACACCGTATCGAAGAGTCACCAGTGTATGCGTAGAATTGCCGTTACAGATGGTATGGCTGATGAAGCAGTAAAAAAATTGGAACAATCTGGCTGCGAGGTCGTTCGCCAATTTATTGAACTTCAAGATCTTCTTGATGGCGCTTTGTCCGAATTTGACGCAGTCATTATTCGTAGCGCTACAAAAATCACCAAAGAAGTGCTTGAGGCTAGTTTGCCTCGGCTGAAAGTAGTGGCAAGAGCTGGAGTTGGTGTCGATAATGTTGATCTTGATGCAGCATCAGCCCTTGGAATACCAGTCGTAAATGCCCCAAGAGCAAGCACGCAAAGTGTGGTTGAACTCACAGTTGCTCATTTGCTAGGTTCTCTACGCTACATTCCCACTGCAGATCGCACTCTTCGTTCTGGTACTTGGGCGAAAAATGAGTTAACTGGGACCGAACTTTTTGGGAAAAGGCTTGGTCTCATTGGATTTGGACGGATTGCCCAAGGAGTTGCTCGAGTCGCTCAAGCGTTTGGAATGGACGTGCATTCATATGATCCTTATCTTCCAAATGCAGTAGCCAAGAAATTTGATGTATCGATGCATAAATCAGTTGATAGTTTGTTCAAGCGTTGTACTCACATTTCGATTCATTGCAACCTTACGGAAGAAACTCGGCACCTAGTTGATTCAGAAAAGATCTCAATGATGCCTGGTAAAGATCCGAATAATTTGCCTTGTGGGAATCATATCGTAAATTGTGCAAGGGGTGGAATCATAGATGAAGCAGCGGCGTTAGAAGCCCTTGAGAATGGAAAACTTTCATCACTTGCACTCGATGTATTCGAAAATGAACCTGTTGATCCAACATCTCCTCTCCTTCAGCATCCCCATTTCCACGGTACTCCGCACATAGGTGCTGCAACCATTGAGGCTCAACGTCGTGTTGGTTTGGACATCGCAGACGCAGTTCTTGTTGCGCTGAATGGTTCCTTACCTGAAACAACTGTGAATCGTTCTTCGCTTACTTGACTCCATTTTCACTTTGTAAGAGGTGTGTCCGTAAGCCTTGCCTGACAGATGATGTTCGAAAAACATGGGTCGTACAGTACCAACTTGGAGAGGTCGTGTTGAACAAGAAATTGAGCGACTTGTTCCCTATCGAAGAGCACTTTCAGTCGAAGATTGTTGCAACTTCGACATGATGCTAAACGATGTTCGCAATCGTCGAGCTGCAGGCGGTATGCTTCCTGCACAAGAAGAATGGAAACCGATGCTTCTTTCCATGCTTTTAGGTGCGCATCAACGAATTCACATTCTCGAAGTTCGTCTTGAATCTCTTGAACGCCAAATGCTAGATGCTGGTGTAATCGATGGTCGTTGAAGGGTCCTCTGGATGGATCTTAGATGCTCATCTTTGTTCTGAACGAAAGGAGATGCTCGTGTGGATTGTTCCTGAGCAAGGACCAGTATTCGCTCACAATGACCCATGGAATCCATCGCTTCATGTTTCTGGTTCATTTTCGGACCTTGAATTGCTGGTTGATTGGCTAATTCAACCCGAAATCATACTTGAATTTGGAATTGTTAATCACACATTTGAATACAAACGTTTGGAACTTGGTTTGGTGGACCGAACCCGTGTATTAACCGTAGAAGTTGAAACTCAAAGATGTCTCAAACCACTCGCACAACACATCGAAGAACGAGGCAAGCACATTCGTTTCACGCTCTATTCAGTGGATTTGCAACCAGAGCAATCGTATCTCACTTCCAAACGATTATCCATTGGATCATCAGTTATGATTGAACATCAGCAACTCGTCGCAATCGAAACCGAAGTAAAACGACGCTCCATGAGGTGTTGCCGATTAGATGTAAAATTCTGCAAAACCAATGGTTTTGTTGATGAATCAACCGCTATTTCGCATGTCAGCATTGAGGAGTGTGATGAACAAGGAAATGTGCTTGAAAAGAACTACTCGATTTCTGCACAGGATCCTTCCTTCGCTGTGAAAATGGAACAATGTTTGAAAGAACTCGACCCTGATGTCATCTTTACACAGGACGGTAATACATTGGATCTTCCTGCGTTAATGGCGCATGCAAGACAACACGAAACCCCTCTAAAACTGGGTCGCAACTCATCTTTTCTTCGTCAAATCGGTGTCGCTAGAACAGTGCATTCCTATGGCCAAGTCCTTCGTAGCGACCCACAATTTTCATTCGAAGGTCGAATTCATATCGATTTTTCTTCAAGTTTTATGTTCAAAGAAGGAGGTCTTTCAGGCCTGTATGAATTGGCGGCTGTTTCCGCTACACGGATCAGTGACGCTGCCCGTAAATCTCCAGGATCGGTCATCAGTGCCATCCAGAACAGAGTAGCAATGGAAGATGAAGTTCTTGTTCCATGGAAAAAAACAAGACCAGAGGATACGAAGAGTGCTTGGGATCTTCTTCAATCGGATCGGGGAGGACTTTACCTTGACAGCAAACCAGGTGTCTATTCAAATGTCTTTGAATTAGATTTTGCAAGTCTCTTCCCAAGCATCATCGCAACCCGAAACATCTCTCCTGAAACACTGAATTGCAGTTGTTGCCGGCCAGGCCTCAACACAAATCCATTGCCACTCCATCCAGAATCTGCAAAAAAGCGATTTCAATTACACAAGCGGAAATGGCAGTCTGCAAGCCTTGCTTTTCCACGCCAATCGTCGACCGCATTCCAAGTGCCAGGGCTTTCGACACATACATGCGGTCGAATACACGGTCTCCTTGGCCGTGTTGTAGCGCCCCTCATCGAACGGAGGAAGCAATTGAAGAAACAAGTCAGGGTAAAAAATGATCAGGCTGATCGTCAACAAAATGCTTTGAAATGGCTCCTAGTTACTTGTTTTGGATACACTGGATATCGAAACGCTCGATTTGGGCGAATTGAAGCACATGAGGCCATCTGCGCTTGGGCAAGAGAACTTCTTCTTCAGACAATTGAACTCGCTCAACAATCTGGATGGGAGGTTCTTCACGCAATCGTGGATTCTGTGTGGATTCGCGATACTCAAGCAAGAACATATGTTCAGCAATATGACGATGCATTGGCTTTAGCTCAAAAGGTGCATGCATTGACAGGAATTCCTCTTGAGTATGAAGGGACATACGACTGCATTGCCTTCTTACCGAGTCGAGTTCATTCAGGTGGTTCTCTCACGAAATATTGGGCTTATGGGAAAGATGGTTTGAAAGTTCGAGGTCTTGAGTTACGCCAACATTCAACATGTCAATGGATCCGTAATCTTCAGCAACAGGCTTTGGAAATACTTTCTCAAACAACGGACCTTGTCGATGGTTTACCGTGCTACTCTGCACAGAAAACTGTTCAGGCACTACTGCTTGTTGAACTTGAAAAACTTGAAGGTGAAATGCTTACGATTGCAGAACTCCTAATCGCTCAACGTATTTCAAGAGAGCCGAGTGAAGGTTCTGTGCAATCTCTCGCCATGTTGGCATTCCAGAGACATCAAGCACATGGGTTTCCAATCACTCTCGGTTCAAAGGCCCGGTTTCTCGTTCGGGAGAAAGATGTCAAGAACCCACTTTTTCGAGTCCTTCTTCGTGATGAATGTTCTGACTTGAATAGAAATGCCAAACATGTAGACGTCTCGTATTATCGTCAACAAGCCATTCGTGCTATATGGGCGATACTCACTCCATTTGGGTGGGAAGAACATCAACTGACAGAAGTCGGTGTTGTACGACTTGATCAGTGGATGTAAAGGCTTCAAGTCTTGATTGTGATTCACCTTCTATCTTTGAAAGAAGGTGTAATGCTGTTTCAGGATCTTCAGTGTTCTTGAGAATTAAAGTCTTCTTTTTCTTGCTTTGCCAATACCCGTACAGATGTTTATCTGCGTGTACCTTAATTGTTGATTTAAATCCCTGATGAAGTTTGCTTGTAGCGTGTCCATCGACGACGATCACAGCACAATGTTCGGATAACTTCTGCAATGTTTGTAAGCAGTTACGAAGTATCGCCCGACCCTCATATTTTCGTATTTGGTCATCAAGAAACATGGCAAGTAACCCATCCACAACTACCAAAGAAGCATCCGTCAACAACGTTTCTTGATGCACGCGAAGAATCAATGCATGTAATTGATGAAGAGTAAAACCTCGTCCAATGTAGAGTCGTCGTAGTCCTTCTTCGAGACCGCAATCCCGAGTCCGTAGGGGCTCAAAAAAGGTACTCGGATTGAATCGATGCGCACCATCAATCCAATGAACTGCTTTATGTTCACTGAGTAAAACAGCAGCTGCTTCTTGAACGAGAAATCGTATCTCCTTACCAAAATGACCAGGCCCTTCAATCCAGGTTATGCCTTTGTTCATGATGAGAGATTTGCGGGAAATTGAATTTTCTTTTATTGCTTCAATACCTGTCATATGAACACCAAGTATTGTTGTCCGGCGAAGACAGTAGGGTTATATTTCGCAGGGGGTATTATGAAAGTGAAGGATGAATTTCAAACACCTTCGGCATTTATCTTGCATTGTGAGAGAGCCAAGAATTTTGATTCATTGCGACTTAGATGCATTTTTTGCATCGGTTGAAATGCTTCACCATGGTTTTCCAGAAAATGAACCATTGATTATTGGATCAGATCCGCAACAAGGTCGAGGAAGAGGTATCGTTTCAACCTGTAATTATGCTGCTCGAACCTATGGCGTGCGTTCCGCTATGCCGATTACGGAAGCATGGCGACGATGCCCAGGAAGCCCATATGGCCCAGGTCGATATATCAGAGGAACCCGTTCACTGTACTCGATGGCATCTCGACGCGTGATGAAAATTTTACGAAAATATGCGGATAAATTTGAACAGGCAAGTATCGATGAGGCGTATCTTGACATAACAGATTATACGAAAGGCGACTGGGACGAAGCACTGGGGCTCGCACGAAGAATTCAGAACGAAATTACAGATTCAGTAGGACTGACTGCTTCCTTTGGAATTGGTTCAACTCGAGTCGTTGCAAAAATGTCCTCTGAAGTGAACAAACCAAATGGAATTCATCGGGTATTACCTGATGAAATAACCTCGTTTTTCCAACAGCGTTCGGTACGTGAAGTACCTGGAATTGGGCCTAAAACGGCCAATAGACTGGCAGAATGGGGCATTACAACCGTTGATGAAGCTTCAGAATTGGGCGAACTTGCTCTAGCGAGGATGACTTCTGAGCGATTTGGTTCATGGCTGCTACGTGTTGTTGAAGGAACGACATCAAACGAGGTCAGTCCAATTCGGTCTCGTAGATCTATTGGAAAAGAGCGCACATTCCCCATCGATCAATCAAACCATGAAGTTGTCTTAGAGGTCCTTGAACATCTGACGATTAGAGTCATGGAAAAAGCGAGGGAGGAAGGAATTGCAGGTAGGCTTGCGGAGGTTAAGTTACGATATACTGGATTTGAGACCCACACTCATGGTCGGTCTATTCCTGTTGCAATGGATGATACGGACGTATTCTTGCGTCAAGTTCGACGTCTCTTCGCACAAAACGTAAATCAAGAACAAAACATCCGACTAGTAGGGTTTCGCTTAGGTCAACTCGAGGAAGTCGATCATCGTCAAATGACATTGGACGGTCTTGATGAATCAGAGTAACTTATGCATTCGTGTAAGTGTTCCATTAAACTCTTCAAGCGATTGAGGAATTATGATTCCTTCGATTTCAGCGTTGAGTGAAAGCCCTTGCTCTTTCTTAGTTTTCCAAACTTCGCTATTGAAGGCCTCTATTTCTGGTGTGAGGCTGTTTAAGGCCTTATCAATCGAACCTTGGGTAGGGAATTGGTCGACATCAACGGAACTTTCTCCATAGAGTGTCATCGATATATGATGACAAAAGAAAGGACAAACTGGGCTAAAAGCAGCTAAGAAATCCTTCAAAATTGAGTGAATTGTCCATGCTGCATGAATGTCTCCATCGTAGAGTCGAGATTTTGCCATTTCTAGCCAATGTGATGGCAAAACGCCAGTACCAAAGGTCTTGAGTGCTTGTGTTGCTGTGTAAATATCAAGGTTTTTCCATGAAGATTCAACACTGTCCATTGTTGCTGAAAATTCTGATCGGATCCATCGATCTTCAACCGGGAAGGGCGTATTAGGCTCTTCTTCTGGCATATCGAATTGGCTAGCAAATCGAGCAACATTAAACAATTTTGTAAGAACGCCGAAATATTTGGCTTCAATCTCTTCAGGATTGATATGAAAATCATCTCCTACTTGTGCTTCACACGCTTTCCATAGTCTGAAACATTCACTGCCTATTTTGTTGGCTTTGAGGCTAACTGAACCACTTGGGCCCTTGACCTTCCAAGAACCTGTGCGTCCACCAGCACCACATTCTAAGACACTGTCTGCATCGATTCCGTTACCAAGGGATTTTGACATTTTTCTGCCCCATGGGTCCATTCCAAGCCCATCAATCCAAACATGTTCAAACCCAGGTTTGTCGAGGAGGAGAGTTGATTTGAGTAACGTGTAGTACAACCAAGTTCGAACGATTTCTTTTCCTTGGGGTCTCAATGCGGTTGGGAAGGCTTTTTCGAACACATCTGGGTGATTCAAATAACCACTAACGAAGAGGTTTGAATTAGAAGAATCCATCCAAGTGTCAAACACTTTCTCTTCACCACGTATCCTTCCGAGTGTATCAGTCATCTCGCTAAAGGAACCGACATCATCTCGTGATTCTCGATTAAGAACACGAGAATTAGGTGGAGGTTGTTCTTTCCATGGTTGAACGTAGTTTCCAGATGGGGGTACGACAATGAACCGCTCATCTTCAGAATACCATATAGGAATCTCTGTGTGGTACCATCGTCTCCTCGATATCGGCCAATCGATGCTGATGTTATCCATCCAATCAAGCAAAAATTGTCTGTTCCTTGGTGGGTGAAATTCTATTTCGTCAATATGTTCTCGCATCCGATCTTGAATATGGGTTTGTCGAACATACCATTCTTTCAAAAGTATAATCTCGACAGGGTTTTTTCCGCGTTCCGATACTGGAATCTCTTGCGAACGTTCTTCAATCTGTGAAATTTTGCCCATACTGTCAAGCATTTCTATTGCCTTAGTCCGTGCTTCTATGACTGGCATACCGGCAAGTTCAGCGGAAATATCTGTCAAGCACCCGTCCAGGTCGATCGCTTGGAAAGGAGTCAATCCAAGTTCTCTAAAAACAGCAACATCGTTCTGATCTCCAAATGAACAAACCATCAAAATACCACTACCAAATTCCGACTTAACAGATGGATGAGTTTGAATTTCAACAGATGTCTCTCTTCCATTCACTGGCATTGGTAAAATGGCTTTTTTACCGACAAGATGTCTGTATCGTTCATCATCAGGGTGGACCACAACAACCCCGCATGCACAAATCATCTCTGGACGTGTTGTTGAAATGATTAATTCTTCACCCGTTTCAGTTTGCCATTTCACATCCACCAGTTTCGTATTCCTAGAAATGCGTTCAACTTCAGCATCAGCAATAGTTGTCCCCTCTACTGGGTCGTATATGTTCGGACGTAAGTCTTCAATAATGTCTCCTTTTTTGAATAAATCGATGAAAATAGACTGCGTTACTGCACGATAATCTGGTGCATCTGTGAGGTATTCAGCTGCAAAATCACAGGATAGCCCTACTCTTGCAGCAGTTTTTCTCATCGCTTGAGTGAATGTTTCAATTGTTTCGCGGCACAGATTAAGGAACTCTTCACGATCGTAGGTCTTCATCTTTCTTTTTGTGTTCTTTTCTACGGTAAATTCGATGTTGATTCCGTTTCTATCAACACCCCATGGAAAGTACACTTCTTTACCCAGCAATCGTTGTGAACGAGCTAAGACGTCGATCATAGAATACTGAGCCACCGCTCCAATGTGCCATGTCCCTGATGGATAAGGAGGGGGTGTGTCGATAACGAACAAGGGTTTTCCACTTTCTGGCTTAAATCCATAACGATGTTGGTATGAATCAGAATCTGCATAGTGCTCTTCTTGTATTTTTTTCTCAAGGTCGATTGACCATCGCTTTTCTGGTAGTCTTGGAGCACTCATTGTTTACACCGGCCCAACCCCCAGTTACCGGGGGGGTCCGACCCGCCGTCAGGATATTTGTTATTGAACGGTTCCCTCACAATTCAACGGCAATCCTTTCAATGTCGGTGTTGAGGGAGGTACAGGTTGCACTATGGCTGATGATGCAAAACCGGAAAAAATTTCGAGTTCGGAGACGGACGTCGGGAGGATTCAGGCAATCGCAGATTACAGCAAATCCAAGATGAAACTTACATCTGTCGATATTTCGGCACGCGTGAGAGATTTTGATCCAAAAAAGGCTGTTGAAGCAGTTCTTGACGCACCAAAGCGACTCAAGCGTGAATGGCAACGTTCTGGTGCGACTGGTGTGATTACACGCTTTCCAATAGCAACCGTCGCACTTTTCTTGATGATAACAGTCTATTTTGTTACAACATCAGGATTCCTTGATGATACTCGATTTGATGACGATCCGAATAAGCCAGCATTGAATGTTAACGGGGACATGGAAGTATACCTTCCCGAAGGCAGCGAAGTTAAGCAACTCATTGAATTGGTCGAAGAAGATTGGACAACAAATGTCATGGTCATTTACATTGAATCTAACAATAACAACATTACTGATCAACGAATTTTACAAGAGATTAGTTTTGTTGAGAAAGCCATCAATCCATTTGTATCGGACAATGAAAGCGATGAAATTATTTACATTCTTTCAATTTCCACTGTTTTGAAAGAAATCAATTCAAGTTTGCCTCGAATTCGTGAAGCATTCATCACGCAATTGGGTCAACAATGTCCTACATTGGATGAGGTTTGTGAAGGATTTGCTGAGAGTGTGAACAATGCAATAAGTGCTGGTGATGATCAGTTTGCTGGTGGATATGAAATTCCAACTCAGACAACGATTGATCTTATCATAGGAGAAATGTATGAAAATGACGGTTCTCCTACTCCTGGTCTAGATAAACTTGCACGAAACACAAACCTATGCAGTGCGGAGCCTAACGCCGAAGGTGCCGATGAAAAGGGATGCTTGGAGGGAGAAGATCTTCTTCTTGACCGAGCGATTATGGCCGTTGCTGTAGATTCTACACAAATTGAACCTAAGGATATAATTGAAAAAACCCAAAGCCGATTGGATAACATTTCCATGCTGGAACGTCCTTGTGAATTTGATGCGAACGGCAATCCTGTGGTTGAAGAGGGTGTCTGTGTCTGGGGTGAATTGACCGCTGACCAGAAGGAAAGAGGCGTCAAAAGTCTTGGTGTTTCCATGACATTGACTGGCCCGATTCCAATCACAAATTCAGTGACAGAATTTTCATTCCGTCTGTTTTGGGAAATTTTCCCGCTAGCTGTCGTATTGGTAGCCATAGGATTGTTTGTCTTCCATTCAGATTTACTTCAAGCAGGTATTTCTGGTATCCGACCAATTCAAGGGATTAAGGTGGTCATCATCGCCGGTTTACCAACTCTTTGCGCTGTATTTTGGACGCTGGGAATCATTGGGGCGACGAATTATGAAGTCACGATGACGGTGATTATCGTAGGTCCTATTCTTCTTGCGTTAGGCGTTTCATACGGTCTTCACATTACGAATAGGTATGCGGAAGAAGACGGAAGTCGGACTCAAAAGATGCGGGCTTCAATGAAGTCAACTGGTCGCGCAGTCTTCTTGTCTGCAGTGACGACTGTCATCGGATTCATCTCACTTATTTTCACGCCGATGGCACCAATACAGACAGTAGGTATTGCACTTTCAGGAGGAATTGTGGTCGTGTACATTCTTACGATGTTCATGGTCCCTAATCTTACGCTGATCTTGGATTTACGTAAGCCTAAGCATCCTCCACTGAAAATTTTTGATGCTGCTGTAGATATCCCAATGAAACGAAATAAAAGTGTCATTGCATTTTTCGTCTTCCTCGTTCTCATTTCATCAACTCTTGGTCAAGCGAACGTCGAAGAAAACATCGATTTGCTCGGTATGGCTCCCGAAGGAGAGCAACCTGTTATCAAGATGAAGCAGTACAGCAAAGAATTCAATGCAGGTCAGATAGGCATGGTGTTGGTACATGCAAATGTCACAGGTGACCAGACAGATAACAATCCCACGAATGATGATCCATATCAAAATTTGAAGATTATTGATGGCCTAGAGAGAAATCTGAATACTGTTGAAAATGCTTCTGCTGTGTCTGTTGTATTCTTGATGAAAGCAACTGGGCTCGCACCTACCATTTCAGGACAACCGATACTTACTCAGATTGAAGAGATACCTGGTTATGATTTCCTTCCAGAAGACATTCGTGATACATTTGCTGTTCTGATGGACCAAGAAGTGACTCAAGGTGCTACGTTTTGGGATTTGCTATCAACGCCTGAAGATTTTGGTTTACCGGGGTCGACACAGAGTCAAATATTCCTTCTCGATGTCTTTTATTCTTCACTCACGAAAGAGATGAGAGAGATTTTCATCAATTCGGATTACGATCGCACACTCATTTACATTGATATGCCATTCATTCCTGTTGCGGATACAAAAGTAGCAGTAGACCAAATCAATGAGTATACGGAAGGATTCCAAGGTGTTCATCAAGAGCGTGCAGAGAAATTAACTGGTGTTGCTGCTACTGCTATCGAAGTCAATCAGTTGATTGTTGATTCTCAATGGACCTCCCTCGGGTTTGCTATTATCCTCACTCTCATCACTTTAGCCGTTGTTTTCAAAGATATACGATACTCCTTCTGGACGACATCTCCTGTTATCGCAACCGTTGCATTACAATGGCTTGTTATGTGGCAAATGGATGTGCCTTTATCCCTTGTAACTGTGATGATCGGTTCAATTTTGGTGGGTGTTGGTGTCGACTTTTCAATCCACATTTCGAATCGTATTCGCGAATTAGGAGGTGGGCTGGAAGCCATACGTTCGGCTGCTGTTGGGACTGGAATGTCTCTATTTGAAGCCGCTGTTGTTACATCCTTAGGGATGTTTACTGCCTATCAGATTCCGATACCCGAAATTAAACCATTCGTAACGGTAATTTTGATTCTATTATGGGTTGCTGCAGCTAGTGCATTATTGCTCCTCCCTGCAATCTTTGTTACCCTTGAAAAAATGGGAATTGGCTCGGTTGGAGGGCCTACTGGTATGGCCCGTAAGTTAGGTTTAGGAAGAGTGAAAGTCGATGACCCTGATGTCCTAGAAGCAGTTCTCGTTATGGATCCACGCTCGGAAGAAGCGTGGTGATAACAAGCAAAGGGATAAGACCTGTATTCCAATCAACAAACATGGTCAACTACTGGTTGATGAAGTCTGAACTCGATGTCTACCCCTTTTCACAACTAGTCAAGGATGGTTCAACACATTGGGATGGGGTTCGTAATTATCAAGCTCGCAACATGATGCGTGATGCAATGAAATTAGGAGATTTTGTTCTCTTTTATCATTCCAATTGTAAACCGCCTCATATCGCTGGGATCGCCAAGGTTTGCAGAGAGGGTTATCCCGATTTCACTTCATGGGATTCATCGTCAAAATATTTTGATGAAAAATCTTCACCAGAAAATCCGCGTTGGTTTATGGTCGACATTAAACCTGTAAATCAATTGTCTGACATTGTTTCTCTCGATTCAGTTAGAAACGAACCATCTCTTTCTGAAATGCCTCTTATTCGAAAGGGACAACGCCTATCGATACAGCCTGTTGAGGAAAACGAATTCAAGAGAATTTGTGAAATGGGTGGCCTAGAATTTGGTGAACTCAAGTAGGTGATTCTATGCCAGAGATCCCTTCATCGAAACGAGCATCAAATATTGAATATGCTATCAGGGATGTTGTGGTTCCAGCGACAGAACTTGAAGCCCAAGGACATTCGATTATCAAATTAAACATCGGTGATCCAATTGCTTATCCTGGATTACCCACACCTTCACACATGGTTGAAGCGTTCTCAACTGCTCTATCACAGGGTAGAAATGGTTACTCTCCATCTTATGGTATACCAGAACTTAGAAACGCAATTGCAAAAGATGAATCTAAAAAAGGTTGGAACGCAACTGCCGATGATGTCTATGTTTGCCACGGTGTAACAGAGGCATTACAGATAGTATTCCAAGCCACATTGGAAGATGGAGACAAAGTTCTCGCACCTGGTCCACATTATCCCCCATACATGGCATATCCGCAAATGTACGGCGCAGAGACGATAGAATATGAACTCCAATCAGATAAAGGATGGTCGCTGAACTTTGAAGATATCGAATCTAAAATGGATGAGAGTGTCAGACTTTTCGTTCTCATTAATCCCAACAATCCTACAGGTTCCGTTGCAGGGAGGGAAGACATCAATCGATTGTTATCGATTCTTGAAAAATGGCCTAATTGTATTTTAATCGCAGACGAGATATATGATGGCCTTGACTTTTCAGGCCGTTGTGTCAGTGCCGCAAGTTTATCCAATTCGGTTCCAGTTCTTACTATGAACGGTGTTTCCAAGGTATATTATGCTCCAGGATGGAGAATTGGCTACATGGCTCTTCATGATCCTATATCCTCCTTGGTTGCAGTGCGAGATGGCATTGAACGAATATTGCGCTCTCGCTTATGTGCATCAACTCCAGCTCAACTTGGTTATTTGGCAGGTCTCGAACAGGACAGGACTTGGATGAAACATTACAGTGACACCGTCAAAGAGCGAAGAGATGTTTGCCTTGCTCGAATTTCTGAAATTGAAGGGCTTGAAGTCCAAAATCCCGAAGGTGCATTCTACATGTTCGTAAAGTTGACAGATGAGAAGTGGTCGAACGATGACAAGTCCTTCGTCTTGCAATTGCTTCATGAACAACATGTTCTTGTAGTCCATGGTTCAGGTTTTAGTTCCGAGAAAGGAAAAGGTCATTTCAGGCTAGTTTTCTTGCCAGATGTTGATACGTTAAACATCGCCTTCGATCGTATTGATACTTTCTTACAAGAACACCGAATTGATTGAACAACGACAGCGAAGTATTGATGTTTGATGAGTACTCGGTAAAGTCATGCGAGGAATGAAATATGCCCTGTTTGGGGCTGCTATTTCGATGATTCCTTCAGCGTCAGCATCGACAATTACATCGGTCGACGAATTTTCTGTTTCTTTGCTTTATCCAGTACTGGCTGCCTTCATTGTAGCAATTTTATTGTGGAAATTTTTCGTACCACGACAATTATCTGCTCTTCAAGTAGCTTTCGAAATCGATGATGATTTGTACGAAGTTCATCGTTTGACGAAGGGTCTCGATGATGCGAAAGAACTTCTCCAGCAAGGGCGTGTTGCATTTGGTGTTGGATTGTACATGATGGGTATGATGGGAATACTTGTCTTGATTGGAGAATTACTCTTCGAATCGGATATGTATTTTGATCTAAATTTATGGCTTATTGGTCTCTTCATTCTCATTCCTGTCCTCATCTCTCCATGGGAAACTCTCAATGCGCAACTCGTTGGAAAAAACAAACTTAGAGTTGGTAGACACACAATTCGAACAGGGCTTCGACGAATCATTACCCTTGCTGTTTTGATTTCATCGACAATTGCAACAGTGATTTATGGAATGAATCTCAACGATGGGACCATCACACCGGTTTGGCTTGCTGCTGGGATGCTTGTATTCATGGCTCCAACCATTCTTGCCTATGGACGAATTATGGGTGCCTCTTGGAATATGCTTCTGCTCAATAAATGGAGGACTGCTAGAGGACGACGAAACCCTATCGATCCTGATCGTCCATCCTTTGTTAACAGACTCTTCTCGCTATTGCTCGTGATATTCCTCATTACAATGCCAATCACGGCGTTGAATGGTATTGTAACGGTATTTCACGTTCTGGTAAACGAACCAAGTAACACCGAAGAAGTTCTTAATTTCGGAGGCATTATTGGTCATTCAATTTATGAGCGTATTGACCTTATCTCAGATATTTTGTTTCACTGGGAATTCATCAAATCAGCTCCACAGTTTTTGTCCCTTTACCTTTCTCTTAACATTGCTATTGTTGGTTTAGCGTTCATTTTTGAATTGACAAGAAACTTGATTTTGGGTGGTCAAACCTTCGGTGGAATGTTTGGTGTTACGCTAGATACGCCTCGAGAAATTCGTACAGAAGAATCGGCTCAAGGAAGGCAACTTGCATTTGCATTTGCTGGTTTTTCTGGATATACAGTTTTGCTTCTTGTACTAGTTTGTTACAAAGAGTTTGGCGATTTGATGCCCTTTACTCAAAATTTAGAGGACAATGGTTTCGATGAAAGTATGCGTCTCTTGACGACGTGGATGTTCATCGCAGTTGGTCAAGCAATTTTCTTGTTTACTTGGCTACTTTCCATAGCACGCTTTGGACCACTACGTCAATTGAAATTCGATCTTGATCCAGAAGAAAGGAGAGAAGGTGCAGTCATGCTAGCAGATGGCGATTGGATGAGGGATTTTGTGGATGAGGCTGCTCTTCAAGAAGACTTAGATGCTCTTATTCGCTTCCAAATGCAATTAATTGAAGGTGACGTAGCCCTCGTTCGTCATGAAAAAGCCCGGGCTAAGATGTGGGAATGTGCAATCCGTGGTCTTTGGCCAAAAGCCATCGAAGAATCACGAAAAGTACTCGCTCAAGCAGGTGGAGATGACGATGAGGCTCGTATGATCACTGCGACTGGATATCTCGCAACTCGAAGACTTGATGCAGCCCGCGAAGCTCTTCGTGGCCTGCAACAGCCAGAGGGATACGATGAACCCGAAATTTTAGCCTTCATCACTGAGTGGATGGATCCTTGGAATGGTACGGTCGATGAGGATGATATCTGGGATTGGGAAAACAATTCAACCATTGATCATCTTAATGAAAAAATGCGAATGCTACGCTACTGGACTCCACTCCATTCTGAAGATTCCATTATACACAATGATCGACTCTCAATGGTTGGGAAATTGTCATCTGTAGCCTCCTTGCGCATGCAGAGGCGTCATGATGAGGCATTGCAACTTGCTCTAGAAACTGTAAAATTTGACCCTCTCGGCGTTCGACCAAGAATCGCAGTCGCATTATGCTTAATCGACAAAGGGAACTGGCATCAAGCCATGACAATTTATCAAGAACTCAAGGAAAGTGATATCAATGATCCTCGTGTTATCGCTTTGTCCGTTCTCCTAGGAAACGAAGCTGATGTTGAACATATCGAAGTTTCTCTTGCAGTTGAGAAGGGTAAAAATGTCAGGAAATGGCTTGATGAGGCGCCAGTGAATGCAGTTGCAGGACTTGGAATCAAGGGTGGTATGGATGAAGCCATCAATGCCAACATCATGATATGCGCACATGAATCCGTACGACGAAATATGACTCCTCGTTATTCACCTTCGATGTTCCACTACATTGTACAATTCGTGCTTCTTCCACCTATTTTCATTGTTGCTGCGATAGCGATGTCGGGTTACTCAGGTCAAATTCAAGGAATTGTAACAGGCATTGTTTTGTTCATGCTTCAGTTTGCTTTTGCAAGATTCCGCCGACAACAGAGTCGTCAAATTAAACATCGAGATCAGCGTTCCCTCGTTGACTATGCACGAATGATGAAACGATTCAAAGTCAATCCCAATAGCGGAAATATCCCTATAGGAACTCACCTACTCCTTTCAGGTATTCTTGTGACAGTCAACGGCGTTGTCTTGGATGTTGGAATGCCAGGATGGTTGACTCATAGACTTCCCAAGGATGCAGATAAAACAATTCGCTCAAGATTGAAGCGAAATGCTTTGACTATTAGTAAGAACAAACCTGCTAAATTGAACCCTCTGACCAAGGGTTGGTGGCGAAAGAGGCCAAAGGAAGATGCATCCGATATTCCAATCCTCGAACAACTCATTGGTCCAGTAGCATACAGGGGTCGTCAAACAATGATTTTGAATAAAACGACAGGGTTCCGAAAAGGTCGTTCATCAAGCAAACCAAATCTCAATCCAGTAGGTTCACATGATTTCAAAGATAGAAATGTTCCTCGTAACACGAGAACCAGCGAACGCTCAGCCAGAGTAGGTCCGAGCCGACCAGGTCAGCAACGCCGAGTCTGAATATCGATTGATAGTATTCATGAACCTTGTCTGACTGGGAGATGCATGGAGAATGGTTCGCCCAGAGATTCAGTAAACCGCGTTTTGGAAGCGACATCGAATAGTGCTCGGCTCTACGGTCATGGCCTCGGCATGATCGCCTCTGAAAATATTATTTCTCCTAATGTAAAACGAGCCATCAATTCAGATTTACATGGACGTTATGCTGAAGGTTTACCTGGCAAAAGATATTATCAAGGTTGTGAAGATTTTGATACCATTGAAAGTCTTGGTATTGATTTAGCGAAGAAAGTCTTCAATGCACCATTCGCCAATATTCAATCCACTTCAGGAACAGTCTCCAATATAGGTGCTCTGAAAGCCTTAGCCAAACCCGGCGACTCGATTACTGCTGTTTCAACGGCTGATGGTGGCCATATATCTCATGCTCGAATGGGTGCTGTTGGACTTCGTGATCTCAATGTCTCGACCTATCCTTGGGATGAAGCACGTATGGAACCTGACATTGATGGCTCATGCGCCCTCATTCGTGAACTCAAACCCAAAATTACCCTGGTTGGACAATCTGTTTTCCTTTTTCCAACACCTCTCAAGGAATTAGCCGAAGCCGCTCATGAGGTTGGATCTACAGTCATGTACGATGGAGCGCATGTTTTGGGTTTGATTGCTGGTGGAGTTTTTCAAGACCCATTAAGAGAAGGTGCTGATATCGTGACAGGTTCATCTCACAAGACATTCCCAGGTCCCCAAGGTGGATTCTTATTGGCATCAAATGAAGATGCGACCTTCCAAAGAAAACTCAACAACGCAATGTTCCCAGGCGTTTGTTCTTCGT
>Ga0213865_10000458_pt1 | contig 27905 bp, 20 predicted proteins | sample PICome_6_FD_160100 | JGI IMG/M metagenome (GOLD analysis project Ga0213865, IMG submission 160100) | Coastal seawater microbial communities near Pivers Island, North Carolina, United States - PICO282 | ecosystem: Environmental > Aquatic > Marine > Coastal | place: USA: North Carolina...
AGCAGGTGCATGATCCACAAAACGCGTATTGCTCAATTTTTTTTGTACCCCAGCTAAAAATCCTTTTTGATAATTCAAATCTTGATTGAGTTTGGCAAGCTCCTCCTCTGGGTTTTCAATAGAAAATGGAAGGTAATAGGCAGCAGTCCCAACTCGAAATGAAAGCACTTGCTCGGGTAAGTCTTTGACCACCTCACAGCTTTCGATATTTGCCAGTTTTGAAATCACCGCTTTGTAATAATCATTCTGAGAAGAGGTCTCGAGCAATTGCATGGGAACTTTCATGGAGATATTTTTCTGTTTGCGAATCGCACGAATAGAAGTTACCATTTCCATGGTGTGTGAGAAAATCGAAAGAACCGCTTTATCGATTTTTGTTTCTGTTGGCCATGAGGATACAACGAGGGCCTCCGCTTTTGTGCGCTCTGCGATATCATGCCAAAGTTCTTCACTCAAAAATGGCATAAACGGATGGAGTAATCGTAAGTTATTTTCAAAAATATCAATCACTTCAGCATGAGTTTGCGCATCAATTGGACTGCCGTATGCAGGTTTGATCAACTCCAACAACCAGGAGCAAAAGTCATCCCATACCAGTTTATAAATACACATTAGGGCATCTGAAATCCTGTATTTTGTAAAGTGATCATTGACCAAAGTGAGCTCGTTTTGAAATTTACTCTTATACCAATCCAAACTCTGTTTGGCGGTTTGGTCTTGTGGAATAGAATCATCTATATCCCAGCTTTGAATCAAGCGATGTGCATTCCAAATTTTATTGGCGAAATTCTTTCCTTGTTGGCAAAGCGCTTCATCGAAAAGCAAATCATTTCCAGCTGCTGAGCTCAATAATAATCCAACGCGAACGCTATCCGCACCATATTTTTCGATGAGTCCCAATGCATCAGGAGAATTGCCCAACTGTTTGGACATCTTTCGGCCTTGGCTATCTCGAACCAGACCTGTCAGATATACGTTTTGAAAAGGTTGTTGATTGCGAAAGGCATAGCCCGACATAATCATTCGAGCGACCCAGAAAAACAAAATATCAGGCCCTGTGACAAGGTCTTGTGTGGGATAATAATATTGAATTTCGTCGTTTTCAGGGAATCGAATTCCATCAAAGACAGAAATTGGCCATAGCCATGATGAAAACCATGTATCGAGCACATCTGAATCCTGCCTTAAATCTGCTGCATTGAGAGATGGGTTTTTGGTTTTTTCACGTGCTTTATCCAAGGCCTCTTCGGGGGTCAAAGCAACCACAAAATCTTGCTTGTCCGATCCGTAATAATAGGCAGGGATTTGCTGACCCCACCACAACTGACGCGAGATATTCCAATCGCGAATGTTATTCATCCAATGGCGATAGGTATTCATGAATTTTTTGGGAAACAACTGAATTGTTTCGTCCTCAACTGCAGTCAGCGCTGGTTTGGCCAAATCTTCCATTTTCAAAAACCACTGATCGGAGAGTCTAGGCTCTACAACTGCCTTGGTTCTTTCAGATAGGCCAACTTTGTGCGTATGTGGCTTGGTTTGCAATAGCATTTTTGAGGACTTGAGCTCCTGAACAATCAGTTTTCGAACTTCAAATCGGTCTTTGCCTTCAAAGTGTAAGCCTTCTGCATTAAGCGTTCCATCGGGATTAAAAATGTCAACAAATGCCAGCTTGTGTTTGTCGCCCAATGCTTTATCATTTTCATCGTGAGCAGGGGTTACCTTTAAGCAACCAGTACCAAACTCTATATCCACATAGCTGTCTGTGATAATCGGCACTTCTCGGTTGACAATCGGAACCACAACTTTTTTGCCATGCAGATGGGTAAAGCGTTCGTCTTCGGGATGAACTGCTACAGCCGTGTCTCCCATAAGGGTTTCAGGACGAGTCGTGGCAATGATGATCGTCTCTTCGCTATCTACCACTCGATAAGCGATGTGGTATAAATTGCCTTGCTTTTCTTCATAAACCACTTCTTCGTCTGAAAGGGTGGTTTGGGCTTCTGGATCCCAATTCACCATTCGGAATCCACGGTAGATCAACCCACGCTCAAAAAGGTCTACAAAAACCCGAAGAACGGATTCAGTCATGGGCTCATCAAGGGTGAATTTGGTGCGATCCCAATCGCAAGAACATCCAAGTTTTTTGAGTTGCTCCAAAATAATCCCGCCATGTTCATCAGTCCATTCCCAAGCATGCTTGAGAAATTCCTCTCGAGTCAAGTCTTCTTTCTTCACACCTTGATCTGCTAATTTCTGAACCACTTTCGCTTCAGTAGCAATGGACGCATGGTCAGTTCCTGGAACCCAACAGGCATTCATCCCAAGCATGCGAGCACGCCGTATAAGTACATCTTGCAAGGTATTATTCATCATATGCCCCATATGCAAAACGCCAGTTACGTTTGGCGGAGGAATCACAATCGTATAGGGTGTTCGAGAGTCGGGCTCGGAATGAAAATAGTGATTTGCTAGCCAATAAGCATACCACTTTTCAGCGATTTGATTGGAATTGAACGTGTTGGGAGAACCCATGAAAAGGTGCGTTATCTTATTGAGTGACAAAAGTAGCTAAGAACAATTGATAAAAAAAGCCATTGATAATCTGAAATAGATTTTTGTATATTTAACCAAAACAAAAAAACCATGAAGTTCACCAAATTTTTTATCGCAACTTTATTGTGTTTTTCCTACACCAATGGATTTTCACAAGCTGAAATCACTTTCGAGTCGGAGGTGGTTGATTACGGTACGATCGAAAAAGGAGATGATGGGGTTCGTGAATTCAAATTTACCAACACGGGCTCATCCCCTTTATTTATTACACAGGTTCGATCGTCCTGCGGTTGTACCATCCCCAAAAAACCTAACGATTCCATCATGCCTGGAGTTGAAGAGGTGATTGAAGTGAAATACGACACCAATCGAGTCGGACCAATCCGCAAAACTATAACGGTAAGTTCCAATGCTGTAACGCCAGTGGTGGCCTTGCAAATCAAGGGCACAGTCGAGGAACCAGAGGAAGAAGAATAGATTTTCACCGCTTTTCAGCTTTACATTCCCGTCGATTCGGGCTAAATTTTGCATCTTTGCTGTCAAAATTGACAGATGCCTAAAATTTCGTTGAAAGGGATGAACCTCCCTACCTCACCCATTCGAAAATTATCGAAACATGCCGAGGACGCCAAAGCGAAAGGAATTGAGGTGATCCACCTCAATATTGGTCAACCTGACATTCAAACACCCGCTAAAGCTTTAGATGCAATCAAGTCATTTGACCAAAACGTATTGGCCTATGGCCCATCTGAGGGGTCTTTGGCGTATCGCCAGAAGATGTGCTCATACTATGCCAAGCACAATATTGAGGTTGAGCCAGAGAATATTTTAGTCACAACAGGTGCGAGCGAAGCCATTATCATGACTTTGGACTGCATTACCAATGAGGGTGATGAACTCATTATTCCAGAGCCATTTTACGCCAATTATGACACCTTTGCAGCTGCTTGTGGTGTCAAGGTTGTCCCTGTATCTTCTACCATTGATACCCATTTTTCGTTGCCGTCAATCGATGAAATTGAAGGAAAAATCAATGATAAAACAAGGGCAATTTTTATTTGCAATCCAAACAATCCAACTGGGTATGTCTATACCCACAAAGAGCTCAATGATCTGGCTGATCTTGTTAAAAAACACGATATCTTTTTGATTGTCGATGAGGTCTATCGAGAATTTGTTTATGATGGGGCAATCCACCATTCGGTACTCACAATTCCAGGTCTTGAAGAGCATGCGATCCTAGTGGACTCCATGTCAAAACGATACAGTATGTGTGGCGCAAGAATTGGGTGTTTGGTCTCCAAAAACAAAGCTGTTATGGAAGCTGCACTGAAGTTTGCGCAATCTCGTCTGTCTCCCCCGACTTTAGGCCTTCATGCCTCCGAAGCTGCTATGGATGAGCCACTTCGTTATCTTCAAGAAGTCACAGCTACCTACCTTGAGCGAAGAAATACACTGGTTCAAGCCTTACAACAAGTACCAGGAATCACTGTCAGCAAGCCACGCGGCGCATTTTACTGCTTGGTACAACTCCCTGTTGAGGATACAGATGAATTTGCAAAATGGTTGTTGACTTCTTACAACCACAACGGTAAAACAGTCATGGTAGCCCCCGCATCAGGATTTTATGGAGATCGTCATCTCGGTAAATCTTTGATTCGAATTGCTTTTGTGCTCGACAAAGAAAAGCTCAAAGAAAGTGCCCTTATCCTTGAAGGTGCCTTGCATGCTTATCCACACACTCTGACATCAAAATTGAGCCAATGATCGAACAAGGCGTTTCACTCAAAACCTATAATAGTTTTGGAGTAGCCGCAGAAGCTGCCTTATTTGCCGTTGCAAAAACCATTGAAGATTTACAATCCATACTCAAAGATCAGCGCTTTGCCTCTGCTTGGATTTTAGGTGGTGGCAGCAATACATTGTTTTGTGACACCCCCAAACCTCCAATCATTCACCTTGCAATATCTGGCATCGAAATCACTGAAGAACAGAGGGACGAGGTCGTCATCAAGGCAGGTGCAGGAGTAAACTGGCACGAATTGGTATTATGGTCTCTTGAAAAGGGATTTGGCGGACTAGAAAATCTGGCTTTAATCCCGGGAAATGTTGGCGCAGCTCCAATTCAAAATATAGGTGCTTATGGGGTCGAATTGCAAGATGTTTTTGAATCCTGTACGCTGGTCAATAGAAACGATCAGAGCGTAGAAACTTATGACAAGGTCGCTTGTCAGTTTGGGTATAGAGACTCCATTTTTAAACGTGAGTTAAAACACAAAGTGGTGATTACGGATGTCAGTTTACGACTGAAAAAAGAGAATTATCGGCTTAATACCTCTTATGGAGCCATTGCGCACTTGCTGACGTCCAAAGGAATCAGCACGCCAAGCCCAAAAGAGATTGCAGATGTTGTCATCGATATTCGAACATCAAAGTTGCCTGACCCCAAGCAGTTGGGCAATGCTGGAAGTTTTTTTAAAAATCCGATTGTAGATCACAATCAGTTTGCGCAACTCAAATCGTCATTTCCCGACATTCCGCATTACGCCCAACCAAATCAGAACTATAAAATCCCTGCGGCTTGGCTCATCGAACAAGTCGGGTTGAAAGGAACTCGAGAGGGGGATGTGGGCACACACAAACATCATGCGCTTGTTTTGGTAAATTATGGCAATGCCAGTGGACATGACATCAAGGCCTTTAGCCAGATGGTTCAACAGGCGGTTGAAGAGCGCTTTGACATCCGCTTGCAACCTGAAGTCAATTTCTGCTGTTAATCGTATCTTTGTCTTATGAAACTCTTTTTGCTTAGTGTCATACTCATCGGACTAGCATTTGCGGGGATTGCCATTAAAATTTGGGCGAAAAAAGATGGAGAGTTTGCAGGAACTTGCGCCAGTCAGAGTCCGTTTTTAAACAAAGATGGCGAGCCCTGTGGATTGTGTGGTAAAATGCCCGAGCAGCAAACAGATTGCGACTTACCGCATCCACAGCACAACTAAGAGTCCGTTTAGATTTCTTATTTTTAACTTCTGTGAAAAACCAAGAACAAACGATTTCTGATCTTGTTTATGCTGCAAAGCAAGAAGACCAACATGCTTTCCGTCAGTTGCTGGATCTGCATTGGAATGAGTTGTATGGGTTTATGATTAAGCGAACAGAAAATGAAAACGATGCTGAAGACCTCTGTCTTCAGGCCTTTTCAAAAGCGTTTGATAAAATCGAGACCTATAATGATGAATTTACATTTTCGACATGGCTTACCTCAATCGCTAAAAACTTACATGTTGATTTGATCCGAAAGGAAAAAACACGATTACATCAATCGACAGATGTTGATGAGGTGGGTCGTGACGTAATTGACGAAACCTTGGGTCCCGAAGATCAACTGATTCGATCTCAAAACCTGGACAAACTTCTACAGCAAGTTCGATCGCTTAAACCCATTTATCGGGACGTTATTCAAATGCGTTTTTTTCAAGAACTCAGCCATAAAGAAATGGCAACACAGCTCGGACTATCGTTGAGCAATGTAAAAGTCCGCCTGCTTCGCGCCAAAAAGTTGTTGGCTGAAATAATTAATAACAAATGAAGAATACGATACAAAAACTTGGCCCTGGACTCTTGTTTGCCGGTGCCGCTATTGGAGTTTCTCACTTGGTGCAATCCACTCGTGCAGGGGCTGACTTTGGCCTCGGTTTGCTTTGGGCATTATTACTGGTCAACTTCTTCAAGTACCCATTTTTTCAATTCGGCCCCCGCTACGCCTTAGCTACTGGAGAAAGTCTACTTTCTGGTTATGCCAAACTTGGGCGAGGAGTGATTGTCACCTATTTTATCCTCTCCCTTTTAACCATGTTTACCATACAAACTGCGGTAACGATCGTAACTGCGGGACTGGCAGTTGAACTATTTGGCATTTCATCCAATATCGTGTACTGGGGTGTTGTGATCACTTTGCTATGTGCAACGCTGTTGTCTTTTGGACGTTATGGGCTATTGGATCGAGGTATGAAGATCATTATCATCGTGCTAAGCATTAGCACCCTTATCGCTGCTTTTCTGGCATTTGGACAGTCCAAAGACATCGAGTGGACGCAAGTTCTTCCCACATCAACAACTGGCTTTGCATTTTTGATTGCCTTTATGGGTTGGATGCCTGGACCTCTAGATATATCTGTATGGCACTCGTTATGGTCACTCGAAAAGAAAAAAAGAATGCACAACTTAACGGTCAAACAAAGTTTGTTCGATTTCAATGTAGGCTATTTGACAACCATTGTTCTTGGCGTATGCTTTGTACTATTAGGTACTTTGGTGATGTTTGGCACAGGAATCGGTTTTTCCAGTAGCGGTGGTGCCTTTGCACAGCAACTCATTGCCTTATACACCAGTAGTTTGGGGAGTGGCGCATATTGGGTAATTGGGATTGCCGCATTTACCACCATGTTTAGCACCACACTCACCACCCTAGATGCATCTCCAAGTGCGATGGCAAAAACCGCTCAAATTTTACGATTACCAATCGTGATGTCTTCCTATTTGTTTTGGATTTTAGTTTTGGTAATCGGGACTTGCGCAGTATTCTTTTTTCTGCTTTCCAACATGGGAGCACTTGTTCAAGTGGCAACCATTCTTTCTTTTATTACCGCCCCATTTTATGGGTTGATGAACTTTATACTTGTATCTGGGAAGCATATGCCAGAAAACCATCGACCAAATGGCGCGATGAAAGCTTGGTCAATTGCTGGATTGGTCTTTTTGACAGGATTTACAATTTGGTACTTGAGTACTCTTTTGATTTAATGTATCTTTGTCAAGTCTATGAAAACAGAAATTCTAGAATCGAAAACAACCCATACGCCAAAGCCAAAATGGCTCCGTGTAAAACTCCCAACGGGAAAAAAATACACTGAACTCAGAGGTCTTGTCGATAAATATAACCTTCACACGATTTGTACATCGGGTAGTTGCCCGAATATGGGTGAGTGTTGGGGCGAGGGGACTGCAACATTTATGATTTTAGGAAACATCTGTACACGGTCTTGCGGCTTTTGTGGTGTGCAAACAGGCCGACCGGAAACGGTGGATTGGGCCGAACCAGAAAAGGTTGCACGATCTATCAAAATTATGAAGATCAAGCATGCGGTACTCACTTCTGTTGATCGTGATGACTTGCCCGACATGGGATCTATTCTTTGGGCAGAAACGGTACAAGCAGTCCGCAGATTGAATCCGGACACTACAATGGAAACATTGATTCCTGATTTTCAAGGGATTGAAAAACATATCGATCGCATCGTCAACGTGATGCCCGAGGTTGTCTCACACAATATGGAAACCGTTCGCAGATTGACTCGCGAAGTGCGAATCCAAGCCAAATACGATCAAAGTCTAGGAGTATTGCGCTACCTCAAACAAGCCGGAGTTCGTCGTACCAAATCTGGGATAATGCTTGGTTTGGGTGAAACCGAGGAAGAAGTCAAGCAAACCATGCTCGACTTACGAGCTGCGGATGTTGATATCGTAACAATTGGACAATATCTCCAACCCTCCAAAAAACACCTTCCTGTAAAAGAATTTATCACACCTGAACAGTTTAAAGTTTATGAAGATTTTGGAAAAGAAATCGGCTTTAGACACGTCGAAAGCGGTGCGCTAGTTCGTTCCTCCTACAAGGCACATAAACACATCGCCTAAACATTCTTTTTGTCTTATCGAATCTGATGCGTAATGATGTCCTTGAATCGATCTTCATCTGCTAAAAAGCGAACAGATATTGGTAAAAAATGTATTTCTTTTAGAAAAGGGCTCAACCGAACGTAGTCTTTTTCAGTGGTAAGGACCGGCAGTCCCAAAGACAGTATGTTTTGACAATCCGAAGCTGAAAACGAATGGTGATCTCCAAATTCCAAATGCTTATACTTTGCGTCAAGTTGATCGAGATAGCTTGTTAATGGTTTGGCATTGGCAATTCCAGTGACCAATACGAATGGATTTTGAACAAAAGATTTAAGTTCCATTTGGGAAGCACCATATACATTCGTATCATATTGAATGCTCGTGAAAAAGAGATTTTGATCGGGATCCAACGCCAACTGGTTGATGTAATCTTCTCGTTCTTTTTTGGAGAGTGATTCTGGGCATTTGGTCACCACCACGAGATCGGCACGTTTTCTGCCACGAGCGGATTCTCGCAAATTTCCAGCGGGTAAAACACAATCCCGAAACCAAGGCGTTTCAAAGGGGGTCAAAAGGATTTGAAAAGACGGTTTAAGCTGTCGATGTTGAAAGCCATCATCTAAAAAAATGGCATCCAGTTGAGGTGACTTTTGCAGTAAACCTCGGATGCCTTCTGGGCGATTTTTGCAAACCGCAAATTGAACCTTCGGAAACTTTTGAAACAACAGAAAGGATTCATCGCCCAAACTTTCGATTGACGAGGTCGCATCCGCAATCAAAAAACCAGATGATTTGCGTTTGTATCCACGACTTAATACAGCCAATGAAAAACGATCTGAAAAATGATGGAGCAAATACGCAATCATCGGCGTTTTACCGCTACCCCCCGTGATGAGATTCCCAACTACGATAGTTGGAACATCAAACTGACTCTGACGTAACCATTGCTTATCAAAAGCTGCATTGCGAACACGTGTCACAACGTCATACAGTAAACTGAGCGGAAACAAAGACTTCCTCAGAAGATTCATAAAACAAAATTATAACATTTATCTTTGGGTTCGATATGAAGATTCATCAGATTACACAGATTCTTGAAGAATGGGCACCCCTACACTATGCAGAGGATTTTGACAATGTGGGGTTGCTCGTTGGAAATCCAAATGATGAGACCAGTGGTGTTCTCGTGACCCATGATTGTTTGGAAGAAGTGGTTGATGAAGCCATTGAGAGAAATTGCAATCTCATTGTTTGTTTTCACCCGATTCTATTTAAAGGACTCAAAAGGTTTACGGGAAACTCTCACGTGGTGAGAGCTGTTCGAAAAGCGATCAAAAACGATGTGGCCATCTACGCCATTCACACCGCTTTGGACAATCAGGCGTATGGCGTTAGCTTTGGGCTGAGCCAAGCATTGGGACTCACCAACACCTCCGTACTTTTATCAAAAGAGAATACGCTAAAGAAATTGAATTACTATGTTCCCAAAGCACAAGCAGAGCATGTTCGAAATGCCCTGTTTGCTGCTGGTGCTGGAAAGCTGGGTAATTACGATGAATGTAGTTTTTCTTCGGGCGGGGAAGGGAGTTTTCGTCCATCGCAAAACAGTACCCCTTATGTCGGCAAAAAAGGGGAACGGCATATCGAAGACGAAAGCCAAATTCAAATGGTCTTTCAAAAGCATTTAGAATCTCAAATCATTGAAACACTTCTTTCCAACCATCCCTATGAGGAAGTTGCTTATGAAATCACTTCATTAATAAATACCAACCAAAACCTTGGGATGGGAATGATTGGGGATTTACCGAAAAGCATGAGCCCGAAAGCATTTTTGGATTTTGTCAAAAAAACCCTCAAAACCCCTATCCTACGCCATAGTCATTTGGGGGCAAACACCATAGAGCGCGTGGCTGTGCTCGGAGGGTCTGGGAGCTTTGCGATTCAAGCTGCGAAAAGTAAAAAAGCAGATGCCTATATCACTGCAGATCTGAAATATCACGATTTTTATGAAGGAAATCAAAGTTTCTTGCTTGTGGACGCTGGGCATTACGAAACAGAGCAGCACACAAAAAAGTTAATCCTTAACCATCTTACAGAAAAATTGCCTAATTTTGCCATTCTTTTATCGGAAGTAGATACGAATCCAATAAAATATTTGTAAGCATGGCAAAAAAAACTGAGATTTCTGTAGAAGAGCGTCTGCGGGCGCTATATGATTTACAACTTATCGACGCACAAATTGACAAAATTCGAAGTGTTCGTGGTGAACTCCCTCTAGAAGTAGAGGATTTAGAAGACGATGTCGCTGGTCTGACCAAACGCGTTGAAAACACCAATACAGAAATCAAGGCCTATGACGATGAGATCAAGGTCAAAAAAAATGCCATTGAAACTTCAAAAGGGCTGATCAAAAAATACGGAGAGCAACAAGAGAATGTTCGTAACAATCGCGCTTATGAGTCTTTAAATAAAGAAATTGAGTATCAAGAGCTTGAAATTCAACTCGCAGATAAGCAGATTAATCAACTCAAAGAATTAATCGAAAAAAAGAAAGAAGAGTTGGCACAAGCCGAGGAGAAACTCGGAGAAAGAGAAAACCACCTCAAACACAAAAAAGAAGAACTCGACGCCATCTTAGCAGAAACGCAAAAAGAAGAGGACTTGCTTCTCAAAAAATCAGCAGAATTTGAAAAGAAAGTAGAAGAGCGTTTGGTCGCTACCTACAAAAGAATACGATCTTCCGTACGAAACGGTCTGGCCGTAGTGCCTATAGAGCGGGGTGCTTCAGCGGGTTCTTTCTTTACCATTCCACCACAGGTACAGCTTGAAATCGCATCTCGGAAAAAGATCATTACTGATGAGCATAGTGGGCGTATCCTCGTCGATGCAGAGCTTGCCCAAGAAGAGCAAGAAAAAATACAAGCATTATTTAGCTCGTAACCCAATTCCACTTATTTTTTTGTAACAAAACTCAAGGTTTTTGTTAAATTTGATATATCAACCATTGTCTAGCTATGTTAGACTAAAATGATTTATATGTCAATTCCCCAACCTTTACAGATTTGGCCAAACCATGACCAAATCATATCAGCCTATTATCAGTTAAGCGCTGATGAACTCACCAAAAAAACAGTCGAAAAGAAGCAAGGGACAATCAGTGATTCGGGTGCGCTCGTTGTACAAACAGGAAAATTTACAGGTCGTTCTCCAAAAGATCGGTATCTCGTCAAAGACATCATCACATTTGAGCGGGTTTGGTGGGGAGACATCAATATTCCATTCTCACCCCAAGACTTTGATTCTCTTTATAAAAAAATGTTGGTATTTCTGACAAACAAAAACTTGTATGCAAGGGACGTGTTTGCAGGAGCCGATAAACGATACCGCATTGGCATACGAATCTTTAATGAGACCCCTTGGGCTAATCTTTTTGTACACAATATGTTTATTCAACCTGACGAGAAGGAGTTGAAAAACTTTCGGCACGACTGGCTTGTACTCAACATTCCCAGTTTTAAGGCCAATCCAAAAATTGACCACACTAGACGGTCTAACTTTACCATTGTCAACTTTTCCAAAAAAGTCATCCTTATTGGTGGTAGTGGATATACTGGGGAAATCAAAAAGTCTATTTTTTCAGTACTGAATTACACCTTACCCACAACAGAGAATGTATTGCCCATGCACTGCTCTGCCAATGTGGACACTGATGGAACTACTGCTTTATTTTTTGGGCTTTCTGGAACCGGAAAAACAACGCTATCCGCAGATGCAAAGCGGCGATTGATCGGAGACGATGAGCACGGTTGGACTCCAGACAACAAAGTCTTTAATTTTGAAGGTGGTTGCTATGCCAAGGTCATCGATTTGTCAAGACAAAAAGAGCCCGATATTTTTGATGCGATCAAAAAAGGTGCTTTGCTTGAAAATGTCATCATAGACGAAGACGGGCATGTTGATTATAGCGATACAACCCTCACACAAAACACACGAGTTAGTTATCCCTTGCATCATATTCGCAATACAGCAACTCCATCTATCGGAGAGCAAACCAAGCATATCTTCTTCTTAACGGCTGATGCCTTTGGTGTACTTCCTCCGATTACCATGCTAAATCCCTATCAGGCCGCCTATCATTTTATTTCTGGTTACACCGCTAAAATTGGAGGAACGGAAGAGGGGATTCAAAAACCACAACCCTCTTTTTCCGCTTGCTTTGGCGCGCCATTTATGCCCCTTCACCCTGGCACTTATGCGAGTCTTTTGGCAAAAAAAATTGAAGAAAATGAGATTTCTGTTTGGCTTATCAATACCGGATGGACTGGTGGTCCATATGGCGTTGGGCATCGCATTCTTTTGCAACATACCCGCGCGATGATTGAGGCTGCTCGAACAGGTCTTCTCAATCCAAACTACAGCTATACAGACTATCATATCCACTCTGTGTTTGGCATTGCTCAACCTAGAACATGCCCTGGAGTCCCTGATTCTATTTTAAGTCCTCGGCAGACTTGGAATGACGATGAAGCATTTTACAAGCAAGCGCATAAGCTCGCAAGGGCATTTCACAGTAATTTTAAGCAATTTGAAGACAAAGTGTCAAAAGAGATTTTGAGTGGTGCTCCCCACTTTAGGTAAATGGCTTGCTTTTCGCATAGTCAACAAACCACTTTATCGAATCGGGATTTCGTAAAGAATCCAAACGCAAGACATTGTCAATTGATGCGCCCATCAATAATCGCTTGATGGGAATTTCAACTTTTTTCCCACTTAAGGTATACGGGATATCTAAAACACGAATGATATGGTCAGGCACGTGTCGCGGAGAGCATTGCTCCCTGAGCTGAACCCTGATTTCTTTTTCATCGATTTCTGCCTGTGCCACAACAAACAAAAGCAAGTAATCCTGTTTGTCATTGGTGAGATGAATTACAAGACCGTCTTTTAGATCTTTCCGCGTATTAAGGATATTGTAAATCTCTGCAGTTCCGATACGAACACCCTGTCGGTTAAGGGTGGCATCAGAGCGTCCATGAATGATAAAACTTCCTTTATCGTTTTCGGTCGCCCAATCGCCGTGATTCCAAACTTGTGGATACATCCCATAGTAGCTCGCTTGCATCAAACGATTGTTCGGATCACCCCACAACCCAATCGGCATGGATAAGAATGGTTTTGACAGTACCAATTCGCCCGCTTGATTGAGAATTTTATCGCCAAGGGTGTTCCACACTTCGACTGAGGCGCCGAGCATTTTACATTGGATTTCTCCAGGGATGACCTTCTTTTCGGGGTGACCGCCAACAAAAGCGGTACAAACGTCTGTTCCGCCACTTAAGGAAATCACCTGCGCGTTGGGAAAGCGATGTTGTAATGATCGGCAAGTATCGGCAGACATTGGAGAGCCCGTTGAACCAATCGTTTTGAGATGTTGAAAATCGAGTGTTTCAATCCCCAAAAAAGCTTGATCTGCATGGTACTGAAAATAAACAGCACCATGACCAAAATGATTAATCCTTGCTTGATGGGCAAAATCCCATAGTGTGGATTCCTTTGGGTGATTTGGTGCGCCATTGTACAAACAAAGCGTGGCACCACACAACAAACTCGATAAGGCATAATTCCACATCATCCATCCTGTGGTGGAATTCCAAAAATATCGATCCCCTTCGCAAACGTCTTGATGAATCGCGAGTGCCTTTTGGTGTTCCAGAATCATCGCCCCTGTACCATGAACAATCGCTTTTGGTTTTCCTGTTGTCCCCGACGAAAACAAAACCCAAATCGGATCAGAAAATGACACTGGAGTCAAAAGAATTTCGTTGTCATTGGTTTCAGAATCGTCAAAAGAATTGGATTCACAGAGGTCTATAAACCCACAGTTTTCCAGACCCTCTTGCAAGGCAGCAACTCTATGGCTGATATCAAATTGTTTGCCTTTGTAGGTATAGCGCGAATGCACAAAAAGGACTTTGGGCTGTAATTGTGAAAAACGATCAAGAACGGCATTGGATCCGAAATCGGGTGAACAAGAAGACCAAACTGCACCCAAACCATTGACAGCCAAAAAGGCAGCAATCGTTTCAGGTGCATTTACACAGTAGGCCACTACACAATCTCCTTTTTGAACACCCAAGGCAAGAAGCTGTTGCTGGATATGAACTGTTTTGTTTTGCAAAGCTTGCCAACTGATTTCAGTCAATGGATGAGTTTCATTCTGAAAAATTAGGGCTGGTCGATCATTTGAAAACTGAGAAAAAACATGCTTTGCATAGCTGATCTCTGCACCCGTAAACCAAGTGGTTTCCCCAGGGTTTTCAGAAAGATTCATTACTGATGACCAGGGCTTGTCAAATGAAATGGAAAAAAATCGGCAAATCGATTCCCAAAACGCAGCTTGATGGGTTACACTCCAATTGTGAAGTTCTTGATAATCGGAAAAAGAAAGTTGGCTCTCCTGTTGTAGGAATTGGATATATCGTTGGTAATTCGATAATTTGATTTTGGACATCATGATACGAATGTAAGTAAACGGCTTCAATTCAAAAAGGTTTAAACACCCTTTTATAACCCTAAGAAAATACCATACTTTTACAATATTAAAATAACTTTTAAAGTTTACACAAAAACGATTTTGAATGACAATGAACGTGTTGTGTATGTGCATTAAATTGAGAGTACCCTCTTTATAAAAGGAATTTCCCAACAAAAGGGCTAATGAAAAATATGTTAAAACAAAAAAAAGTAATTGTATCCTTAACTTCTTTTCCAGCTGCAATACCCTATGCTAAAGATGCGATTAAGTCTATTTTAGCAGGCAATACTTTGCCCCATAAAGTGGTTCTATATCTTACGTTTTCACAATTCAAAGACAATCAAATTCCCTTAGAGCTTAGGGCTTTAGCTAACAATAACCCGTTGTTTGAAATTAGGAATTACAATGAAGACATTCGTTCATATCGGAAATTGATTCCAGCACTGAAAGATTTTCCAAACGAAATAATCGTAACTGTCGATGATGACGTGAAGTATCATAAAAATATGTTGCGAGATTTGCTTTACCTACATAAACAAATTCCAGATGTTATTATTGCCAATCGAGCCAAAAAAATAAAACTGAATGCGCCATATCGTCAATGGAAAAAATATCGTTGGTACCATTTTTTTACAAATAGACTACATTTTAGTTTTAAAAATATACAAACAGGTGTTGGAGGAGTTTTGTATCCTCCAAATTCGTTGAATCAGGAAATGATGGATTCCGATATATTTAAAGAAATAGCACCAACAACAGACGATATATGGTTTTGGGCTGCAGCAGTAGCTAATGGTACGTATATTCTTCCTTTTCCATTTGGAAAACATAACAAACCTCGTGGCTTAAAAAAACCGAAAAGCTTATCATTAAAAACCACTAATTTCAAAAGAAGTACGGATTTGAACCGCAAAGCGTTCGAAAAAATTCTAAACAATTATACCATAATCAAACAAAGAATTGAAAATGAAAAGTGATACCCCCAGTATTGACTTAGTTTATCTGTGGGTAGATGGCAACGACCCCAAATGGCAGGCAAAGCGCAATTCCTTTTTTGGAAGAAAAGTGGAAAATTCATCATCAAATTTCAATGGTCGCTATGCCAACAATGATGAGTTAAAATACAGCTTGCGTTCTGTTGAAAGATATGCTCCATGGTTTAGGAAAATATTTATTGTTACTGATGATCAAACGCCAGAGTGGTTAGATATTGAAAACCCTAAAATTAAAATTATAGACCATAAAGAAATTTTACCACATGAAAGTTTGCCATGTTTTAATGCAAGTGTAATAGAGCATTTTTTGCATAAAATTTCTGATCTGTCAGAGCACTTTCTTTTTTCTAATGACGATACTTTTTTTAATAAAACAGTTATACCGGCTGATTTTTTTGCTGAAGACGGATTTCCTATAGTAAGGCTAAGGCGAAAACCGTTCAGAAGATTGCGTTGGTTTTTTAGAAAGAAGATTTTAAAAAAACCACATAAACTATACAGTATAGCAGTATTTAATGCTGCTGAGTTGGTGAAACATAAATTTGGGAATTTTTATAACGGATTACCACATCATAATATAGATTGTTATTTAAAAAGCGACTGTGAACGTGTTGCAGAGCAAATTTTCAAAAATGAAATTGACTCTATGAAAATCAATCATTTTCGAAGTGTAAACGATACGCACCGTGCTATATATTCTTACGTTGCTTTAGCTGAAAAGCGTGGGCATTTACAATACGTTTCAAGAAAAGAATCCCTTCACGTTCATATTCAAAAAGATAAGCATTATGAAAAACTTAAGAAATTTAACCCCACATTTTTTTGTATGAATGATACTGAATATGCTGATGACAACGACCGCATGAAGTTAAAAATGTGGTTGAGCACCCGCTTTCCTGAAAAATCAGAGTTTGAGAAATGATTGTAAAATCAGAAAAACAAATTCAATGTATTTCACTACAAAAATTAAATCGACAATCCAGGCTTAATGTCAATGGCTGAAAAATAATTTTAAAAAATATTACCTCAACAATTTATTACCAAAGTTCTTGTAAAGTTTGCTAAAACATTCTGGGTTTTTACAATTTTTCAAAACTCGATTTCTCAGGCAAAATACTTTCAAAAGCAATTTTAATATTTCCAATAACCTGTTCGTAATTACGGATACGAACATTATCATTTAGACATATAAGTTTGTAAGATTGGTCTCGAATTACTTGTAAAGCTTTTTTTTGTTTTGGTTGTATCATAAGCGCAAACATTTTGGTATCGCTATAGGTGTTGTAAGGCGTAAAATTGCCAGTGCACATTTGCCAAGCACGAAATAGCTCAGGGGTATAATCGGTTACTGTACGAAATCTGTTTGCCGAAGTTTCTGTTAATTCTTTTTCGCAATGTTTCCATACGTCTTCAAACATACTTTTTAAAAAAGGCTGAGCATTGTGAGGTGTACGTAACGTTATAAATTTTGAATAAAACTTCATCACATAATTCATCCACAATTTTTTACCGTAGATCGGGTTGTACCACTTATCGTGAAAGCGACTCATGACCTCTTTTTTGTCAAAATGTTGATTAATGAGTCTTATGTTGTTCTTGATACGTATGTACCATTGCGACCAATTTGGGTTGTATTGAAAAATAGAAATGTCGCAGGGCAAACCATTTTGAAAAAATCGACTTTTATCTAAATGATTTATAATGTAAAAATCATCATTAAAATACACAAAATGCTCTGACAGATCAGGAATTTTATGCAAATAACGTTCAATAACGACGGAATTGTAGCTGGGTAAAAACTGCTCTGGAATAAAATTTTTGTGGTTGACAAGGTTGATTTTTGGGTGATTTTCATCTAGCCATTCAGGTTTTTGTCCACAGGTTACAAAATGGATCTTACGTACCCAAGGGGCAAATTTTTCAACGCCGCGAAACCAGAATTTCAATAAACCGTAATCCCGAAAGCGTGCCTTAGAAACAGAGTTCTTTTCATTTTCTGTTTTGTTTGAATACTTGACAAAGTCACGTTGCCACTCAGCGTCATTCATATCCACCCAAGTAATTACAAAATCTATTTCCATAAAGTGTGTGGTCCTACAGTTAGTTATGACACATTTAAACAAATATAAGTTAAATCTAAGCGTGTTTTGTTTATATAGGAAGCCCTCTAGCCAAAGTTTATACCTCAAGCCGTAGTTTAAACTTTAAAAAATATATTTTTGTTAGATACAATCGAAAAACAACAAAATTTCGGTTTGAGATTTATGTTTACAAGGAAATATCCGTTTTATCTAACCCTTTGTGCAATTGCCAAAAACGAAGGTCGCTATTTGCAAGAATGGATTGAATACCACAAGATGTTGGGTGTTGAAAAGTTCTTTATCTACGACAACGAGAGTGCCGATAATACTCGAGAGATATTGCAACCTTATATCGATACGAATTTAGTAGAGTACTGTTATTTTCCTGGAAAGAAAATGCAACTTAAGGCTTATGCCAACTGTGTGAGAAAGCATAAACGCCACACGAAGTATTTGGGTTTTTTGGATATAGATGAATTTATCGTACCGATCAAGCACAAAACCATACCAGATTATCTGCGTAGTTTAGGTCGGTTTTCAGGAGTTCAAATGAATTGGTTGGTCTATGGTAGTGGCGGAGCCAAAAAAAGAGAAAAAGGGCTTGTTATGGAACGGTTTAAAGACCATTCTTTACCTGACCAGAAACTTAATCGTCATATAAAAGTCATTCTTAACCCCAGATTGATTTTACGTTTTTTTTCGGCGCATCGACCTGTTATTCTTGGTAGATATATTGATTCGAATGGAAATATTACTAAAAAACGATTTTGGGATAGAACACCTGTATCAAATCAAATACGTATCAATCATTATGCGATAAAAAGTTACGAGGAATTTTTGGAAAAACGCAGTCGTGGAAGGGCAAGATTTGACAGAAAACGAGGTTTAGATTATTTTGATAACTACGACCTAAACGATATTAGAAACGATTCTATTATGGATAAATATATCGTTGAATTAAAGAAAAGGATAAAGTAAACTCAGGTCATGAACAAATTCTTAAGTTGGTTAGCAATTTCCTTTGGTATCATATATTTTTTTTATGAGACTTGGTATCACATTTCATATGATCAATCTAATCTAGCACTGACAGCAGATTACATTAGTATTTTCTTATTATTAATTGCAGGCATAATAAACTTAAGATCACAAAATGGGATAGGTTTATTATGTGGTGCATGGGGGTATACATCTTGTATAATGTTTAGGGCATTTATTTGGAGAATGGAAGCAATATGGGTTGATGAACTTCCAAATTATGAAACCTTTCAAGTTAAGGTTTTGATACTAGCATTAATTGTATCATTTCCAGCATTTATAGTTTCCTTTGTAAAATCTTTTCCACAAAAAAACCCCAACTATAGTTGAGGTTATAAAAGTGGGCGCGAAGGGATTGACCTTCCCTCTCCGACCGCTCCTGCAAATGTAACTTCCTGTCCTTGCAGTCCAGACGTTTTAAACAACAAAGCGCAATCAAGTAAAACTTGTTGCGCTTTTTATGAATTAAAACGTAAAAAAGTTACGCTTGATTGTGGGCGCGAAGGGATTCGAACCCCTGACCCCTTGGGTGTAAACCAAGTGCTCTGAACCAACTGAGCTACGCGCCCTAGCGGATGCAAATATAATCTCTTTTTTTGAACATCAAAGGGATTTATATCACTTCTGCAACGACAAATAAACTCCCACAAATAAGGATGATGTCCGAAGGGGATGCCATCGTTTTTGCAGCATCTAAAGCCTCTGAAGCCGACGCATAGGTTTTCCCGTTATATCCAAAACGGTTGGCCTCCGTAAATAACTGATCCACTGCCTTTGCACGAACAACTTTGGGGCTACAGAAATAATAGGTCGCATCTTTTGATAGGTGTTGCTGAATTTGATCAAACTCTTTATCCTCAACCATACCAAATACAATATGGAGATGGTCATAGGTCATTGATTGCAGTTGATTCATCACAGCTCCTATTCCCGCTTCATTATGTGCAACATCAGCAATCACGGTTGGTGAGTCCGCTATGATCTGCCATCGACCCTGAAGACCTGTGTTTTTAGCAACCGCTTGCAGCCCCTCTCGAATATGGTTTTCATTGACATCAAATTCTGTAAGGGCTTGTAGTGCCATGTATGCAGTGGCAAGATTTTCCTTCTGATAGTCTCCGAGTAAATCCGTAACATAAGTTTCGGTTTGATTCGCAAAAAATACAGGAGAGGATACAGATTTGGCTTTGTCAAGAATCACCTTTTGCACCGATTCCTTATTCTGACCCAGAACAACAGGCACATTCTCTTTGATAATCCCTGCCTTTTCCGCAGCAATTGCTTCGATGGTATTTCCCAAAAACTGTTGGTGATCCTTGCTGATATGGGTAATGATTGATAAAATGGGGGTAATGATATTGGTGGCATCAAGTCGTCCGCCCAAGCCGACTTCAATAATGGCAACATCCACTTGCGTCTTGGCAAAGGTGGAGAACGCCATGCCAACTGTCGCTTCAAAAAACGAATAATTCCCCGCTTCAAGTGTGTCGAGATTTTCATTCACAAAATCAACAACAATGTCTTTATCAATCGGTTGTCCATTGATTTTGATTCGCTCTCGAAAATCCTTTATATGGGGAGAGGTATAAAGTCCGACTGTATATCCAGCCGTTTGGAGAACCGAAGCCAACATATGCGCCGTAGAGCCCTTGCCGTTGGTTCCAGCAATATGGATGCACTTCAAGCTGCGATGGGGATTTCCCAACGCAACACTCAAGCGATTCATTTGATCCAATCCCAAACGCATGGCTGGCGCACCAACCCGTTGATACATGGGCAAGCGTTTGTACAACCAAGCGAGGGTTTGGTTGTAATTCATTTACACCAAAATATAATCTCTAAATAACATAAAGGTTAGGTAACCAGAAACAGATCCAATAAGTGCTAGAAAAGATATGTTTTTTAAATACCAGAAAAAGTTGATTTTCTCCATTCCCATGGCAACAACACCAGCTGCTGATCCAAAAATTATCATACTCCCTCCTGTCCCAGCGGCAAATGCGATGGCATGCCAAAGGGGATGATCAATCGGCTCTGAGAACATTCCCATACTTGCAGCGACCAAGGGAACATTGTCGATAATAGCAGAGATAAATCCAAAGATTGCAACCACGATATCGGAGTTGGGAATTGCAGCATTCAGGTCTTGTGCAAATCCAAACAACAACCCAAGAGACTCAAGAGCAGCAACAGCCATCAAAATCCCTAAGAAAAACAGAATACTCGGCATCTCAATTTTAGTCAATGCCACGTGTACTGGATTGTGATGCGTGTGCGCACCAGAGTTTGACTTGGCTTCTACAAACGCTTTGGAGCGACTGTAAACTTCAGCAAAAACAGAGACCACAGCAAGCGAAAGCATCATCCCAACATAGGGTGGTAAATGCGTTACTGTTTTGAAAATAGGAACAAATAAAATCGACCCAAGTCCAAGATAAAGCATCGTTGGTCCCTTTGGCGTCAACTCGATTTTGTCGTCCATCTTATCAATTTCTCCTCTGAAAATTTTGTAGCGACTTGCGATGAAGGTGGGTACAATCATACATACCAAAGAAGGTACAATTAGGTATTTAATCAACTCAGGGGTTGTTACTTTTTTACCAATCCACAACATTGTGGTTGTGACATCTCCAATCGGAGACCATGCACCACCAGCGTTGGCAGTGACAATGATCATTCCGGCAAACCACAACCGAAGGTTTCGATCGTGAATGACTTTTTGTAAGATGGTGACAAGTACAATGGTAGCAGTCAGGTTATCAATAATCGCTGAAAGAACAAAAGCCAAACAAGCAAAAATCCAAAGTAAGCGGACCTTATTTCGTGTTCTTATAAACTGTTTAATTGTCGCAAAACCATTAAAATAATCAATGATTTCAACGATCGTCATCGCGCCTAATAGAAAGACAAGAATCTCTGCTGTTTTACCCAGGTGGTGTAAAAGGGCTTCTTCGATATGCGTCGGCAATAGTTGTTTATTGACCGCATCGATGTCAAACACATCCAAGTGACCCAAGGCAATCATCGCCCATAAAATGGCCATCATGGCAAGTGCAGGAATAAGTTTGTCAATGTGAAGGTTGTGCTCAAGCGTAATTGCGAGGTAACCAAGTACAAATACTATAATAATGATCGTTTCCATATATCAATTTTGTGGAATCAAATATACTACCTCGTTTTAATTTTAGCCAAAAAAATTATGTTAGTTTCAAGTATTTCATATTGAGAAATTTTGCGAAACACCCCCTCATTTTATATAGGTATAAAAATCAATGTTTTTACAGTTTTGTTTACAACCCCTCAATTTTAGGGGTTTTAAATTTCGAATTTTCTATTTTTTGATGATTTCACAATATCAACTATAGATAGTACGAAATAAGTATTTATTTTCGCTTTTCCTTAAAAATATTGTATTTCTTCATTCCATCAGAAGCAATGTTGTTAGAATATCACAAACAGATGGATATATTTGAGACGCTATGATGATAAAACAAGGACTATACGACCCCCAATTTGAGCACGATAACTGTGGAGCAGGCTTTATTTGTAGTTTAGCAGGTAAGCGCACAAATGACATCATCCACAAAGCACTTGATATTCTCGTCAAACTGGAACATCGGGGTGCAGTGAGTGCAGACGGAAAGACAGGAGATGGGGCTGGTATCCTAATCGATATCCCACATGACTTTCTACAGCAAGTCTGTGATTTTGATTTGCCAGATCCAACAACCTATTCCCTTGGTATGGTATTTCTACCTACCAAAGAAAATCAAAGACAGTTTTGTATAGACACCCTCAATGAGGAGTTCGAAAAACAGGGGCTTGAAGTCATCGGATGGAGAGAAGTTCCGACAAATCAAATGGTTGTCGGAGAGATCGCCGGAAGCACGCTACCCCACATTGAGCAAGTCTTTGTTCGTCCTGCGGAAGGCGTAACGCTCAACGAAAAAGAACTCAACACCAAGACATTCATCGCGCGAAAAATTGCAGAACACAAGGTTTATGCAACCAAAATGTCGCAAGCCAGTTATTTTTATTTGCCTAGTTTATCAACGCGAACGCTGATTTACAAAGGCCTACTGGTTCCAGAAGACATTGAAAGATTCTATACAGATTTGACCGATAAGCGAGTGGTAACACGACTCGCACTAGTCCATCAGCGTTTTTCTACCAACACCTTTCCCACTTGGGATTTGGCGCAGCCCTTCCGCTATATGTGTCACAACGGGGAAATCAATACCTATCGCGGGAATCTCAACCGCATGAAAGCACGTGAGGAGCTTTTGAAAAGTGACTTTTTTGGAGATGATATACAGTCCATTCTTCCAATCGTTTTAAACGGAAAGTCAGACTCTGCATCTATGGATATGGTCGTCGAACTATTACTTCACACAGGTCGATCGTTGCCAGAAGTCATGATGATGATGGTTCCTGAGGCATGGGAAAAGCACAAAAGCATGGACCCTGTTAAAAAAGCATTTTACTCTTTTAATTCCTGTATCATGGAGCCATGGGATGGTCCTGCGTCTATTCCATTTACAGATGGGAATTATATCGGAGCCCTACTCGATCGAAACGGCTTGAGACCCTCTAGATACACCGTAACAAAAGACGGATATGTCGTGATGTCTTCTGAGACTGGCGTTACGGAAATTGAACCTAAAAATGTAGCCACTCATGGACGCCTAGAACCAGGTCGTATGTTTCTTGTGGATATGAATGAAGGGCGAATTGTCGAAGACAAAGAAATTAAAGACATTATTTCCTCCAAACAACCCTATCAAAAATGGCTGGACGAGAATCTATTGGCTTTAAAAGACGTTCCTTATACCGGCAACAAAACGCCGCAAGAGCAAACGAGCTATTTGCAGAGACTTAAAGGATTTGGATATACGGAAGAGGATATCAAAACCTTGATTATCCCGATGATGTCGGCGGGCAAAGAAGCCATTGGTTCAATGGGAACAGATACCCCACTCGCTGTGCTTTCCCACAAACCACAACTGCTATATAACTACTTCAAGCAACTCTTTGCACAAGTAACCAATCCTCCACTTGATGGAATCCGAGAAGAGATTGTAACCGATACCTCACTTTCGATTGGCAGTGATTACAATTTGTTTTCAATTGACTCTATACACGCCAAAAAATTACGTATCCAAAATCCGATTATTTCTAACGAAGATTTGGATAAAATCAAATTTATCAAACACCAAGACTTTCAAGCTGCGTCTGTCTCTGTTTTATATGCTGTCGAAAAAGGGCACAACGGATTGCAGCAAGCCATTGAAAATGTCATCAGTCAAGTCAAGGAAAAAGTTAGTGAAGGAGCGAACATCATCATTTTATCAGATCGTGGAGTAAATCGTGACCAAGCACCTATCCCGATGCTATTGGCTTGCTCTGCCGTCCATCACGGATTGACCAAGCATGGTATGCGTTCGAAGTTTGGGATTGTGATTGAATCTGCAGAACCCCGTGAACCGCATCATTTTGCAACCTTATTTGGGTACGGTGCAAGCGCGATCAACCCTTATATGGTCAACGAAATTATTGACAATCTTGTACATTCTCAAGATCGCATTCAAATCACGACTGATCAAGCCATTGAGAACTTCAATAAGGCCATCGCTAAAGGATTGGTCAAAATCATGAATAAAATTGGAATTTCCACACTTCACTCCTATCGCGGTGCACAAATTTTTGAAGCACTTGGGTTGAATCAGAAATTCATTGATGAATTCTTTTGCAATACGCCAACACGTATTGAGGGAATTGGGCTGTTTGAAGTCGAAAAAGAAATCTCTCTTCGTCACCACCAGGCCTTTGCTAATGAAGAAGCTGCTGAGAGTCAGGATTTGGAAATTGGCGGAAGCTATCGCTGGAGACGGAATGGAGAAGCACATATGCTCAATCCTGCCACAATTGCGAAGTTGCAAGTGGCAACCCAACAAAATAAGTTTGAAAGCTATGAAGAGTTTGCCAGGTTGGTCAATGACCAATCAAGGCAATTGATGACCATACGCGGTATGTTTTCTTTTGACGAACTTGATCCCATTCCGATTGAGGAAGTCGAACCTTGGACAGCGATTGCGAAACGATTTAAAACAGGTGCGATGTCACTGGGTTCCATCAGTGAAGAAGCTCATGAAACCTTGGCAAAAGCGATGAACCGCATTGGCGGGAAAAGCAATTCTGGTGAAGGAGGAGAAGACCCACGACGATTTACAAGAGATAAAGACGGGGACTGGCGCAACAGTGCGATCAAGCAAGTTGCATCCGGCCGTTTTGGCGTTTCCTCACATTATTTGGCCAATGCACAAGAGATTCAAATCAAAATGGCGCAGGGTGCAAAACCAGGTGAAGGCGGGCAACTTCCAGGTCCAAAAGTCAATCCATATATTGCGTCTGTACGGAACTCAACCCCTTATGTCGGGTTGATTTCACCACCGCCACACCATGACATTTACTCGATTGAAGATTTGGCACAACTCATTTACGATTTGAAAAATGCCAATCGAGAAGCTCGCGTTAATGTCAAGTTGGTTTCTGAAGTTGGTGTTGGAACCATTGCTGCTGGTGTTGCAAAAGCCAAAGCAGATGTAATTTTAATTTCGGGATATGACGGTGGAACTGGCGCATCACCACTCACCTCACTAAAGCATGCTGGTTTGCCGTGGGAGCTAGGGATTGCCGAGGCACAGCAAACGCTTGTATTAAATGACCTACGCGGGCGCATTGTATTGGAATGTGACGGTCAGATGAAAACGGGTCGAGACGTGGCAATTGCCTGTTTGCTCGGTGCTGAAGAATTTGGTTTTTCAACTGCACCACTCGTCGCAACAGGGTGTATTATGATGCGTGCTTGTCACCTGAATACCTGTCCAGTCGGAATCGCGACACAAGACCCAGAGCTTCGCAAAAACTTTAAAGGAAAGCCCGAGCATGTTGTGAATTATATGCACTTTGTCGCTGAGGAATTGAGAAGCATCATGGCACAACTTGGATTTAGAACTGTTGACGAAATGGTCGGACAAAGCCAAAAGTTGAATATGAGCGATGCGATTGACCACTTTAAAGCAAAGGGCATTGATCTATCGAGCATCTTACACAAGCCCGATGTGGAAAAGGGAACTCCCGAAAGAAATGTCGAAAAGCAAGATCACAAGCTAGAGAACGTTCTTGACTTCACACTGATTTCTCAGGCAAGTAAAGCCATTGAAAAATTAGAGCCGCAAACCCTAGCGTTTCCCATTCACAATACCGATCGAAGTGTAGGCGCGATTTTAAGTAATGAAATCTCAAAAAAATATGGGGCTGACGGTCTTCCTGAAGACACCTTGACCATACATTTTACGGGTTCTGCAGGACAAAGTTTTGGTTGTTTTGCCACCAAAGGACTCCATTTGGAAACGATTGGAAACTGCAATGATTACTTTGGTAAGGGCCTTTCGGGTGCTCGACTAGTCGCCCGAATCCCTGATGGCGTTTCTTACAAAGCCGAAGAAAATATCATTATCGGTAATGTTGCCCTCTATGGTGCAACAGCTGGTGAGGCCTACATCAATGGAATTGCTGGTGAGCGTTTTTGTGTTCGTAATTCTGGTGCAACAGCAGTCGTTGAAGGTATCGGGGATCACGGTTGTGAATATATGACTGGCGGTATCGCCGTTATCCTTGGCGAGTTTGGACGTAATTTTGCTGCTGGAATGAGTGGTGGAATTGCTTACTTATATTCTCCTGATGGAACTTTTGATGAGCGTAACTTTAATATGGAAATGATCGGATTAGAAGACCCTTCTGTTGATGATCTCACCCATTTGAAAGAGCTGATCAACAAGCATGTCAAACACACAGCGAGTAGCAAAGCAACTGGAATTCTCAGCAATTGGGAGTCAGAGAAAAAGAATTTTATAAAGGTCATGCCAACGGACTACAAAAAAGCGCTAGCTCGATTGGCAGAAGAGGCCAAACAAGAAGTAAACTAATATGGGAAAGCTAAGAGGATTTTTAGAGTACGACCGGATTGACGAAGCAAACATAGCTGTCGCTGACCGCGTCAAGAACTACAAGGAATTTACGGTTCATCCTGGTGAAGAAAAGTTACAAGACCAAGGAGCGCGTTGTATGGATTGCGGGGTTCCATTTTGTCACAGTGGCTGTCCACTTGGCAATATGATTCCTGACTTTAACGATGCTGTTTATCAAAATGATTGGCAAAAAGCGCTTCGAATTCTACATTCTACAAACAATTTTCCAGAGTTTACAGGCCGACTATGCCCAGCGCCATGTGAGGCAGCCTGTGTTTTGGGGATTATCAATCCGCCTGTTTCGATTGAAATGATTGAAAAATACATCGTTGAACGCGGATTTAAAGAAGGATGGATTCAGGCAAACCCACCCAAAAACAGAACGGGAAAAACCATTGCCGTTGTCGGATCAGGTCCAGCCGGATTGGCTGCTGCCCAACAACTCAATAGATCGGGACATACTGTCACGGTTTTTGAACGAGATGAAAAAGTCGGTGGATTGCTGCGATATGGAATCCCTGATTTCAAAATGGAAAAACACATCATCGACCGACGTGTATCTATCCTAGAAGAGGAAGGTATTGTCTTCAAAACCGGGGTTGAGGTTGGTAAAAACTACAGTGTAGAAGAGCTCAAGAATTTTGATGCTGTTGTTCTTTGTGGCGGCGCAACCGTTCGCAGAAGATTACCCATTCCTGGCTCAGATGCCAAAGGTGTTGTTCAGGCGATGGACTTTTTACCGAAAAGCAACCGATGGGTTGACGGACTGACAGATGTCGATCCTGAACTTCACGCGCAAGGCAAAAACGTCATTGTGATTGGTGGTGGGGATACGGGTTCTGACTGTATTGGCACCTCAAATCGCCAAGGGGCGGCGAGTGTGACCAATTTTGAAATCATGCCAAGACCTGCTGATGACCGAACGGCTGAACACCCTTGGCCTTACTGGCCATTTAAGCACAAAACCTCCTCCTCGCATGAAGAAGGA
>Ga0213865_10000459_pt1 | contig 27896 bp, 28 predicted proteins | sample PICome_6_FD_160100 | JGI IMG/M metagenome (GOLD analysis project Ga0213865, IMG submission 160100) | Coastal seawater microbial communities near Pivers Island, North Carolina, United States - PICO282 | ecosystem: Environmental > Aquatic > Marine > Coastal | place: USA: North Carolina...
GGCTAATTATTTAATCAATAAAAATCATTTTTACCTACGAAACTTAACAATCATTTGGGCTATCAAAGAGGCTTTGTATAAGCTATATTCAAAGCCTGGTATTTCATTTAAGAACCAACTGTTAGTAATACCATTTGGTCAGGGCAATGAAACAATTGCATGGATATTAGATGGTAAAAATCGGCTAAGTTGTGATGCTTCCTTTATTGAATTTGAAAATTATATTTTTGCTACAGTAACAACTAAAAAGTGAAAGAATTTATTGACTTTTTTTTTCAACCTTATTATGCTAGTTCAACATTAGACGTCCTAATTGAATTAATTGCAGTGTCTTTTGGAATTGCGAGTGTCATATTTGCAAAAAATGAAAATATATTGGTTTTTCCAACAGGTATAATTAGTACAATTTTATATATTATAATATGCTATAAATTCATACTATATGGTGATATGTTGATTAATATTTACTACACCTTGATGAGTCTTTATGGATGGTATGTATGGAGCTTTAAAGTTTCAGGTGAGAATGTTGTTATTACAACTTCAAAAAAAGATGATGTTGTAAAGTCTATATTTATATTTTTAAGTACGATTGTTATAATTTCTTGTATCTATGTTTACTTTGATAGAATGAGAAATATGACAGATTATTTAGATACATTTACAACTGCTATTTTTTTTACTGCGATGTGGTTAATGGCTAATAAAAAAATTGAACATTGGATATTTTGGATTATTGGAAATTTAATTTCTATTCCTTTATATTTCGTTAAGGGTCTCGGTTTTTCAAGTATACAATTCACAATATTTTTAATTTTAGCCATAATTGGTTATATGGAATGGAAGAAAAACTTAATCAAATAAAATCAACTTGTATTAAAATTGTTTTTTTTGGACCAGAATCTACAGGTAAATCAACTTTATCTGATGCTTTAGCCAAACATTATAAAACAGCATGTGTGCCAGAATATGCTAGAGACTTTTTGCAACGTAAATGGGATATGTTCGGGAAGACTTGTGAAAAACAGGATTTGTGGCCCATAGCTAAAGGTCAAATATCCTTAGAGAATAAAATCTCGAAAGAAGCCAATAGAGTACTTTTTTGTGATACAGATTTATTACAAACCAAGGTTTATTCAGAAGTATACTATTCAGGGTATTGTGATCCTAGGATTGAAAAAGGCGCTAAAAAAAACCATTATGACCTTTATTTTTTATGCGATGTCGATATCCCTTGGGTTGCCGACGATTTAAGAGACAAACCTCATGAAAGAAAGCTTATGTTTAAAGCATTTGAAAACGAACTCCAAAAACAAAATTGTAAATATGTTGTAATTAAAGGTGATTTTCGTCAGAGGTTTAATACTGCAATTCATCATGTAAATGCTTTACTTGGAAAATTTGAATCAATGACTTAATATAAGAATCTAAAAATTTTATTAAATATTGGTGTAATATTAATTTGTTATGTAATTTCGTCATGTTCTCAAAAAAGGGGTGCCGTTAGGCTGAGATCATACCCATTGAACCTAGAACAGGTAATGCTGTTTAGGGAAGAAGAAGTTATTACTTCTATCATTTATAAATTATAAAAACAAAGAATAATTACCTCTTTTTATTCGATTAAACATAATCGTATGAAAAATTATATTCTTTATATTATTCTATTAGTAGTTGGATACTCACCACTTTTAGCTCAGGAAATTTCAAAACAAGATTCAATCTATTTACAAGATTTAGACGAAGTTTTTGTAAAATCTGTAAGGGTTGATTCAAAAGCTCCAATTACTCATTCAAATGTTGGGAAAGATGACATACGCAAAAGAAATTTGGGGCAAGATATTCCGATTCTATTAAATTATTTACCGTCTGTTGTTTCTTCATCAGATGCTGGTGCTGGAGTTGGTTATACATATTTAAGAGTAAGAGGCTCTGACGCTACTCGCATAAATGTAACAATTAATGGGATTCCATATAATGATCCTGAAAGCCAAGGGACATTTTGGGTAAATTTAGGAGATTTTGCATCATCGGTTGAAAGTCTACAATTGCAAAGAGGAGTTGGCACATCTACAAATGGTTCGGGGGCTTTTGGAGCTAGTTTAAATATTTTAACAGATGGAATATCAAAAGAGTCAGGTGCTGAAATTTCAAATTCTTTTGGATCATTTGGGACACAAAAGAATACTATAAAATTTACAACAGGACTATTAAATAATCATTTTGAATTTTCTGGAAGACTTTCAAAAATTTATTCTGATGGTTATGTTGACCGCGCATTTACAAATCTAAAATCTTATTTTCTTCAGGGCAGCTATGTTGATGACAATACAGTAATTAAAGCAATAACATTTGGAGGAAAAGAAAAAACATATCAATCATGGTATGGATTGACTAAATCTCAACTTCAGGAAGATCGTACTCAAAATCCATATACTTATGATAATGAAACAGATAATTATTGGCAAGATCATTATCAATTTCATTGGAATGAAAAATTAAATTCTAATTGGATAACAAATCTTGGTTTAAATTATACTCGAGGTAAAGGCTATTTTGAACAATACAAAGAGGGCAGGAGTGCAGCTGATTATAATAATTTGATTAATGATGATAGTGACGTGATTGTTCGTCGATGGCTTAACAATCATTTTTATGTTGTTAATGCGAATGCAACATATAAAAAAAATAACCTAGAAGTTGTTTCTGGGTTATCATTCAGCGATTACACAAATGATCACTATGGTGAGCTAATATGGGGTAGTGACTTAGCATCAGGAGTTTCTGTTAGAGATCGTTATTATCTGAGTATTTCAGATAAATCTGATATTAGTATATTTTCAAAAGCTATATTTAATATTTCAGATGTATTTCAAGCATATATTGATCTTCAAACAAGATTTGTAAACTATTCAACAACAGGTCTCACGTCAGATATAAATACTATTGATATAGATGAAAATTTCACCTTCTTTAATCCCAAAGTAGGGTTAACATATAATTTAAATTCATTAAATAGTTTATATTTTTCATTTTCACGCGCCAATAGGGAACCTAACAGAAATGATTATGAGAGTAATCCAAACGATGTAAGACATGAAGAGTTGAATGATTTTGAATTTGGATGGAGGCATGAAACTCAAAAACTAAGACTAAATGCTAATTTATATTTTATGCAATATAAAAATCAATTAGTTTTAACTGGTGCATTAGATAATGTGGGAGAGTATTTAAGAGAAAATGTTGAAAAAAGTTATCGATTAGGACTAGAGCTTGATTTGAATTTAATTTTATCTGATCAATTCTCAATTAATTCAAACTTAGCTATAAGTAAAAATAAAGTTCAAGACTTAACTATTAATAGGGATGGGGAAAGTCGTAATCTTGGAGATACAAATATTGCATTTTCCCCTAATGTAATTACCACAAATTCAATCCAATTTAATCCTAACGATAACTTAAGAGTTTCCTTGATAGGTAAATTTGTTGGAGATCAGTATATGAGTAATACTGATACGGAAGCTTCAAGACTTGATGATTATTTTGTGACAGACTTGAATTTTAGTTATTCGTTTCCTGTGAATTCTATTTTTAAGAAAATTATTTTTTCAGGAATGATAAATAATATTTTTGATTTAGAATATGTTGACAGAGGATACACATATTTGGACACATGGAGTGGGCCTGTATCTCAAGAGATTCAAGGTTACTATCCACAAGCTACTAGAAATTTCCTATTAGGAGCCAGTTTTATATTTTAAGAGATTTATTATTAACAAAAATCTTGAAGGCTTTAGTTTTTAATTAGAAATGAATAGTTCATTCCCTATTAATTCTATAAAATATGGTCTTAGGTTACATCGCAGGTCTGGATTTTGTAAAGGTTGACCAGTAAATAAGCTATATCTATGTGTTTCAAATTCAGAACAGTTATTAATTGCTTCTACTCCTGAAATAGTTAAAATTGAACATTCACCAAAAGGAATATTTGGATCAGCTGCATCAAATGCTACATAGCCAGTTCCTGTATTATTTACTATAAGCCCTCCATTACCTTCATTGGGTACATAAACAGGATTGCTTGGAAATGTTAATTGATTATATTGAGCTAAATTTAAGTTTAAACTTGTTTGAATGCCAAGATTCAAAAGATTATTACAATTGCTGTCATAGTTATCAGACTTTGAACAATTCTGTACAACCATAGAAAGGGCTAGAAGAATTACTGGTTTATATAATGCTTTAATCATATTACATTTATATTTACAAAGCAATAATACAATAAAAAATATCAGATATTAAATATTTTGTATATTTGTATATGATCTCGTTCCAGCGAGATCTTTATGTTTTTAAACATCACTAAATCTCAAATTAAAATTTTTTATCAATGAGTAATGTGTCATATTATACAGCAGAGGGGTTAAAAAAACTTCGCGATGAATTACAACAACTTAAGGATGTAGAACGTGTTAAGGCTTCTAAGGCCATTGCTGAGGCTCGAGATAAAGGAGATTTAAGTGAAAACGCTGAATACGATGCCGCCAAGGAAGCTCAAGGGATGCTTGAAATGCGTATTTCAAAACTTGAAGACACATTAGCTGGGGCCAGATTGATTGACGAATCACAGTTAGATACATCAAAAGTATTAGTATTGTCAAAAGTTAAAATTAAAAATCAAGCAAATGGCATGGAATTATCTTATTTGTTAGTGGCTGACGGTGAGGCAGATTTAGCTGCGGGGAAAATATCTGTCAATTCTCCAATCGGTAAAGGTCTTTTAGGAAAATCAGTGGGTGATGTAGCAGAAATTAATATTCCCAATGGTGTGATTAAGTTTGAGATTTTAGAAATATCCCGATAGCTATTTATTATGTCATCACTTTTTTCAAAAATTATAAAAGGCCACATTCCTTGCTACAAAGTTGCCGAAACCAATGATTTTCTTGCTTTTTTAGATATTAATCCAAACGCAAAAGGACATACCTTATGCATTCCAAAAAAAGAAATAGATGAATTATTTGAGCTTGATAATAATACTTACAATGGACTAATGAAATTTTCTAGAGAAGTTGCCATTGCACTGAAAAAAACAATTCCATGTAACCGAATTGGGATGTCAGTAATTGGACTTGAGGTGCCTCATGTTCATGTACATTTAATTCCAATAAATAGTATGGAAGATATGCAATTTATAAAAAAACTTGATAAACAAACTCCTTCAGAATTTAGAGAAGTGGCAGAAGCAATTTCTAAAAACTTATAGCTTTTTTAGTGCAATTTGAATTGTGGTTCCTTTCCCAATTTCAGATTTTAGAACCTTAATTTTCCCTCCATGATATTGCTCAATAATTCTTTTAGTTAGAGATAACCCTAAACCCCAGCCTCTTTTTTTTGTAGTATATCCTGTTTCAAAAACAGTTTTAAAGTTATTTTTTGGTATTCCATTTCCTGTATCTGAAATTTCAATAAATGCAAATTGTTCACTTGAAAAAGCTACAATTTTTATTTTTCCTTTTCCTTTCATTGCATCTATTCCGTTTTTCACTAAATTTTCAATTGTCCATCCAAATAGCTCTTCATTCAAATCAACATTATTTTTAACTTCAGGAATTAAAATCTCATATTCAATTAAATTGCTACTTCTTGATTTTAAATAGTTAATTGATTTCTTAGTAGCGCTATTAATGTCTATTGGTTTCAGTTGAGGAATAGAACCAATTTTGCTAAATCGATCGGTAATTGTTTCTAGTCTAGATATATCATTTCTAATTTCTTTTACATAAATTGGATTAACCTTCTGCTCTTTAAGCAATTCAGTCCAACCAATCAGAGATGAAAGTGGGGTTCCAATTTGATGAGCTGTTTCTTTAGCCATAGCAGTCCATAATTTATTTTGTGAGGCTGCACGAGAACTTCTGTAAAAGAAATAAATTAAACCTAAAAACAATATTAATATTAAAACTAGAGCTAGAGGATAATATTTTAATTTGTTGAGCAATACAGAATTTCCATAGTATAGTGTTGAGAGAACCTTGTCTTTGTAAACAACCTTTAGTGGTATATTTTGTTTTTCATAAATTCTACTTAGTTTTTTTAAGTATTGCTGAGAGTTTTTCCCTTTTAAATCAATATTTTTTGATTGAAAATTTCCTTCGGAATCTTCAATTATCATTGGAGTTGTATTGTTACTTTGAATAATTTTAAGAGGTAGATCGCTAATATTACCATCAAGGTCAAGTGTTTTACTCAACTCAATTTGTGCATTAGAGAAATTCTCCATTTTCACACGCTCTTCTTGCTTAAACTTTTGGAAAAAGCGATAAGTATTCCATAGTATCATTGAAACCATCAAAAATGATAAGGAAATTATTACCCAATTTAATACAGATTTATTTGTAAATGATTTCAAAAAACTATGAATTTAAAAATAAATATAATGTATTTATACGGAAATTATTGTTTAAAAATTAGCTTTTAATGCCATGCCATATTTCTTAATTTTGTTTTATATTTATGATTATGACTTCATTTGAACCTAAAAATTGTAGTATTCCTCAATTACAAAGACTTTTATCGAGTTCAGTGGCTCCTAGACCAATAGCTTTAGCCAGTACTATTTCTAGCGGTGGCCAACCAAATCTTTCTCCATTTAGTTTTTTTAATGTATTTAGCACTAATCCTCCAATTTTAATTTTTTCACCAGCTAGAAGAGTACGAGATAACTCAAAAAGCACACTTTACAAAATGTAGAACAGGTAAAAGAGGTTGTTATAAATGTTGTTTCATATGATATTATTCAACAGATGTCTTTAAGTAGTACTGAATATGAAAAAAATATCAATGAATTTAAAAAGGCAGGACTAAAAATGCTCAAATCTGATATAGTAAAACCTTTTCGAGTAGCTGAATCTCCAGTCCAAATGGAATGTAAAGTAAATGATATAATTCCTCTTGGTACACAAAATGGAGCTGGGAATTTAGTGATTTGCCAAGTGTTAAAGATACACATTTGTGACCGGGTGCTTGATGATAGTAATGAAATTGACCAAGAAAAATTAGATTTGGTTGCACGTGGAGGAGGAAGTTATTATATTCGAGCCAGAGAAGGATTTTTAGAAATTCCCAAGCCTTTGAGGTCAAAGGGTATTGGCGTTGATATGTTACCCGGTCACATTCAAAATAGTTCTATACTTACAGGTAATGATTTAGGAATTTTAGGGAACGTTGAAGAAATACCTTCTTCAAAAATTGTTGCTGAGTTTTGGGCTAAATCAGAACAAAAAGAGTTAAAAAATATATTAAAAACAACTGACGATAAGCATTTAAAAGCCAAAGAATTCATACAAAATAAAGATGTATTTAAAGCTTGGTGTGTATTGTTGAAATAATCATATAAATTATGGAAATACAGGGAAAAATTAAACTGATAGGAGAAACACAAAGTGTGGGGTCAAATGGATTCAGAAAGCGTGAATTAGTAGTTACAACTGAAGAACAATATCCTCAACATTTATCTATTGATTTTGTTCAAGACAAAACAGATTTGCTTAATAATTTCCAAATTGGTCAGCCAGTTAAAGTTGGAATTAATCTTAGAGGGCGTGAGTGGACTAGTCCACAAGGTGAAACTAAACACTTTAATTCGATTCAAGGTTGGAGGATAGATAGCTTACAGCAAAACAACTCATCTGCTGCGCCTGTACCCCCAATGGAGACTTTTGAGCAAGCTGTTGATTTAAAATCAGACGAACCAGACGATTTACCTTTTTAAGTTATATATTCAGCAACATGGCTTATTTAAAATATTCTGATTTTAAAAATTTTACAGGGAGTAAAGAATTTAAGAACATCCTTAAATCAAAACTAGATGTAAAAAAATATCAAAAAATTTTAAAAAGTCATGAATACCAGACTGAGCTATTAAAACTCCAGACTGAACTTGTTGATCTTCAACAATGGGTAGCTAAGCACAAGAAACGTGTATGCATTATATTTGAAGGTAGAGATGCGGCTGGTAAAGGAGGTGCAATACGCAGATTTACTGAGCACATGAATCCACGTTCAATGCGAGTTGTAGCTCTCACAAAACCAACCGAATCTGAAAAAGGGCAGTGGTATTTCAGAAGATATATTAAAGAATTGCCTGAGCCTGGTGAGATTGTTTTTTTTGATCGAAGTTGGTACAATAGAGCAGTCGTTGAGCCTGTTATGGGATTTTGCACAGAAAGTCAATATAATAAATATATGGTTCAAGTTCCAGAGTTTGAGCACATGTTGTATGAAGATGGAGTTGTTATTATAAAGTTTTGGTTTTCTATTTCCAAAGAAGAACAATTAAAACGATTTAATTCAAGACTAGCCAATCCATTAAAACAATGGAAATTTAGCCCTGTTGATAAAGAAGGTCAAAAACGATGGAATTTATATACAACCTACAAGGAACAGATGTTTAGTAAAACACACACCTCTTTTAGCCCTTGGATAATAATAAAAACCAATAATAAAAAAGAGGCAAGATTGGAAAGCATCAAATATGTACTGTCTCAATTTGAATACTCTCGGAAAGATCGTTCAAAAAATGCTTTTCTTCCTGATCCTAATGTTGCACAGCGTTATCACCGTTTAATTAACCAAATTGATTAAACATGGATGAATTGAATTCTAAGGATATAAAAAAACTAAATTCAAAGCGCGGATTAAAGCTTTTTCTAGGTGAAGACGATATGACTATTAGTAAGGCTCTACGCATATTAAACTATGAATCAAAGTTAAAAAAGCTGCAAGAGGAACTCATCAAAATGCAGCAGTGGGTTGAAAGTGAAGGCGAAAAATTAGTTGTTATTTTTGAGGGACGTGATGCTGCAGGTAAAGGTGGTGCAATACGCAGATTAACTCAAAATTTGAATCCACGGGAATTTAACGTTGTTGCCTTGCCTAAACCAACTCTAGAAGAGAAACAACAATGGTATTTTCAGCGATACGTTAAAAATCTACCAAGAAGTGGACAAATTACTTTTTTTGATAGGAGTTGGTATAATCGTGCTGTTGTAGAACCAGTAAATAAATTTTGTAGTCAATCGGAATACTCAGTTTTTATCAACCAGGTTAATGATTTTGAAAAGATGCTTGTTGATTCTGGAATTCGTTTAGTTAAATTTTATTTTTCAATTTCAAAAGATGAGCAAGCAAGAAGGTTTAAAGATATTAAAGCCAGCCCAGTAAAAAAATGGAAGTTTAGTGCTGTAGATAAAGCTGCACTAAGCTTATGGGATGATTATACAAATTATAAAAAGAAAATGTTTGATAAAACTGATACTGAATTTGCTCCTTGGATTGTTGTGAAGGCAAATCGAAAAATGAGGGCAAGAGTTGAGGTTATTGAAAAACTTTTAGAAATAGTTCCCTACAAGAGAAACAAGGTTTAATCTACTTCTAGGGTGTCAATAAATTCTTCAATTTTTAGGGCATTATCAACTGAAAAGGTGCCAATTTTTGTACGTCTTAATGATAAAAGGTGAGCACCCGAATTTAGAGCTTTTCCAAAATCATTTACTAATGACCTTATATAGGTTCCTTTACTACAATGAATTTCAAAATCTACATCTTGATTTTTAAAGCCAGTTATATTAAAAGATTGAATATGAACTTTTCTTGCTTTTATTTCTACTTTTTCTCCTTTTCTAGCATATTCATATAGACGTTTTCCGTTTTTTTTTATTGCAGAGTATATTGGAGGATATTGTTCTATTTCTCCTAAAAATTTTTTACTTGTTGTATGTAAAATATTTTCATTAATATGATCTGTAGGGAATTGTTTATTTATTTCAGTTTCGAGATCAAAAGAAGGAGTTGTGCTACCTAATTTTAATGTTCCAGTATAAACTTTTTTTTGAGCTTGAAATCTTTCAATTTCTTTTGTCATTTTTCCAGTACAAATCAATAAAAGTCCTGTTGCAAGTGGGTCAAGAGTTCCAGCATGACCAACCTTAATCTTTTTTAACTTAAAGCTTTTTTTGATATGCCATCTTAGTTTATTAACAACTTGAAAAGAGCTCCACTCAATAGGTTTGTCAATCAATAATAGTTGACCTTTTTTGAAATCATCTAATGTGTTTTTCATCATATTAAGCAATATACAACAGTAAAAAAACCAACTACTGCACAATAAAATGCGAAATACTTTAATTTACTATTTTTAACTAAACGAATCATCCAAGTACATGCCAATAATCCAGAAATAAAAGCAGCTAAAAAACCTGTCATTAGCACTGTAAATTGATTGTGGTCATAGGCTAGTTCTCCGCCCAAAATATCTTTAATTATTTTCCCAAAAATCAGTGGGATGACCATTAAAAATGAGAATCTTGCTGCTTTTGTCTTATCAATTCCTAGTAAAACTGCTGTTGAAATTGTAGCTCCTGATCTAGAGATACCTGGTAAAATGGCAATAGCTTGGGAAATACCTATTATTAATGCACTATGAGCTTTTATTTTTTTATTATTATTTGTTTTAATATCAGCTAGAATTAATAATAAAGCTGTTAGAATTAACATTGCTCCAACTAAAAGCAAATTATTTGAAAATAAGGATTCTAAAAAATCTTCAAAAAATATACCTACAGCCACAGCTGGAATCATAGAAATAATAATTTTAATGGTAAACTGTGTATTAGAGTTACAATTAAGTTTGATTAAATCCAGGAAAATATCTTTAATATCTTTTCTAAAAATTACAATTGTACTTAAAGCAGTTGCAAAATGTAGCACTACTGTAAATATCATACTTTCCTTAGGAACCAATTTATCACCCAAAACTATTTTTCCAAGTTCAAGGTGACCACTAGATGAAACAGGTAAAAATTCTGTCAAACCTTGTATGACTCCTAAGACGAGGCTGTCAAAATAATCCATTTACTTGTTATTTTTAAGAAGAATAGCATAGATTTCAATACCAAAACCTAATAAAACAAGCGTTGGTGCTATTCTGATTCTGCGAACTGAAAAGATAGAGTCATTATATATTTTTGGGTCATTAGACCCTCCGCCAGACATTAAAATAAACCCTAACCCAATAATAAATAAACCTATAAACATCCATAGGTAATTTTTTCTTTCAAAAATAAAAGTCCTTTTTGATTCTTCTTTTCGTTTTTTCTCCCCCATATTTAATGATTTATTTGGATTTTAGTAAAGACGGTCAGTTTTTAAATTTAAAAAGCGTTGAGTTGCAACAAAAGTACTGATCCATGTAATCAAAATACCAACAAACAAAATGCCTGAGAATAAGATTCCAAGTGTAAATGGGTTATTGATTAGTTGAAGTTCTGGAAAATAAGAGTTTAAATAATAAATTATGAAAACAATTCCGCAAATTGCAAGTATTGATCCAATAATCCCCAGTTTAATATTATTTATTATGAAGGGTTTTCTAATAAACTTTTTTGTAGCTCCCACCATTTGCATTGTTTTTATCGAGAATCTTTTTGAGTAAATGGCGAGCCTGATGGAACTATTAATTAATAATATGGCAATCAGAGTGAAAACTCCACAAATTATCAAAGCCCAGAGACTTAATTTTTTAACATTTGAATTCATTAATTCAACAAGATCTTTATCGTATTTTACATCTTCAACAAATTTTTTATCTAAAGCCTTTTGTGAAATACTGTCAAGTCTCTTCGTAGTAACATACTTAGAAAGTAAGTTAATTTCAATTGAATTTTTTAGTGGATTATATCCTATTTCGTCGAGAAAATCTTCACCATATTCAATTTTCATAAAATCAGCTGCATATTCTTTAGAAACAAACCTTGTTTCTTTTATGTAGCTCGCAAGAGATAAACTATTTTTAAGCTGGTTGATTTCAATTGGTTTAGTAGAATCCTCAAGGTAAATTGTTAGTGTTACTTTCTCTTTAAACTTATCAGAAATAAATTTTGTATTAATAACAAGAACACCCAATATTCCTAACAAAAACAAAACTAATGTGATACTTAAAACAACAGAAAAATAGGATGAGATAAGACGACGTCTTTGGTCTTTTTCAAATGATGTACTCATATAATAAATCTTGCTTTTGTAAAAATATAAAACTTCCTCAAATAAAATGTAAATTTGCATTTAATAAAGTTTAGATTATGACTTACAATTTCACTGAAATTGAAGCCAAATGGCAAAAATATTGGGAAGATAACAAGACCTTCAAAGCCGAAAATAAAAGCGAAAAACCTAAATATTATATTTTAGATATGTTTCCTTATCCAAGTGGTGCAGGTCTACATGTAGGTCACCCTTTAGGCTATATTGCCTCGGACATCTATTCAAGATACAAGCGTCATAAAGGATTTAATGTACTCCATCCTCAAGGATTCGATAGTTTTGGATTACCAGCAGAGCAGTATGCTATACAGACTGGTCAACACCCAGCAGTAACTACAAATAAAAATATTTCTACATACAGACGTCAATTAGACAGGCTTGGGTTTTCGTTTGATTGGACACGAGAAGTTAGAACCTCATCTCCAGATTACTACAAATGGACTCAATGGATTTTCATTCAATTGTTTGAGTCGTGGTATGATAATACAGAAGACAGAGCAAAGCCAATATCTGAGTTGATTAATAAGTTTAATACTTCTGGAAATTTAAATATTAACGCAGCTTGTAATGGTGTGAAATCATTCTCGGCAGAATATTGGAAGAAATTGTCTGAGTCAAAAAAATATGAAATTTTATCTCAATACCGTTTAACTTATTTAGCTGAAACTGAAGTTAATTGGTGTCCAGAACTTGGAACTGTTTTAGCAAATGATGAAATTGTTAACGGAGTTTCTGAAAGAGGGGGTTTCCCTGTAGTTAGAAAAAATATGACTCAATGGAGTATGCGAATTTCTGCGTACGCGGAACGACTACTTTCCGGATTAGAAAATATTGATTGGTCTGATGCTTTGAAAGATAGTCAAAGAAATTGGATTGGTAAATCTGTTGGAGCTTCAGTAAACTTCAAAGTTTTGAACTCTGAACTCTCAATTGAAGTTTTTACCACTAGACCTGATACAATTTTTGGAGTATCTTTTATGACTCTTGCTCCTGAGCATGAGATTGTAAAGAGAATAACAACAGAAGACCGTTTGATTGAAGTTCAGGAATATATTGACGCAACATCAAAGCGCAGTGAAAGAGAACGCATGGCTGATGTCAAAACAATAACGGGAGTTTTTACAGGATCATATGCTAAGCACCCATTCACAAATGAACCTGTTCCTATTTGGATTGGAGATTATGTTCTTTCTGGATATGGAACAGGAGCTGTAATGTCGGTTCCATGTGGAGATCAAAGAGATTTTGACTTTGCTAAGCATTTTAATATACCAATATTAAATATATTTAAAGGGGTTGACATTAATGAAGCCGCACATACAGACAAGACAAATATTGTTATTAATAATAGTGATTTTTTAAACGGTTTAGATTTTAAATCTGCTAATAAATTAGCTATTCAAAAATTAGAAGATATTGGTCAGGGAAAAAGAAAAGTAAATTACAGGTTACGCGATGCTGTTTTTTCAAGGCAACGCTACTGGGGTGAACCTTTTCCAGTGTATTATGAAAATGGTTTACCAAAAATCATTGAATCAAAATATCTACCTATTGAGCTTCCTGAGATTGAGAAATATCTACCTACTGAAAGTGGTGAGCCTCCATTAGGTCGTGCTAATAGTTGGGCTTGGGATACTAATAAAAATAAGGTTGTCAAAAACTCAGAAATTGATCAAAAAACTATATTTCCTTTAGAGTTAAATACAATGCCTGGATGGGCAGGCAGTTCTTGGTATTTTAATAGGTATATGGATCCTAATAATACCAATGAATTTGTAAGTAAAGAAGCATTAGATTATTGGCAACAAGTTGATCTTTATGTTGGAGGAAGTGAGCATGCAACTGGGCATTTATTATATGCACGATTCTGGCAAAAGTTTCTCTTTGATCGTGGATTTTTAACTACTGATGAATTCGCGCAAAAATTAATCAATCAAGGAATGATATTGGGAACTAGCGCTTTTGTTGCTCGCCTAGAAGGGACCAATACCTATATTTCGTTAGATAAAGTAAATGACTCTTCTGTTCAATTTATTCATGTTGATGTTAATTTTATTAATTCATCGGATGAGATGGATATTTCATCTTTTAAGTCATGGAGAAAAGAATATTCGTCAGCAACATTTATAACATCAGATGACGGAAGCTTCAAGGTTAAGCGTGATATTGAAAAAATGTCAAAGTCAAAGTATAATGTTGTGAGTCCTGACGCAATTTGCGAAGACTATGGGGCAGATGCTTTAAGGCTTTATGAAATGTTTTTAGGTCCACTCGAACAGTACAAGCCATGGAAGACTTCTGGTATCACGGGTGTTTCTTCCTTTCTAAAAAAATTATGGAGACTATATGTTGACGATTCAGGAGTTAAAGTTTCCAACGAAAAACCAACCAAAAACTCTTTAAAAACGCTTCACAAAACCATTAAAAAGGTGACAGAAGATATTGAGCAATTTTCCTTTAATACATCTGTTTCTAATTTTATGATTGCCGTTAATGAGTTAAGTTTCCAAAAATGTAAAAGCCGTGACATTTTAGAGCCTCTTTTAGTTTTAATTTCACCATATGCTCCACATATTGTTGAGGAATTGTGGTCTTTAATAGGTCATGAAAAATCAATTTCTAATGAAAAATTTCCTGAATTTGATGCTAAATATTTACATGAAAGCTCAAAGGTTTATCCAGTTTCTTTTAATGGGAAAATGCGTTTCACTTTAGAGTTGTCTTTAGACTTAGCTAAAGACGAAATTGAGAAATTAGTACTACAAAATGAAAAAACAATTTCTCAGCTCAAAGGGACAAATCCAAAAAAAGTAATTGTTGTTCCAGGGAAAATTATAAATATAGTTGTTTGATATAAATCACATAGAGTTAGTAGGGTTGTTAGCTGCCATGTTAACAACATATTCATTTCTTCCTCAAGTTTACAAGACATGGAAGACTAAAGATGTTTCCTCATTTTCATTAACAACTTTTTCTTTGTTTTTTGTTGGAATTATTTGTTGGTTAATTTATGGTATTTATATGAAAAGCTTATCAATGGTATTAGCTAATACTATTACTATGATTTCCTCTTTTGTAATCCTAGTTTTTATAATTAAATACAGAGATTAGGACTGGCTATATTTCATTTTTTACAAAAAGGTATTATTTTTGAATATCAAAAAAAATATCATGAGTTACTATTTACTTTTAATAATAATAAGTTCGGTTAGTTGGGTTGTTAGTTCAACACTCAAAAGAAAATTTAAAAAATATTCTAGGACCTCACTTCGTAATGGAATGTCTGGCTCTGAAATTGCTGAAAAGATGTTGTTTGATCATGGGATTACTAATGTTAAAGTAGTTTGCGTCAAAGGAAAATTGACTGATCATTATAACCCTAAAGATAGAACAGTGAATTTAAGTGAATCTGTCTTTAATAAACGTAATGCTGCCGCTGCTGCTGTTGCTGCTCATGAATGTGGTCACGCAGTACAGCATGCAAAAGCTTACAGCTGGCTACAGCTTCGATCGGCTATGGTTCCTGTCACTAGTGTGGTGTCAAGATTATCTACGATTGTTATTTTTATTGGAATAGCTATGTATTTTGGTGCTCGCCTTGGTTTAGGTTATTGGGTAGTATTGTTAGGTTTTTTGATGATGGGTATATCAACTTTATTTTGTTTTATTACTTTACCTGTAGAGTATGACGCAAGTAGAAGAGCATTATTGTGGTTAAAAAATAGGCATATGGTTTCACGTGATGAGTATGCTGCTGCTGAGGACGCATTGCGTTGGGCCGCTAGAACTTATTTAGTTGCAGCGTTAGGGGCTTTAGCTACATTGATGTATTGGGTTATGCAATTTTTCGGCAGGCGCTAAATTTTAATTTGTCTATCAATTTGTTGGTTAAGAGATATAAATGTCTCAGTTCTTGAAACTCCAGAAATATCTTGAATACTTTTGTTTAATACACTCATGAGATGTTCATTGTCTTTGCACAAAATCTTTATTAAGATACTCCAGTTACCGGTTGTGTAATGGCACTCTAGAACCTCAGGTATTCTTTTTAATTGCCTTACAGCATCTGCATTATTTTTTGCTTTTTCAAGGTAAACACCTACAAATGCCATTGTTTTATAACCCAATGCCTTTGGGTTTATAACGAATTTAGAGCCTGAAATCAGATCTGAGTTTTCGAGTTTTCGTAATCTTTGGTGAATAGCAGCTCCTGATATACCTATATTACGTGCAATTTCGAGAACAGGTGTTCGTGCATCTTTCATTAAAGCTCTAAGTATTGTTTTATCAATACCATCAATTGATATATTTGCCATTTTCATTAAAAAAATTATATTTTAAGGTAAAAATAACAAAAAAAATTATAAATATTAATCAATTTATGAGTTTAATATATTATATCCTAAGTAATTAGTTGATTTTTCTTTAAATATTATATCAAAATTTTCTAATTCTTCAAGAATTGATTTATATATCGTACTTTTTATGGGTATTTGAACCCCTTTTGACTTAATTTCTCCATTTAAGATCTTTAAAGCTGCTATAGCTACGGGTAAGCCCACAGTTTTCGCCATCGCAGTGTAAGTTTGGTCTATTCCTTTACTAACCATTGTGGAATCAATTTGATATTTTTTTCCATCAAATTCATATCCAAATTTATGATACATAACTATCATATCTTTATCTTCTTGCTTAAGGCTCCAGCTATCAGTCAATATTTTTTGTAAAATTTGAGCTGGCGTAGCATCTTTAATACCAACTATTTTATTGGGGTTAAAAAGATCTAATTCTTCTAACTTGTCCCAAAGAATATCGTCTTGATCTATTTTTAATTGATGCCTTAATTTTAATTCTACTGAGTCAGTCAAACTGTAAGGTAGAAATGAATTAATAAAATCTCTATAACTCATTTTTTCACTACCTTCTACCGTATAGGTATCATCAGTCATTCCTAACATGACAAAAATTTGCCATGCTTTACTAAAACCAATTCTTCTTATAGTTCCTCTGTAAAGAGTCTGTATATTATCTAATCCATATATTTTTTGATATTTTAATGAATTTCTATTTGCGTAGGCCTCGAAACGCCCAAAGCCCTCAACTTCTAAAAACTCTGTTCTTCTAAAAAGTCGGCTATATGGGATATATTTAAACTTACCCTCTTGTATGAATTTTGCAGCTCCGCCCTGTCCAGCAGTTACAACATTTCTTGGGTTCCAAGTAAATTTATATCGCCACAAATTATTATCACTTTCTGGAGCGACAAGACCTCCTGTAAATGATTCAAAAAGGATCATTTTTCCTCCTTTATTTTTGATACTGTCAATGACCTTCATTGCACTCATATGATCAATTCCTGGATCAACTCCCATTTCATTAAGGAATAACAAGTTTTTATCTCTAGCCTCTTTATCAAGCGCTTGCATTTGCTTACTAACATATGAAGCTGTAACCATATTTTTGCCAAATTTCAAACAATCTTTAGCGACTTCAATGTGGTAACGTGCAGGAAGCATTGAAATCACAATATCAGAGTTTTTAATTTCTGTTTCTCTCTGTTTTTTATTAAATATATCAAACTCAATGAATGTTCCGTTTGAGTGATTATTTAATAGTTTTAATCCCAAAGAACTATCTTTATCTGCAAGTCTAATATTTAAGGATTCTGAAATTGAATTGTCAAGAAGATATTTTATCAGATATGATGTGGATTTCCCAGATCCAATAATTAAAATAGTACGCATTTTCCTAATACAATTATTACTTTTGCCTCTAAGTTAACGAATTGAATTACCAAATGAACAAAATTGAAAAGAAAATATATGTGACTGCAGCGTTGGCTGGATTTACTGCAATTATATTAGGTGCAATAGCCGCTCATGGATTAGAAAACTTAAAAAAAACTGATTCTTTTGAAAGTTTTCAAACAGGTGTACGTTATCAAATTTATCATTCTTTATTTCTATTTATTTTGGGCCTTATTCCAGTACTGAATGAAACACAAAAAAAACAAATCTTCTGGCTTATTAGTGTTGGAATAATTTTATTTTCATTTTCTATTTATGCTTTATCTACAAATGAATTAACAGATTTTGATTTTGCCTTTTTAGGCCCTGTAACACCCCTTGGTGGTGTATTTTTATTATCAGGTTGGCTTTGTTTCATTTACAACCTAATAAAATTTAAAAAATAAATTAATATTTAGTTCTTTTTAAAAGAATATTTACTTTTGTATGGTTAATGTTATATTGTATTTATGTTAAAACTAGATGAAGTTACGAAAACGATTTCGTTAGATGATTATGGTATCACTTCTAATCTAATATATTACCAGCTAAGTGCTAATGAATTACATAACAGGGTAATAAGCCTAAATCAAGGTATTGAGTCCTCTACAGGAGCACTTATCATAAACACTGGTGAATTTACGGGACGCTCTCCAAAAGACCGTTTCATTGTAAAGGATAATGTTACCAAAGATCTTATATGGTGGGGTGATATTAACCTTCCTTTCAGTCCAGAAAAATTTGATTTATTGTACGATAAAGTGATTGCTTATTTGAACCAAAAACCTATCTATGTACGTGATAGTTTTGCTTGTAGCGACCATAATTATCGTCTAAATATCCGCATAATTAATGAACACCCTTGGAGCAACTATTTTGCATACAATATGTTTATACGACCTAAGGATTCAGAACTTTTAAAATTTAAACCTGATTGGTCTATAATAAATGCTCCTGGATTTATGGCAAATAGTGAATGCGACTTTACTAGGCAACATAATTTTGCAATTATAAATTTTACAAAAAAAATTATTTTAATTGGTGGTACAGGCTATACAGGTGAAATCAAAAAAAGTATATTTTCTGTATTAAATTTTATACTACCACAATACAAGAACACTTTACCTATGCATTGCAGTGCAAATGTAGGTCAAGACGGATCTACCGCAATATTTTTTGGTCTGTCTGGTACCGGAAAAACTACATTATCTACAGACCCAAAACGAAAATTGATTGGTGATGATGAACACGGTTGGACTGAAGAAAATACAATTTTTAATTTCGAGGGAGGATGCTATGCTAAAGTAATTAATCTTTCAAAGTTGAAAGAACCTGAAATTTTTAATGCTATAAAAAAAGGAGCTATACTTGAAAACGTTATAACCAACAGTCAAGGCAAAGTTGATTTCAATGATGATAGTATTACTCCAAATACTAGAGTTAGTTATCCAATACATCATATAGAAAATATTCAAACTAAATCTATTGGAAATAATCCCAAAAATATTTTCTTTCTTACAGCAGATGCTTTTGGAGTTTTACCTCCAATTTCAAAGCTTACTCCTGAACAAGCTGCATATCATTTTATATCTGGATATACTGCAAAAGTTGCTGGTACTGAAGCAGGAATTATAGAGCCTAAACCTATTTTTTCAGCATGTTTTGGAGCTCCTTTTATGCCGCTTCATCCCACTAAATATGCTAATATGCTGATAGATAAAATGAAAAAAACAGGCGTGAGCGTATGGCTTGTAAATACTGGTTGGACAGGCGGACCATATGGTATTGGAAAACGGATGGAGCTTAAGTACACTAGAGCAATGATAAATGCTGCATTAGATGGATCATTAGAAGCTACAAATAAAGATAATTATCATATTCATTCTGTTTTTGGAGTATTACAGCCTAGAATTTGTCCAAATGTTCCAACATCATTTTTGAGTCCAAGGAAAACATGGAACGACGATAAAGGATTTTACGAAACAGCATTTAAGTTGTCAAAATCTTTTATTGATAATTTCAAAAAATATGAAGATTATGCCAGCAAAGAGATAATGTCAGGCGCGCCAAATTTGAGATAAAACAGATAATTTATTTACCCTATCTAGTTTTAAAGTTAAAATTAAAAGTGTAATTTTAAATTATATAATTAATGCATGCGTTATTCTCTTTTTTTTAGTTTAATTTTTTTTTGTTCATGTCAATTCATTGATAAAAAAAAATTAGACTCTGAATTATTTCTTGAAAATCAATTAACAGCCTTTAAGTGGGATGAATTAGATCAATATCCTACTTTTGAAACATGTGATGAGAATTATAATTATGAACAAAATAAGATTTGCTTTGAATCAATCCTATCCAATCATTTTACAGAATTTTTTAAAGCTAATAATAATATCCCCCTAAAAAAGACTACTGATACTTTAATATTTGAACTTAAAGTTTCAAAAGCTGGTCAAATTTTTATTTCTAATTCAAAAAGCCAATTTAGTATCTACCCTGTTGGAATTATTGATCTTTTACAACACAGTTTTTTGGATTTACCGGTTTTATATCCTGCGATAAAAAGGGGTCAATATGTTGATTCGAGCTTTAAATTACCTGTAATTTTAAATACTAAACAATGATCAGCGATAAAATTATTTTAGGTATTGATCCTGGTACAACAATAATGGGATTTGGATTAATTAAAGTTAAAGGTAAAAATATGGAGTTTCTACAACTCAATGAGTTACAATTAAAAAAATATAGCGATCATTATGTAAAATTAAAATTGATATTTGAAAGGACTTTAGAGCTAATTGATAATTTCAATCCTGACGAAATAGCTATTGAAGCTCCATTTTTTGGAAAAAATGTTCAGAGTATGTTAAAATTAGGTAGGGCACAAGGAGTTGCAATGGCCGCTGGATTATCTAGGGAAATTCCAATTACAGAGTATTCTCCTAAGAAAATAAAAATGGCTATTACTGGAAATGGTAATGCAAGTAAAGAACAAGTTGCGAAAATGTTGCAAAGTTTATTAAAAATCAATGAATTACCTAAAAATCTAGATTCTACCGATGGTTTAGCGGCAGCAGTATGTCATTTCTATAATTCCGGAAAAGTAACTCTTGGGAAGACCTATACTGGCTGGAGTGCTTTTGTCAAGCAAAATGAAAATAGAATAAAAAAATAATATCATCCATATTGGCAGGGCTCTACATACATATTCCATTTTGTAAAAAAGCTTGCCATTACTGTAATTTTCACTTCTCAACTAATCAAAAGTATAAATCTGATTTTCTTGATGCTTTGTGTAAAGAGCTTGATATGAGATCAATCGAACTAAATGATAATATTTTAGAGTCTATTTATTTTGGTGGTGGCACACCTTCATTATTGAGCCATGACGATATAAATACAATACTAAATGTTATTTATGATAATTATAAAGTTGACAATAACCCAGAGATTACTTTAGAAGCTAACCCTGATGATTTAAATCCTAAAAAAGTTAAACAACTATCATTAACAAAAATAAATAGATTAAGTATTGGAGTTCAATCTTTCTTTGAAGATGATTTGAAAGAAATGAATCGTGCTCATAATTCAATAGAAGCTAAGAGGAGTATTGAAATTTCAACAAAATATTTTGATAATGTGAGTATAGATCTTATGTATGGAATGCCAAAAATGTCCAATAATAAATGGCAAGAGAATCTTGATATTGCATTTGATTGTAACTTAAAACATTTATCGTGCTATGCAATTACAGTTGAGCCTAAAACAACTTTAGAATATTTCATCAAGACAAAAAAATATCCTGCTTTGAACGATAATTTAGCTGCTAAGCATTTTGAAATTTTGGTAGAAAAAACAGCAAAAGCGGGTTTCACACATTATGAGGTTTGTAGTTTTGGTAAACCTGGTTATTTTTCAAAACATAATACAAATTACTGGTTTGGTAAATCTTACTTAGGTGTTGGCCCATCAGCGCATTCATTTGATGGTGAAAGGAGATCTTGGAATATTTCAAATAATATAAATTATATAAATTCAATTAAAAATGATAAGTTGCCAAGTACTCAAGAAATATTAACTCAAAATAATTGTTTTAATGAGTATTTAATGACAGGTTTAAGAACTATGTGGGGTGTTTCTTTACGAGAGGTAGAAATGAAATTTGGTATTGATTATAAATTACACCTTTTGAAAAATTCAAAAAGGCAAATAAATAATAGGAGTTTATTTTTAGATAATAATTGTCTTAAAACAACTGAAAAAGGTAAATTTTTATGCGATGGAATAGCATCAGATTTATTTATTTTATAATTTTTAAATTTATACAAAGAAAATTATATGAAAGCCATAATTCATGCAAACAGTAGAACCTACACAATTTTTGTTGATCAGCCAATAGATATTTCTATTCCTTTGAGATCAACTAAAGACAATGTTAATGCATGGTATTTACCACCTCCAAAGATTTATCCTACAATTATAGATAACTGGACAGGAAGTGTAAAAAGTGGTGCCTCAGTAAATTTTAATTTTATTGAATTTAATCCCCATGCACATGGTACTCACACAGAATGTGTTGGTCATATAAGTGAGGATTTGTACAGTATTAATAGTTGCCTTAAACAATTTTTGTTCGTAGCTGAAGTTATAACAGTTGTTCCCGAGAAAAGAGATGATGATTTAATTATTTCTGAAAAACAGCTCCGATACGCCATAGGAAATAAAAAGCGTGAAGCTGTAGTTATAAGAACCTTGCCTAACACCAATGAAAAACTATGCAGACAATATTCCAATACTAACCCACCTTTTTTATCTGAAGCAGCAGCAATATATTTAAGAAATAAGGGTGTAAAACATCTGTTGATTGATCTTCCAAGCATAGACAAGGAAAATGATAGCGGAGATTTAAAAGCACACAAAGCTTTTTGGGATTTTAACGGCTCTATCAGATTTGAGGCTACTATTACAGAACTAATTTATGTTCCAAACTCTGTTGAAGATGGAAAATACATTTTAAACCTTTTAATTGCTCCTTTTCAAAATGACGCTTCTCCAAGTAAGCCAGTACTATATAAACTTTACGATTAAATTAATTTCGTATTTAGGAAGTTTAATTTTTGTTTATAATTTCAACAAAGTTTTCATAAAATAATGGTATTGTTTCTATCCCTTTCATGTAATTAAATATTCCAAAATGTTCATTTGGAGAATGTATTGCATCAGAATCTAATCCAAATCCCATCATAATTGTTTTAGTTTTTAAATGTTCCTCAAATAATGCAACTATAGGAATACTTCCACCGCCTCTTTGTGGAATTGGACTTTTTCCGAAAGTAGTTTTATAAGCTTTTGCAGCGGCTTGATAACCATCATTATCTATTGGAGTCACATAAGCTTTTCCACCATGATGAGGAGTTACATTGACATTTACTCCATTGGGAGCGATTTTCTCAAAGTGTTTTTTAAATAGTTTTGTGATTTCATTGTGATCTTGGTTAGGGACTAAACGCATTGAAATTTTAGCAAAGGCTTTACTTGGAATTACTGTTTTTGCACCTTCTCCAATGTAACCTCCCCAAATACCATTCACATCGAGGGTTGGACGAATTGAATTTCGTTCATTAGTTGTGTAACCTTTTTCTCCGTACACATCATCAATACCAAGTTCTTTCTTGTAATTTTCTATTGAGAAAGGCGCTTTACTCATCTCTATACGTTCTTTTTTAGATAAGTCTTTTACATTTTTATAAAATCCAGGTATTGTTATACGATTATCATCATCATGTAATGATGAAATCATTTTTGCTAATATATTGATAGGATTGGCGACTGCACCTCCGTATATACCTGAATGTAAATCGCGATTTGGCCCAGTTACTTCAACTTCTACATAACTTAAACCACGTAATCCAGTAGTAATTGATGGAGTGTTTTTTGAAATCATTCCAGTATCAGAAATTAAAATAACATCGTTGCTTAACTTTGGAATATTTTTTTTAACAAACAAACCTAAGTTTTCACTTCCAACTTCTTCTTCACCTTCAATCATAAATTTTACATTACATGGTAGCTTATTTGACGATGTCATGTATTCTAAAGCCTTTATATGCATATACATTTGGCCTTTGTCATCACACGCACCACGAGCAAAGATTGCTCCTTCTGGATGTAATTTGGTTTTTTTAATTATTGGGTCAAAAGGAGGTGAATTCCAAAGCTCTAATGGATCCGGAGGTTGAACATCATAATGTCCATAAACTAATACAGTTGGTAGATTTTTGTCAATTATTTTTTCACCGTACACAATTGGGTATCCTGGGGTTTCACAAATTTCAACATGATTACATCCTGCTTCAGATAAACTTTTTGCAATAAATTTCGCAGCAGAAATTGTATCTTTTTTACAGCTAGAATCTGCACTAACTGATGGAATTTTTAATAATGCTATTAATTCATCAATAAATCTATCTTTATGAGTTTCAATATATTTTTTTAATGTATTCATGGCCTATTATTTTTCTCAAAATTACGAAATGACTTTAAATAATTTTTAATTGATGAGTTTGAATTTATAAACTATTGTTTATATTTGCTTCCCTGTAAAACAAGACAAGCGGGCGTGGTGGAATTGGTAGACACGCTAGACTTAGGATCTAGTGCCGAAAGGTGTGAGAGTTCGAGTCTCTCCGCCCGCACTTTCAAAAAGCTTCTCAAATTTGAGAAGCTTTTTTTAATTTTGAATAATGTTTAAATATGATATTATAGTCGTTGGAGGTGGTGCAGCTGGTTTTTTTGCTGCAATAAATACTGCAAGATTAAATCCAAATCTAAAGGTTGCAATTTTGGAGCGTGGGAATGCAGTTTTATCAAAAGTAAAAATATCTGGTGGAGGTCGTTGTAATGTAACACATGCTGAGTTTATTCCAGATTACTTAGTGAAGAATTATCCTCGAGGAGAAAAAGAATTAAAAGGGCCCTTTTGCTCCTTTATGACTGGAGATGTAATGGATTGGTTTGAATCTAGAGGAGTCCCATTAAAAATTGAGGGGGATGGTCGAGTTTTTCCAGTTTCTAATTCTTCCCAAACAATTATTGATTGCTTTTTAAATGAGGCAAAGGCATATGGAGTAGAATTAAAAAAAAATCATTCTGTTCGTTCGTTTAGTTCAGAAAAAAATGGTTGGAATATTCAAACTAATAAAGCCGATTTTTATTGTCATAAATTATTGATTTCAACAGGGAGTAATCCCAAAATTTGGAAATTATTAAAGACAATTGGCTTAACTATTATTGAACCCGTACCCTCACTCTTTACTTTTGATATTGATGACGAACGCATTAAAGATATTCCTGGGGTTGTTGTAAAAAAAGTTTCTGTAGAAGTTGTTGGAACCAGTTTGAAGTCTGAAGGGCCACTTTTGATTACTCATTCAGGAATGAGTGCTCCGTCAATTTTGAAGCTTTCAGCATTTGGTGCTATTGATTTTTTTAAAATGAATTATAATTTTGAAATAAAGATAAATTTTATTGGGACTGGTTTAATTGACTGTCAAAATTTTTTATTGAAAAATAAACTACTTATGTCTAAAAAATATGTTGTAAACACTCCTTTATTTGATTTACCTAAAAGACTCTGGCGAAAATTAATATATTATACTTTAAGGAACCATTCATTAAGATGGGCTGAGATAAATAAAATTCAAATTCAAAAACTTTCTGAAGAGCTAACATCAGGAATTTTTAAAGTTCACGGTAAAAGCACTTTTAAAGAGGAGTTTGTTACCGCAGGCGGTATAGATTTAAAAGAAATTAACTTTAAAACTTTTGAATCAAAAAGGTATAAAAATTTATTTTTTTGCGGTGAGATTTTAAATATTGATGGTGTAACAGGTGGATTTAATTTTCAAAATGCATGGACAGGTGCATACATAGCTTCACATAATTTAAGCAAATAATAAATCAAATCGAAGTTAGTTAGTATATTTGTTGTTAAAATTTCAGCTACATGGCCATAGAATTTATCCCAAAGAAAAAATTTGAACTTATTGATAAGGCTATCGTAAGTTGTATGGCACCAAGCAATATAGCTTTGGTTAAATATTGGGGTAAAAAAAGCACTCAGATTCCTTCAAATCCCTCAATCAGTTTTACACTTAATAATTGTAAAACAACAACAACAATCACATTTCAGAAAAAAAACTCTAAAGGCTTTTCATTTAAGGTTTTCTTAGATGGAATTTTAAAAAATAGTTTTAATCTGAAGATTGAAAATTTTTTTAAACGTATAGCCTGTTATTGTCCATATCTCGAATTATATGACATGGAAATAAATACAAATAATACTTTTCCACACAGCTCAGGTATTGCTTCTTCTGCATCAGGTTTTAGCGCATTAGCCTTATGCATTGTGCAGTTCGAATTACTATTGTATGAGAGCATAAGCTCAAATTATATCAATCGTAAAGCCTCTTTTTTAGCACGCCTTGGCTCTGGAAGTGCATGTAGAAGTATTGATGGGGGGTTGGTTGTTTGGGGGCAACACAAGGACATAAAGCAGAGCAGTGATTTATTAGGAATTAAGTTCCCTAGTGATGTTCACCCAGTTTTTAACGACTATCAAGATACCATTTTGCTTGTTGATAAAACTGAAAAGCAAGTTAGTAGTTCAATTGGACATAATTTAATGCACAATCATCCATTTGCTTCTCAGCGGTTTAATCAAGCAAATAAACATTTAAGTCAACTCATACCAGTTATAAAGTCCGGAGATTTATTTGAATTTATAAAAATTGTTGAATCAGAAGCTTTAACATTACATGCCATGATGATGTGTAGTGATCCTTATTTTATTCTAATGAAACCTAATACTATAAGCATAATAAATGAAATTTGGGATTTTAGGGATTCTACTCAAATTCCAGTTTGTTTCACATTAGATGCTGGAGCTAACGTACACGTTCTATACCCAAAATCAAATGCATCAGAAGTCAATAAATTCATTGATAATAATTTAGCCAAATATTGTCAAGATGGCCAATTTATTAATGATCATGTTGGAAATGGAGCTCGAAGGATCTAAATTTTGTTATATTTGTTTAATAAAGTGCTTCTGTACAAATGAAAGGACCTCTTTTTTATTCTAAAATTTTATTGTTTGGTGAGTATGGCATCATCAAAGATTCCAAAGGTCTTTCAATTCCTTACAACTACTATAAAGGTGCATTAAAGTATGGTATTAATAGTTCTAAACAATCTAAAGAATCAAATGCTGTTCTGTTAAATTACCAAAAGTTTCTTAAAACAATTAATGAAAATTTAGTTTCTTTTGATTTTAAAAAAATGACTACTGATTTATCAAAAGGATTGTATTTTGATTCATCAATTCCTAAGGGCTATGGAGTTGGAAGTAGCGGTGCATTAGTTGCAGCAATTTATGATTGTTATGCTTTAAATAAGATAACTGTTCTTGAAAACCTTACAAGACAAAAACTTTTGAAATTAAAATCAGTTTTTTCAGAAATGGAATCTTTTTTTCACGGTAAATCTTCTGGTTTAGATCCATTAAATAGTTATCTAAGTCTTCCAATTTTAATTTCTTCAAATAATAATATCCAAGCTACTGGAATTCCTTCTCAAAATAAAACTGGAAAAGGAGCAGTATTTTTGCTAGACAGTGGTGTTATTGGAGAAACAGCGCCGATGGTAGAAATTTTTATGAAAAAAATGAAAGAGGAAGGTTTCAGAAAAATGATAAAAAGTCAATTTATCAGACACACTGATGCTTGCGTTGATAATTTCTTGAACGGTGATCTTAAATCACTATTTTATAATACTAAACAGTTATCTAAAGTTGTTTTAAACCACTTTAAACCTATGATTCCTAAAAAGTTTCATAAACTTTGGGCATCTGGTATAGAATCAAATGATTATTACTTAAAACTTTGTGGTTCTGGCGGAGGCGGTTACATCCTCGGTTTTACTGAAAACATAGAAAAAGCACAAAAT
>Ga0213865_10000460_pt1 | contig 27888 bp, 16 predicted proteins | sample PICome_6_FD_160100 | JGI IMG/M metagenome (GOLD analysis project Ga0213865, IMG submission 160100) | Coastal seawater microbial communities near Pivers Island, North Carolina, United States - PICO282 | ecosystem: Environmental > Aquatic > Marine > Coastal | place: USA: North Carolina...
CAAAGTCAACCAACATTTTTAGACCCTTAAATCTGTCTCTGTCATTGTAAAAATCATCCAAGTCCTTTTCAACCATAACTGTTAAATCTTCTATACGTACCATAGATCTAATTTACTTGAAGTGAAATAATCATTAATCTTCTTATAAGCATCTGATTTTAATTCATAACACTTAATCATCAAGTCATTTAGATCTTTGATATTATATTTATCTAACCCATTTTCTTGTAAGAACTTAGACCACATAAAGACGGGTCGGCCACGTTTGAGTTTCTCAGTCATTTTAGCTTTACCCGTTTTATCATTATCAAACATATATCTAACTGTCTCGATTTCGTCAAACTCCTCAGTTGAGCGACCAGCTGTTGAAAGTGCCAATGAGTTATGCATAAATTTAGCATCTAATGGTCCTTCAAATAATGTCACTGGCCTTTGAAAGTTGATGTGCATAATACCAAAAAGAGTTGAGATCTTTGTAATACTATTAAGTTCATCTTCTGATATTTCAAGAGGTTGACCCATTTCTTCGTAGAGTTTAGGTAAATCATATGATAAGTATCGCTGACCATATCCTTTCATTCTACGTGTTTGTGCTCCAATAATTTTACCTTCTGCACCAAAGTTAAGAATCCATAAGCGATGCTCTTTAGCTGAATATAAAAACTCATCTACTTTATGATGTAAAAGACGATCTTTAAGTTGAAACCAGATCCAATCTCCAGGTTCTATAGGCTTAGCTTTAAACTTAGCTTTAAAAGTTTCAATATCAATCGCATATTTTTGTACCTTCTCAAAAACAGTTGGCTGTAGAACGCTTTCGCTACTAACTTCAATTTTGTTTTGTTGAATGTAATCAATAATTGTAAAGGTATCTTCGCCGGTTGAGAACCTAATTTGATGATCCTTTAAAAAAGAGTGGAGATTTGTGTGGTAACTACAGTTGTAACAGTGATACTGTAGGGTATCCCAAAAGATATTGCCACGTTTTTTAGTGTCGTCTTTATGGGAATCACCACAATAGGGACATGCAAGGGTTATTCGCCCATGCATGTCCTTTAGTGATTGCTTATTTGGATTTGTATGTTCTTGTTGTACTACTTGTTTAAGTGCAACTCGAATTTTATCCTTAAGCTCCTCTGTTAGTTTTATATTAGATGTCGAGGTCATTCAAGAAAGAATCTAGATCATCGTCACTTGAAACGCTTGATGAAGTTGAAGATTCTGTTGAAGAGGCCTCTTTCTCAACTACAGTGGTCGCAGCTACTGCTTCTTTTTTAGGTGCAGTTTTTGGTGCACTTGTTACTGCAGCGATTGAATCACCTGGATTGAGGTACATACGAAGTACATCGTTTACGAATGCACGAGTATCCTCGTCCCAAGCTTTGTAATCGTAACTTGCCAATGAAGGTGCAGCATCAAGTTCTTCTTTGATTGTAGCCATTGATTCTTTACTACGCTCTGCTGGAGTTTCACCGATTAAGATAGCTGATTTGCTAGCTGAGAATTTAGATTTGTCATAGTTGTTGTATTCACCTTGACGAGTGATGATCAACTCAAAGTTCTTACCTTCGAAAAGGTCAAATACTTGTGTTGGCTCACCGAAGTCTGGCTTCAACTCAGCGTCGATCTTCTCTTTGATCTTGTAACCAAACTTAAAGACCATGTACTTGCCTTCCAATTCTGGATTTTGTGGATCTTTAATGATTTTGATTAGAGAATAGTACTGCTGACGTCTCTTAAGTTTTTCTGAAGCCTTACGGTCTACAGCTGAGTCGCTCTTACGCAACTTCCAGAATACGTCTGCAATTGGACACTTTTCACCGATTGAAGATGGTGAATCTACCAATTTACCGTCACCGCTTGAATTTGTCAACCAGTGTACGTACTTTTGAATAAGAGAATTACGTGGATTCTCTGGGTTTGGAACGAAGCGAATCAACGCTTTGTAAGTTCCGTCTTTGCCATCGTCAGCGGTCGGCTTATAGATCTCGCTTACTGATGTTTGTTGGGGCTGATGCGTTTCAACGTCTTCTACGCCCAAGTTAAAAATGTCAAAATTTTCACTCATGATACCTTAAAATTGTTTAAAAATGTTTAATACTTGAAATTACTTTCAATCCTTATAATCGTAACCAAACAAATGTTTCACTTACTCGTTGACTAATGTCAAAATAGCTGTGTCAGATTCTTGCCATCTACCGTCTTCTAGCTTAATCAGCCCTGATTTGTGCAGTAGGCCTTCGCGCTCTTCATTTGTGAGCTGTCCCATACGCACCATTTTTATGAGAACAGTGTTCAGATGGTAAAAATCAACCGTGACTAAATTGTCATTTGTCATTGTGTTTGTAATCATTGTTAGTTACTTATTATATATCTCACTAAAGATATGTTTCATGCCTAGAAACTATCTAATGAAATTTTTTTATTTAATTATGAAACAGTTTGGGGGAACGTGCATATAACTAAAGTCTTTAGGTCTAGAGGAAAGATTAGGCTGGGGGGTTGGACATATAAGCCACTAAGAAGTAAGCATCGATAAGGTCATCTAAAGGCTTCGGGATCTTCTTCCCGATTTCCAAACCACTCACAACATTCCACAACGGGCTTTTAGCCAAGATGAGGTCTTCCGTCGAATTCTTTTGAAAAGCCTCAAACAACTGAAGCTTATTCATATTACCTTTACCGGCATATTTCTTAATAGTAGTTGGAGCGACTGTGACCAAGTTTTCGGGCTTTAAGGTCTTTAACATCTTCAATTTGAGAATAGCGGCACCTGCAGCCATGTCTATCATATTATTAGTTCCCATCTTAGAACCATATGAAGTGCCCTCAAACCCAACTATAAAGCCATCACCAACAAAGGCTTCTTGTAAAATTAGATTAATAATATCATCAGCCATTCGATCATATCGTTTGACTTTAGTTAGTTCAGCACTTGAAAATGCCTCAGCTTCTTTACTAAAATCAGGTTGATCAACAAGCGTTACATCTTGGAGAAGTCCAAGTTCTTCCTGTAGTTTTTGTTCAGCTTTAGTACCTGTTTTAGGTTTTATGTAACTGATGAAATGGTATCGTTTACTCTTATCATTGTAAACACATATACCAGGGGAATTTAGGGAAAAGTCTACCGAAACGTAGTTCATTTACATTCTTTTACCAAGACTAGCACCTAATGCAGCGCCAACAAGTCTTGAAGTTAACAGATCATAAAAAATACCCTTTTGAATACCGAGAACTCTAGCAATCATCTTACCAACTGATTTACCAAGTGCAAAGCCTGTCAAACCACCTAAGATACTACCTAAAAGACCTTCGTTCGTCATCTCTTCATTTAAGCGATCCATATCAAAGGTACCATCTTCATTACCGTACTCAGCAATAAATTGATCGATAGCTTCATCTACTTGAGCCTCTAATTCTGGAGTCCATTCAGATTGTAGACCTTCTTTAAGCATACCCATATCCTGATCGGTCACTTTCTCTTCCAATAAGTATTTGTTAAATGTCTTCATAATGTATATATCATTCTAATTCTATTCTCAAGTCTAACTTATTATAGTAGAACGTGACTTCAAATGTTGAGAAGTCTGCGACGTTCTCTGCAAAGTTAAGCGAGAGTTCGTTTATTGAGTTCATAATTGGTTTTTGAAATTCCATGTAGGCAACCGAAGCACCTTCTGCATCTAGAATTCTCAAAGTTAATGGATCCGTATATGGTCTAGTAGTCGATCTAGCATAATAATACAATAGAGTATCCATCATAATCCAATAGTTAATAAAACCATCGAGTAGTTGCATAGTTACTGTAAACTGACGCTCAATTGTATTTTGAATAGGCTGAGCTCCTCTGTGGTATCTAATAGATCCATCGTTATCAGCTTGACTAACTGGATCAAAGCTAATCCCGGGAATATTAATACCTTGAATTGAGTAGTTGACAAAATCAATCGGTTCTGCTAACATAGACCCTGGAACCTTGTCTAAATACTTTTTATATTTAGTGGCAACTTCTTCTGGAATAAACTTCCTAGGAAATCTAAAGTCAAATGAGTTATTTCTGCTATTTAAGATCATCTTATGCTAGTGTGAATTTTCCAGAAGTAATGTAAGTTTGATCAATGCCATTATCAAGACTAATATAGAACTTAGTGTTCTGCATGCCTCTAATTTTATTAGCATTAGCTTCATTAATCTTAAATAGAACTTCACCCTCGCCCATATCAATGTCTTTATTAGAAACGTGATTAAATGTTAATTTATTATCACCTTGTCCAAACGTTAAGATAACTCTTTCTGCATTTTCAAACGATACAAATTCAATATCACCATCCTTTTGTTTTGCAATCACAAATTTAAAATAAGCTGCAAATGGCGGAATCTTAATAGTCAAATCGTTTTCATTTACAAAACCACTTGTTTCTACCTCAACGACATCTTGTGTCATTATGTTTTCATTTCCACTATCGAATGTTACGTTTGCAGTACTTGCTACAATGTTATGTCTTTCTAAAAATGCAGGTACATATTTAACACTACGTGGGACTGAGTCAGTAATAAGACTCTTAATTACTTTATTACCACTTAAGTTAGGTAGAATATTGTAAACTTCAGTCAATTGGTTTGGACTGTTAATCTTTAAGGCCGCTAATTTTTTACCGTACTTTGCAGCTTGATTTACTGTTAAACTGGCTCTCTTAACTATTTGAGTATTGTCAGTTTGGTTGTAAATTCTCATAGTTACATCAATTGAGAAATTGACTGCAACGTTAGCATTTCTAATTACTGGTCTATAAATAATAGGTTCGTTAAAGTCTTCATATTGAGTAAACGTTAATTCACCAGTTTTAACTTCACTTGTACCAATTTGTTCAAAGACTGCAACGTCAAAAATAACAACTATATCATCAGAGCTAGTTTGAATTCTATCTAAAATATAACCTTCAAATGCACCAATAGAATTGTCTTTCTCGCCATAGATCATGAAATAATCACCATCTTGTGCATCTTCAACAACAACTGTAAAGTCTTGATACTCATCTTCACGTGAAACTGTAAATGAGTTCTCTTCGCCAGTATAGAAGTAATCAAAACCATTTAAAGTTTCAAGTCTATCGATCAATTTAAAGTTAATACCGTAATTAGCAGAAGGATCTAAATCACTTGAACCTATTGTGCCATCGCCGTAGAATCTATCAGTAAACTCTTCATTTTGACCAACTAACGAAGGCACTTTAACTTCAATAAATTTACTCCATAAAGTCTCACCTAAAATAAATGGCTTTGGATTAGAGTACTCATAGTTACTAGTATTTAAGTAAGCTAATTGAGTTAAGTAGTTTTGGATACCACTAGTTCTACCAGCTGAAATTTCAAACAAGAAACCTTCATAACCTCTTGCAGCAAAAGAGAATCCACTCTTTAAGTGAAGTCTAACAGTATCATATAAAATATAATTTACATTCTGAGTTGCTTCAGTTTGATAATTAATCAGATCGGCTTCATTGCCACCGATCCAATTTGGATGGTTATTAATGTAGTTAAACATTTCATAATAACCTGTAGAATCATAACCTAAAAGAGCATACTTGGTTCTTTCTCCTGGGACTCTAACACCATGATAACGACCAATTGTTTGGTTAATATCATTACCCGTGTTTTCATCTGGTGAAGCAAATAATGGATTAGCTCTAGTATCAATAATAATTTTACCGCCAATTAAACCAGGGTAAGAGTACTCAAGTGTACCGTTTTGACTTGGAATAAATTGACCAATTTGAGTAGCCGCTGAATATGTGTAAATGCCCAAAGTTCCACTAATTGCAAATTGACTTGGATCCGCCAACGCACTTAGATCAAACTTATAAGTTTTACCATTTTGTAAAAGTAGTGTTCTTGCTGCGAAATTTTCAACAGCTAAATAACCTGCAGTCGAAGTAACATCAAAGTTAACAACGTCACTACCTAATTCATTAATTAAATGACGTTGAGAAAATGGATCACCATCAACTGTATCTAGAAACTTTACTTCACTACCATTATCATCTACTTCGATTTTATAAGCATCATTATTGCTTTGATCGTGGTAGATAAATTCGAGTAAAACATCCTCGTCTATCCTAAAAAATCTTGATGATTGTGCCATATTAGTATTTAGAATCTCAAGAACTTAGGTGACCAGTAAACTCCTACGCCAATAGAAGGGCCAGTACTAATTACTTGATTATTGTTTAAGTTTATTCCATAACCTACGCCGATTCCAATAGACCAGCCAGCCTTTTTCTCGTTACGTTGGTTTAATTTAGTATTTATCAGGTTTATATTCTCTATGTTAGAGATAGTCAAACCTGGATATGAAGTAGACAATTTAAGTCTATTAGCTCCATCAACTTCTTCGATGCCTGCAACTAATGTAAGCGTTTGATCAATATTAAATTGATTTAGTCCAGTAGTAAATAAGCCATTATCATAGTTAATAATAGAATAGCCAGTTAAATTTCTAGTGTTACCGTTTCCAAAATCACTAAACTTACTAAAATCTATTCTTGCAGAATTAGAGTCAATTTGAGTTACTTGAGCCGCTGCTAATAAACTATCTTTAATTGCAATATCAGCTGAAAGTAAAGCATTTGTTTTTTTTAGATCACTATTAAGATTAAGTACTCTACGATATTTAGTTAATACCTTTTTTTGATCTTCTTTTAAATTATCAATATCAAACTCGTAACTTCTAATAGTAGCCAACATATCACCGTTATCGTTCTTTAACACTGTGACACTGTCCTTAGATGCTAAATAATTATTAAAATTTCTATCAGCATTTTCTTGAGCCAATTTTACATCAGATTTAAGATCTGAAATACGATCACACTGTCTTAAAAACAATAAAACAAAAAGAGCACCTGCAATAAATACAATTGCGTTCTTACTAAGTTTTATATTTTTAATTTTATCTAACATAATCTTTAATTTTAAATTATTATCCATCAAGGAGGTCTCTAACATCGCCCCCGCCGTCATCTACACCGCCACCTGATAATGTAGCTACTACAAAGAAAGAATCTGTTTGTCCAGCCCATGTAACAATAACTTCTTGTGTAAGAGTTGATATAGGGCTTGTCATTTGCCAAACATCAATAGTTCCTGTCCATGTTGTCATGCCAGTTTCCATATTAGTTATACCCGCTGTTGGGTTATTAACTTGCCATCCACCAGGATTAATTAAACTAGGAGCAGTAGTAACAGATGGGGGAACTGGGCTCACACCTGATACAAGAATTTGATATGTTACAGTTGCTGGGCTAGATGATGAAGTACCAAAAATCTCAACAGCAGTTAGATTTGTTGTATTACTAGTCATCGTAAATGTACTATTTGATGTAGTTGGAGTCGGCGTTGGAGGAACTGGAGTTGCAGTTGCCGTTGGAGGAACTGGAGTTGCAGTTGGAGGAACTGGCGTGGCAGTTGGATTTACTGTAGCACCAGCTTGACTCACACTAATAGAATCTGTTGTTGTACCATCCTCATGTGTCACTGTTAGAGTTGCACTTCTAGCTCCACCTGTATTATCTGCAATTTCAATATTCCAACTATCAGAAGTACCTTGTTGTGTAATAGTGATCCAACTAGAAGCCGGATTATTCCACGTGTATAAGGCACCTTCTGGTGATGTTGTTATTGTTCTTGTATATGTATAAGCCATTTTAGTTTTCTATTATAATTTTTATCCTCCCCTTGGGCCGTCAGTTTGTCCTTGTGTTAAAGTTCCATTTATAGATAATGTAACATTTGTATCATCTGAGTGTCTAATAACTAAAGGATCTAGCGTTATACCAACTGGAAACTCAGCCCCAGAGTCTAGGCTTTGGATAATCATAGAACCAACATGTGCTCCTCCTATAAACGTACCGTATGTAAAAGAAACGCTAATAAGATTATCTTTTGATACTAAAACTGGCACTGGTTGAGAAGCTCCAAACGAACCAGTCATTCTCCACGCAATACTAGTTGTGCCTGTTCCTGGGCCGTTTTCAAAATCACTTACATTATAGCTAGTTTCTCCATTTTGAAATTCAATTGTATTACTTGTTGCAACGACACAATCACTAATGCCCATAATTTCATCTTCCATAAATGCAAATACCTTTCCTACTTGCGATGATGCGCTACCAGTAGCTGCAGTAACAACTCTTGAAGTTTGACCAGGTCCAGCACCGCTAATAGAATCACCCACTACAAATGTACCATCATCTACATATGTGTATGTGTTCGAAGTTGTTGCATCACATGATGTGTTACCTGTCGGACCAAAAGAAATAGTAGCAGAATTATCTTCAGCTTCAGTATTGATTTCAAACGTTACATCTATTGTTGAATTCTGTGAACCTGTTATCAAATCAAATGTAATTGTACCTGTGTTAGCCGTAAAATTAGTCTCAGAAACTTCGTTTACACCAGATGTAGTAGAGAATATTTCAGCATAACTAGTTGTACCATTAGTGTATATAAAATCTCGACCCGGAACTGTAGCAACGTTTACAGTAATTCTAACACTTGCATTTTGATCAGATTCAAATGAACCTCCACTTGTGCCTAACCCAAAACCATTTACAGATACACTAGGATCTGAATTATTCCCATCAACGTTGACCGAAATAATATTCCAATTTGATCCAGAGTTTCCTTCTAATAAATTTAATGTTGTAGTTACTGAACCTGGTGTTGGTGTTGGAGGAACTGGAGTTGGAGGAACTGGAGTAGGCGTTACACCTGTGTTAGGTGATCCATCTGCATTTGCATCAATATCTCCACCACTAATTGTAATAGAGTTTGGAGCCGCAGCGCCACATGGAGCCATACAAAATTCTGTCCAACCACCGTCACTTAAATAACCTTCAAACGTGTCATTCCCAGAATTATATCTAACCATACCAATTGCAGGTGAAGTTGGATCTGTATCTGAAAGTTTTACGTATCCCTTAAACTCAGCATTTGCATCTATATCAACAATACCAGTATTAGCTTGTAATTTAATGTTAGTAGCACCTGTAGAAATTAGATTGATTCCAGCTGCCGTGATTGTAGTTGTAGAAGTAGAATCTAAGTCAATTTTATTAGTGTTAATCGCAACCTCAATATTGTTTTGTCCAAAATCATTTTGAATGGCAAATCTAGTAAACTGCGAAACCGTATCATATCCACTGGTGATAACTAATTTAGCGGCTGCGGTATCATCATCTACTAGCATTATATAGTTATCAAATGTACCTGTGTGTTTTTTAACGGTAATCTTAGAGTTTAAATTAAGTTCACCGTTTGCAGCGCTAGTTTCATCAAAGGCTTCATCACCTACATAAATAATTGGCGTTGAAGAGAGTCCTAATCTTTTAGGCTTTAAAAGTTTATAAGTAGTTTGATCAATACTGTGCCATGGCCCTGAATCACCGGCGTCACCCTTAGCACCGACAGCGCCTTCGTCACCTTTTTCACCTTTTTGACCAGTTAAACCGACGTTTCCCTGTAAACCTTTTTCACCCTTCTGGCCAGCAGGGCCACCGCCGTTTGCTAGAATCTGATCAAAATTATAGTTAATCTTCTCAAACTTAATAGCGTCAGAATCGCTAGGGTGTAATATTTCTTGAATATTGATTGCCATTTTATGACTTTATTTTTATTACAGGTCTTATATCATAAGAATAACCTAATCTTTTATTATATATCAACCTAAAATTCATTGGCTTTTGAACGTGAGATCTGTATGCATAATTGTTTTGATCTTGTTCAAATCCACCTTGTGTTACCTCAGTAATATCATTTACAATGCTTATTGTTGATTCAGATCCTTTAAATCTTCTAATATAAAGATCAACCTCATCTAGAATGTAATTACCTAACAAGTTATTTTTAACATAGAGTTGAGCATCGTCATTCAGAGTCTCTTTGTTTCCAGCTGAATTTTCATTAGTTACATATCTAGATATAGTTGTTAAAACGCCATCTGAAATCATAGTTTTAGTAAGAACATCTGTTATATAAAAATCAGCAATTATACTAGAGTCATTTTCAAAAATAACTACATCTGTTGGGTTATTACCATTAATTAAGATTTCATCTAACTCTTCTTCAGAACCAACACTTGACCACGTATACTTTAATAATGAATAAAGCTGTTTTGGCTTCATAATAGTTGAAGCTAAATATGAACGCTCTTCTTTGGTTTCAAAAGTTCCAGGAACTGAAACTGATTCTCCACCTGCAAGAGATCTGCTATAGTAATCAAAATCCCAAGAAGATCTAAATACATTTACATCTTTTTTATCAATTGCAATCTCACCAATTAACGGATACAAAGGTGGCTTATCACTTGTATTTGAAAGTTTAGTTACACCAGCTGGATTAATTTCATTCACTTTGTGATAGAAGTGGTTTTTAATAATACCCCATTTTCCATCATGAGAACCTCCATCTTGAATAAAGCCCAAGTTAAATGCAACACCACATCTATTGTAGCGATTATAATAAGCCTTAGCTCTATTAACTTCTAATAAATCTCTTTGAGAGTGTTTATAAAGTATCTCTTCAAAAGTCCATTCGTTATCATTCGTAGTAACTTGATTTCTATCAACTTTAAAATGAGTATAGACATCAGTAAACGTTACAACTGGTGTAAGATCTACGGTATAATTACCATTATGTCTAATCATAAATGGGAAGTATTCTTCGTCACCTTGAATAATGTTATAACCAATATTACCTTTAAATAACTTGTAGCTTTTTGGTTTATCATTGTCTTCTTCTAGTGTAAGAGCTGACTTCATAACGATTTCGTTTCCATCGCTAAAGTTAATCACAAATTGATTATTAAGTGCAACACCAGACTCTTCGATTGTAGTGTATTTTACTAAGTTATTATTTAGGTTAACCAAGTCAGCAACTGCGCCCGCTGTTAATTCTTCTAAAATAGTTTTATGAGCGTTAGCTCCACCACCAATGTAAGTATAAACTGCTTGACTCTGTACAGTGCTCGGTAAAAATTCTACTTGTAAAATATCAGTATCATCATTAATATTAACCGGTTTTCCGCTTACAATAAGCGTACTATCTGACTCGACAGAAACTACACTAACTTTATATGTTTTTTGATTAGCTGTTTGTGGAAAAATATCAATGTAAATATCACCATATAATCCGCCTTCACCTAATGCAACTTGACTTTCAAAATTAGGAACACTTCCACCGAAATGAGAAACACCTTGAATCGTAAAAGGTCCGTCAGTATTCCAATTAATATTAGAATCATTTAGTTTTAGAGCACCGTCTATTGGCGTATTAGCATATACGTAATCATCTTCTAATGTATCATAAACAATTTTATGATTTAATTCATATAGAAGTTTTCTATTCATATTACCTTTAACCCAATATTCACTTAAGTTAAGAGTAATAAAGAACACTACAAATTTGAATTTCTTATTTTGAATAACTTCAAACTCTACACTATTAGAATCAACATCTTCGTTAACCTTTAAGATTGTGCTGAATTTATAACCGTTAAATTGATTGTCTTTAACAAACTCGTTTGCAGTATCATTAACAAATTCCTTTCTATTCTTAAAGTCAACTTTAATACCTTTAAAAATAGTACTAGCAAAGCTAACATCATTTCCACCTGAAATAATAGAATACTTCTTCTTTAATTCGGTTTTAATAAATGAATTAATAGTCTCATCAATTGAGTTTAACTCAGCATCCCCAGCATTAATGTTACTGTAAATATTAATAAGATCTTCTCTAGATAAACTCTTTTCAAAACCATCGCTAATCATAAACTTATTGAAATAATTATACTTAACACTCTTAAACATGTTAGGTGTTAATTCAAATCCTTCAATAAAGTTTAGATAACTAAAGGTATCGTTGTATTGATCATATCTTAAATATTTTGGCATCTTTTCCATGTAGAACCACTCATGAGTCATTGCGTCCTTGTCTCTATCTGTGACTGTTAAATCAGGCGCAAAGTTAGTTCTACCAAAGGCTTCGTTCGCGTTTAAGTAATATGGTTGTTCTCTAACAGTTACCGTATCCTTTAAGACCCATTTATTAGTATTAGGTACTACTCTTGATCTATTAGCAAACTGTTTAACTTGATTCTCTTTTAGCCTATCATATTCGCTTGTGATTTGTTCAAAGTCAACATCATCAACAGACTCTTCATTTAATAAGCCCGATAGGTTTGAAAAATACTCTATAGGATCTAAGCTAAAGTCATCATTAAAAATATCTCTACTATTAAGTGTTGACGTTTCAGTACCTGTGTCTATATCTACACTATTGAGTGCATTTTGATATGGTTCATAATTAATAATAGCAGAAGTTTCATACTTTAACTCCTTAAGATCAGAATTAGAAGTATCGTAAAAGTCAAAGTTCATATCGTATAGATTATACGCTGAGAACAGACCTAAACTAATTTCGTTTTCATAGAATACATTAGCTTCTCCTCTGGTTAAATCATTTTTATCTTCTAAAATAACTTTAGAATATTGACCATTAACCCTAGTAATATCCTCTACTATATCAATGATTTTATTATAAACACCAACATATCTAGTTTCTAAATAATCTCCCGCTGAAATTTCACTTAGAGTTTCATTGTTAATAAACACTGATTTACCAGCTGAGTTTCCTCCACTTAAATAATAAGCAGTCCAGTTTTCTAAGATAGAAGTACCATCTGCTGGAATTTCTGGAACTGTCGCATCCGCTGGTTTTGGTTTTCTAAGAGTTAAACTATTATAAAGATCTAAATTTTCAAGTTCTAAAAAGTCAACTGAATTTCCTTTTGCAATTAAGAAAACAGACTGATTTAGTTTATACCCTGGAACTTCATTAACAACATATACATTTGTACCGACATTATATGCTCTAAATGCCGTTTCATTTGCATTAATACATGCCGCTAAAGCTACCGCTACATTTGTGGTTGTCCCTTGGTTAGAGAATCTATGTCCATTGAATTTACCTTCAGCTATTGAATAGTCAGCAAAATAGACGTGATTTTGAAAATCAACGCTTGTTTGAATTCTACTGTTCTTAATAATACATGCACCTCCAGAAACTAGTTCCATTGTTAATTCACCCAAGTTTGCTGAAATTTCAGTTAAGTAAATTGAATCAGCATCAGAAGAAAGACTAACATAGCGGTCTAAATTTTGATTGCTTAATTCAACTCGAGCATTGTTAATCGCATCAACAATAGAGTTTCCAGTGCTAAACGACATGGAATAAATTGTACCCATGTTATTTAATGAAATCTCAACCGTTTGGTTAGACACAAACTTAATAAACTTAAATCTATTAGCCTCTTCTTTAATAACACTAATTGCAATTGAATCGTTAGTGACAGGTATGTCAACCACGCTCATTTTAACAAAGTCATAACCATGATCATTGTTTTCTACAATGTCAATAGACTTGCCTTTACCTTTAATACCCAAATAGTTTGGAATTTGTTGTAAGCTGTCCTCGATAGCGACCTTAGACTCATTAGCATTATAATAAGTGTCTGTTGATAATCTAAAGAAAAGATCACCTACCGTTGCGTATGCTAAAACGGGCATTGATGAAATCATCTTGTAAGATGGGATCGCCGTTGTAGGTTCGCTTGGATCAACATAAGAGTTTAGCTCTTTAAACTCATGAACTTTACCATTAATATTAAAGATTCTACCTCTACCTGAATCAATATCATCTACGTATAAACCAAAATATCTGTTAGCAGAATATTCTGAAGCTGATTCATCATTAAATAAGAATTCTAAGTTTATCACATTAGCAGATGCCACTTGATTTCTTCTAAATCCATCTGTTAAAAAGTCATTAGCTTCTATTAGTGGTTTATCGGTTAAAGTAAAGTCTTTGTATAGGTATTCACCTTTAGAAGTAAATCCACCTTTAATTAGATCAATACCATTATATGTAGACTTTTCATTCTTCTCAAAACTAACTGTCATTGGAGCGCTTGGGAAAGTTTCATTTTGAACATGATTTCTCAAATACTTACCAATATTAGAATTAGTAGTTAAATCAAAAGTCTTAATAATCTCAGCATTTTTTAGCATGCTTTGAATACGATTAAAGTTACCATCTGATGTATCGTTATAATTAATAGCAGTTGATGGGTTTTTAACCTTAAAGATTACAAATCTTTTAGGAATGTTTTTATCAATCCAAATTGGGGCAAGTAATCTAAAGTCTTCGTTATGTAACTTAGAATAATTGTAAGTCGTACCGTAGTGATATGCCTCTTCTGTTTGCTTTTCATATGAGTCTAATACAGTAAGATCAGAATATTCTCTTTTTGTAGTAAACATTATTTCATTTGGAGTTCTATTTACATTATAGAATCTCGCAACATCATATGAGTATTGACCGTTTTCATTAACAGGGAACTTTTTATATTCAACTGCTGCCAATTCTTTAGTCGCATTAATACTTTCTAAGTATAGTTTATCTGTTGAATTAACTACTAATTTAACGTTAGTTGTTAATTTAGGGTTTGTTCTAAGAAGTGGTTTAGAAAGATTGTCTAACTTGTAGTTAGTTTCTGTTTCAAAGTTAGGATTTAATTGAGATAGTTGTGCATCTTCTACAAATGGAATATCATATGTAGACACTGTAATATCATTAGTACAATCATAACATGTATCAAACATACTGATTGTTTGTTCACTTGCAATACCAATGTCTTGAGGATTTACCGCTGCAATTTCTATATTATTGTATGTGGTTTCATATCCAAAATTTTTAAGAGTTTGTACAGCATCGTTAATATTTTCTGCATAAATCTTATGTACATATTGCATACATTGACCACTTCCGCTTGATTTAAAATAACCGCTAGGATTATCAATCTTAAGTTGATCAACAAAATCTTTAACATAACTTGTACCTAAGTCTTCGTGAACATGAGATCCATCTGGGTTTATAGTGTGAATAATATCATATAAACCGTCGATTACATATAATTGCCAGTAATTAGAAATTAAACCATTCTCGTTATCTGTTTCGGTAGATGGTGCACAATTCATAAATGCATAGAATACGTTAGTATCATTAACGCCTGAATTCCACTCTAAATCTTCTTGTAAAGAAACCGTAGGCCTAACATAATTATCACAATTACCAAGTCTTGTTGCATCTTGACCTTCTACAAATTGGTCATTCGAGTTAAACGCATACCACTTAAAGTTTATACCATCTTCCTCGTTTGTCCAAACTCCGTATTCTCCGTTAACACTAAATGTACCAGTTGGCCACATATCAGAGATAATCTCGCCTTGTAAACCTTCTTGTGACATGTAAATTGGAATATTCTGCTGAATAATTTCCAACAAGGATTTACCTTCGCTTAATCCAAAACTATCTTGTGCAACTGCATACCAAATTGTAGTACTCGATGTAGAACCTTCACACAAATTATGAACACTTGTCGCGCTATTAATAGGAACGTCTACGCTCGAAATAGAATAGGAATCATATACTACTGTCGCTGGACATTTCCAAAATATACTACCAGTTTCTGGGCTATTTACCCAAATATTATCAACTGATCTTTTAAAATAAGAGAATACGGCGTTAGGATCATCGTATGCAGTATTTTCAGCATATAATCCAGATGGAATAAGCCCTTCTAATTCCGAATTAAGTCCATTGGCATATAAGTTTGCATAGTATTCGCTTGTAAATAGAGGTACATTGTCGCCTATTAATGTTGCTAGTGTTGAACCCGCTTGTGCAAGGTTAACTGAGTACCACACTGTAACGATGTCCGCTGCGTTGTCACACATTAGGGACTCTGATGCTGTGTAGTATACGTTTGAAGAAACACCTAAGCCAGATTGCACCCCACATAATTGTGGTGTACTCGTAATATTACCACTTGGATCTACTTCAAAATATCTTATAGTACCGTCAAAATCTTCAAGTTTAATAAATGCATTTGTTTCTGGTCTATAAGGTTGACCACCTGAAGTTTGTAAAAGAGTTGCACCTGGCCCTAAATCCTCTACTGAGTAAAATTGATTAGCGGTTGCAACCCAAACAGTACCTGTAATTTCTTCTAAACAAGCACTATCTCCATCTAGTTGGTAAATTGTAGCTCCAAATGAAATATATGGAGGCGTCTCAATAGTAACTTGAACTGTTTCACTAGTTGTGCCGCCTTGACCATCAGAAACTTGAATCGTAAATGTGTCTGTGCCAACTTCACCGGTATTAGGCGTATATGTATATTGACATTCTGTAATGCCACCAGAAATAACTGAAGTTGAAACTATAGCTACTGAACCCTTATTGCCTTGCGCTGAAACAGTAACCGCTAATGGTCCTGATTGTTCATTATCATCGCATGTAAAAGAGAAATCATTAGCACCACTATTAAATTCAACATTAGTTGTATTATCAATTGTAACAATAGGTGCGGTATTTGCCGCTGGATTTACTTGAATATTAATTTCACCCTCGTCGGAAAGTCCACCACTATCAGTTACTCTATATATGTAGCTTGTTGTTACCGCTGAGTTTCCAAATGGTACCGTAGGGGCTTGGTATTGTCCAATATAGCCATTAACAATAGTAACGCTACCTTCACCACTTGGCGGTTGTGATACTATAGAATATGTGAGATTTTCATTTGATTCTTCGTTGTCCGATACTAAACCAGCAGTAGTCGCAAAATTTGTACTTAGCGTTCCCCCTGAGTTTACAGTAAACGTTTGAGAATCGTTAGCAACTGGGCCAGTATTAGCTGCAGCCGTAATAGTTAAATCTACAATTCCAACTGGATTTGCAGTCAATCCCCCAGTATCCTGAACGCTGTATCTAAATTGAGTCGTCACATCTGGGTTACCATATGCAACGGTTGGTGCAGTAAATACTATTTCGTTATCTGTAATGGTGTCGTTAACACTAAAATCTAAGCTACCTGCATCAACCGTTTGAGTTAGTGTTAATACTAGATCTCCGTCAACATCTTCTAAATCCTCTATATAGTCATTTAGCTCAATCGGAGTAACACTACCGGAAGCAACCGTTAAATTAGCCGTTTGTGCGGTAGGTGCAGTGTTAGCTTGAGTAATTGTAATCGTAATCTGTCCAGTGCTAGATGCGTTTTCGTTTAGGTCTTCCGCTGTAAAGTCAATCGTTTCTGTATCTGCCGTGCTTCCGGCAGTATATGATACTAGACCTGTCGTACTATCATAAGTTCCTAATGTACCAAAAGTTGGTGTTGAAAAAGTAACTGTTAAATTCTCATCAGCGTCTATATTATCACTAATTAAATCGTGAATATTAATGTCTATTGAACCGCCAGTTACTACTGTTTCGGTCCCATCGTCTACACTTGGGCTACAATATGTGACCGCACCAATTTTACCAGTATTTATAACTTCTATTGCACAATCAACAGCCGCCTCGTTTTCAGTATCACAATAATAATACGTACTCGTACCTGCCCATGCAGCATCTAACGCGTCTGAGGTATAAAGTTGTAAGCCTCCTACCGGAAGATTGTTTAAACTTAACGTACCACCGTTACTATCATCATCGTTATACCAAAGTTCCTGACTACCGTTTTGAGCGTCTATGGTCACAGGGCCGTTTGTACAAGCAGCGCTTGCATCGACATACGTTGTAGTTGTAATCCTTATTGAAATTGCAGCCATTTAGTGCTTAATCTTTTATTAATAGAGTCTGTGTTCTCTATTATATATCTAACCATTCCGGTCAGAGTTTAAGCTTAGCGCGATTCGAACTGGAACAGTCTAGGCTTAGTTGCAAGTGACGTAGATGTTGGCACGTTTCTAACTAATTGGGCAGCTCTAATAGAATTTAAGTTTTTACCCTTAGGACTGTACTTAGCAAACACTTCTAGATCAAACGAGAATTGAGTATCATATTTGTCAAAAATATCTAGACCGATTTTCTTAGTATAAGTTAAGTTAGGGAAACTTAATTTTGCTTGACCACCAATTCTACCAATATCTGAAGATGGATCATTACCAAAATAATCAGTCATTCTATATTGGAATACAACGTCAAGTGATAAAGCATTTGAGTTACCTAATGTTGAGTTGTCTCTACCTTTAACTTGCTTTCTTGATTGCTTAGTTTCACCATCAACTGAAAGAGTTGCTAAGTTAATTGGAGATAAGTATAAAAAGGCTCCACATGATCTACCACCTAATAAGTATTGATCATTTGCATCAAAACTCATTTTAAACGAACGAGCACCTGCTGCAATTAAATCAGTGTATTGATATGCCAGTTGTTGTTTCGATTTAACAGGATCTGCATCGACAGCAGATGAACCAAAGACTGCAGCGCTTGCAGTTTTAAACGAAGTACCAGTAACTAGCGTTGCTGTAATCGGCATGCTGTAACCAGCATTGTTGATTAGTGCTTGTAAGCTTGTTTGTTGTTCAGAATCTGTAACAGCCGCTGGGTTTGAAACCGTACTATTACCATCTTCATCCGTGGTCCAACCAGCATAAATGTTTTCTAAATCTGGGTGATCTTTATGGAAATACAATCCACTGTTATAGTTTGCAGCACCAATTGTACTAATAGAACATACATCAATCATAGAAGCATCAAATCTTTGAGTAAGATCTGGTGTAATCCAGCTTGTTACGTTTTGGTTCTTACCAAAAGTACCTGTCCAAATAAAATCACTAGAGTTTCCATCTCCACTTCCTTGAATTAATGATATATTACCAGCCGTACCTTCAAATGTAGCATAACTTAATGTGTATTCATAACTATTAAGAGTTGCCGTACCTGCAGTTAATGGTGAAGTAATATAGTGTGGATTTTGATTAGCAATGTCCATATATCTTGAGTAGACAAATTGCCCACGTCTTTGAGCAGATTGATATGGTGCATCTTCTAATAAATCATATGTTGAAATTTCAGTAGATGAAATGTTTTGGAACTGAATTGGTGCCAAATCATATTTACCTTCTGTTGTGTAGTAAGTATCAGACTCAACTTTAGTATCAATTGAAGTAGTACCTTGATCATTGGTTAATGTACCAAAGCCATTTGTTGTAATAGTTGAAGCCGCATTTGAAGACTTATATGCTGGTTTGTTTCTGTCACCAGTCAATCTAGATACAAGTTCAAGTTGAGTTGCTTTAGTGTTTTCTAAAAGTAGTTTAAATGTCTTAGTAACAATGTGACCTTTTTTAACTGAAAGTTCAGCCACCTCGTCAACATAGTAACCAGCGAAAATTTGATTAACTGTGTTATTCTTAATAATCGTTACCGTACCGTCTTCTGCTTGAAGCTTAACTACCAATTCACCAACTTCAGCTTCGATACCTTCTTTAAGTGCTCTAATCTGATTTTCAAGTTCAGTTAATTTGTCAAAGACAGAAACTGGTTTTTGTTCTGGTGAAAGAAAGCCCGATGCAATGTTAGTCGCAGTGTGAGCATAATATGTTTCGTTAGCTGTAAAGCTTTCATCAACGTGAGTATAAACACCTTTAGCTGTCAATTCGTCTGAAATTCTAACAGCTGCAACTTCAGCTAAGTTTTTATCTACTAAATTGTCAAGATCTGTTGTATCGATTTCAGCTTCTGGGAAATCAACCGTGATTGGCTCTGACCAGTCACTAAAGATTGGGTTTGCAGGATAACCAGCTTCTGAAACTGACTTAACTCTAATTTCAACTAGTTCACCTTCATTAATAGCAATATCTAATTGGTTAAAGTTGATCTCTTGACCATCTTCAACTAAACTCTCTTTCCACTCAAATTTACCAGTGTCAGTATTTCTTGCACGATCTCTAACCTTGGTTCTAATCTCATTCCAATTTGAGAAGACCGCAGTCTTTTCTCTAGTGCCATCTGTAAATGGTAGTTGAGCAACTTCACCTGCCTTACCGCTCGTCGATAGGTATCTATATTGAATAGCAAATTGAACTACTTGTTGATCAGTAGTGTCTGCAACTTTCTTTGGAGATGGAACAGCCCAAAAACCCCTAACGCGATACTTAGGTGCAATATTAGTAATATTTGTGCCCGAAGCCAAAGATTGAATCTGATTTACAAGTGAGTTGTAGAGTTTAGTTTCACTAGCTCTTTCCTCGATAAGTGCATTTAATTCACTCTTATCCTTGTCTTTTTGAATGTCAGACTCATATTTCTTAGTAGAGATTTCAGTTCTCTTCTTAGCTATTGTATCGTCAAGCTTCTTAATTGTTTCTTCAACTGTCGTCTTATCTGCTGAAAGCTTTTTAATTTTATCAGCAGTATCATTTTGTGTTAAGTGTGAGTTGATCTGAACCACCTTAAAGTTTGAAGCTTCAAGTGTTGGAGCATCTGGAGTTACACCAACCGTAGCCGGTGGAATAGCATCCTCTTTTAATGCTTTAATATATTGACCGAAATCAGCAACGTTGTCCTTGTAATAGTCATCTAATCTAATCTCTGAACCATCTTCTTGAAGAAGGATCATTTCGTTAGTATAGAAGCCAATACCAGGTGACCAATTTTCTGCTAACATGCCAGAATCTGAGTCAATCGCCTTAACAAATAAGAGGACTCTCTCGTTAAACCCTAAACTAATTTCAATGTTTAACGCAGTTGTGTTATATTTATAAATCGATAGTACGTCAGTACCAATCTTAATAGGATCGTAACCTTCTACTAATTGAACTTCAATTTGACGAGTTGAACCATCAATTTTAGAAATCTTATATCTAGTGTTTCTGTTGCCAGAGTTAACCATTAACTCATCACCAACTTTTAACAATTCTGTTTGATCAAGATCTTTATCGTTATCAGAGTAAGTTAGTTTGTCAAGCGTGATTAACTTAACTGATCTTTTAACAGTTGTGCCTTCAACGATAACATCTTTTTTGGCCGAATCAATTGACAATACATCAAACTTACCAATATATTGATTAACTCTATACGGTAGATCTCTAACTTCTTCATCAACGATATACGTTAAGTTATTGTTAGCAATGTCTCTAAGTGCTGTGTAGTAATCAATACCTTCTTGGTTCTTATAGTTTTCCTTAAAGAACTCAACTGATGGCACATTAGTAGAATCGAAAATAATTCTTTTAACTAAAACTCTTTCAGTGTCATTTGGAATTTGACCAGTAACGTTTAAAGTTGTAGTTAAAAGAGGGTTTAAAAAATCTTCAAAGAAATAGTTGCTCTTAGTAGTAAATGAAGATGGTCTGATTAGAGACGAAATATCATTTGCTGGAGCTTTTAATCTTGAAGTAACAATATTTTGATATGTGCCATCTGGCAATTTAATCTTAGTATTACCTTTACCCAATCCTGTTAAAGCCTTAAGATTAGTGTCTAATCTTTCTAGCTCTCGCTTCATAAACCCAAAAGAAGGCACATATACGGTCTTAGTTGTACCCTCATCAGTAATGACTTCTAATGGTACATCTTTTAAATCCGTAGTAATAGCTTCATTAATTCTCTCATAAATTTTTAATGAGTTAGAGTTAATTTCAAGAAGCTTCTTGAGCGAATTAGAAATTGAGTTATTAGTATTCATATTATCTTAAAATATCAGCTTCAAAGACATAATTTGTAGGATCAATACAAGTTATCTCTATATACGGTTTGTTTGTTATTAATTGAGTAACGTCAATGTCTGCTACAAGTTTATCAAAACCGGTTGATTTTCCGGTGTAAAACTTAATGTCATACCCATCCATATCAATTGTATCAAATGCAACTTTAATGGTTTGACCTTCTTTCCAAGCATTGAAACTGTCATCAATGTATATATTCAAGTCTGCATTAGGGCCCGATGAAAGTAGTCCCTTTAAACTCAATCTATTTGTGTAAGCCAATAACTTAGTCCAAACAGCAAAACTGTCTGCACCGTTACCGTTAACGTTAGCATCAAATAAGGTTGATCCACCCAATTGAGTAGCTAAATATTGACCAGCAATATTCCACAACCAAACCTCATTTAAAGAATAGCCGTATACTGTGTTGTTGACTTTAATTTTATTAGCAATCGATTTGTCAACTTGAGTACCTTGACCATTAAAAATAACATCAGTGTTATACTGTAATTCGACAGGAATGGTACCGTCAATTAGTTGGTTAATTTTATCATGTGCTTTAGTGATCAGATTAAGAAGTGCTCTTGAGTCTTCTAATTGAATAGAAGCGTTCTCAAAATCTGTTTCTAAAGTTTCTAATCTAGCAATAATTTCTTGAGCATCTTGACCATTTACAAGTAGCCCTTCCATGTCATCTAGTCTATCGACAATTGAAGAATATCTTGTGTTGGCCGCTAAAAGTAATTCAGTTGCATTCTCTAGTGCAGTCGTGGTATCCATAAATAGATCCATTGAGAATGTAGTAAAATCATTAACTGAAGTTTCTACACCGACATTATCGAGAGATGAGTTGAATTTTAAGTTTAACTTTAAAGAGTAAGCATTACCATTAAGGCCAGTAACCTCATTTGGCTTATACTTAATTTGTTCGTGAATTTTTGTACCAGGACCAAAAGCATCTTGAATATCATCAAGAATTAAGATACCATAAAGGTTAGTCGCTCTATTTGCAGGCACTGATTCACTATAAAGATCGTAATAAACTAATACTGCGTTGAATCTAAAATCTTGACCCTTTTTAGCGTAGTCTAATAGTGACTTAACGTCTGGATCATTTTGAATCGGAGCGTAATTAGCCGCATTAAAATCGATTTGAACACTATTTGTAGCATTCGTTTGAATATCATAGTATGCACCGCTGTTTTGTGTATAAGCATCAACGATAGTATCAATATTGATGTTAGGGTCTGGGTGTTGTTGTCCAGCTCTACCTTCAATATAATCACTTGCATACAACTTAGTTGCAGTTGTGTTATAATCTGTTGGCTTAAATAGGACTAGCGGTGTATAACCAACTGAAGTTGGTACATTAATGTAAACCTCGTGATAGGTATTGTCTTTATAAGTAATATCGTTTTCAGCGTCGATAGAACCAAGATACTTAACTACTTTATCATAATTAGAACCACCTAAGATTGCATTATCATTTTCAGCGTAGTTTCCTAATACACTCTCGTTAGAATCAGTCGGCCTAAAATCAATCGCACCTAAGGCAGAAAGCCATTTAAAGAAGATTTTCTCAGCGTCTGATTGTAAAATGATTGGATCATAATCATCATCCCCTAAAAGAAGTTCTTCTAAGTTAAGTGCGTAATTTTGAAAGGTTTGTGCGAAGTCAACATTCGGCATCGAAGCAACATAAGGCTGACCAGAAGCTTGTTTTAAATTAAGCTCATAATCAATCGTATTAGAACCGTTAACAGATTGGGTAAAGTCTGGTAAGTCCAGTAAAGCGTATTTACTAAACTCAAACTTAATATCTGGATTGTTAAAGGCCCTAGTTATGTCTCTCGCTGAAGATGCGAACGCATACATCGTGCCACCTTGCGGCTGAGGTATTCTAACTAAAGGAGTAGCCATTTATCTTTTTATCAATTTTGTTTATTGGATTGTAGCTGCGTGCGAGCTAACTACGTACCATTTATCGCTAAAACATCTTAAAGTTACTGAAGAGTTTGCTGCATCTAAAGAAATAGAAGTAGCGCCTAAAGTAACACCTGCTCCGGTTAAAATTGAAACTGCAGCTGAAGCTGTAGATCCAACAATTACCGTTACTTCTTGACCATCATCACCTGAAGGCAATGTAAAGGCCGCGTCAACAAAATAAGTTGAAGCTTCAAGTGTAGTCGGCTGCAAAGTTGCAGTCGGAGCAACTGTGGTACCTACAACACCGCTCTTAATAACTTTACCACCCATTGTGATAGCATTATTAAATGCAAAGTCAGTGTTGATAACGCCACCGTTACCATTAACTTGGAGAAGGTTTAAGTTGTTTTGCGAAACAGTAATAGCCGCTGTTGTAATATTAGAAACTCCACTTAAAACCTGAGTTGTTGGATTTAAGAGAGAAATTACACTAGCTAACTCATCATTCAATAACTCAAAATTAGTATTGATAATTGGTCTAGACGAAGATACCGAGTCAGTACCTAAGATTTCAGTAATGTTTGCCATTTTCTTTGTTTATTTTACTTTTAACATGTTTCGTTTTACAACGTTCTTATTACCATATGTGTCTTCCGCTTCAAGTTCAATAGAGTAGTACCCTGGATATTTGAAAATGTAGGTAAGCCACATATTATTATAGTATATATCAGTGATTTCTGGGTTAGTTATATTCTGAATTCTCCAAATAGCGTTCTTAGCGCCTGGAAATTTAGAAATATCAGTAGAAATCGTTACGTGAGTTGATCTTTCAACTTCAGCAAAACTCTTAAATACTCGAGTATCGTCCCATGTAGGATTGTAATGTACAACATGGGTTTCACCAGACACTGCTGAGTTACTAGATGGATTTGCTTTTACTATGTATACATTCGAGTAATCGTACGTATATGAGTATTCCCAACCAACTGCTAAAATAAATCTAAAAATATCTGAAGCTAGTGGATTTGTACCATCGATGTCCTCAAATACAACATTGTAATTAAACTTACTAATAATAGGATCTGTACTATCATTGAGTTCATTTATAATAGCATTCCAACCACCAATATCAGAATAACTTACTGGGGTTGCCGAAGTAATAGTGTGAGTTGCTGTAGTAACTTCTCTAGTAATTGGATTTGTATGTTCAATCACTAATTGATCACCTTGTTCAATATGATCTATTTTAAAGCTAGCCGTTAAATCAGAACCAACTCTCATAGCTTTCCACCATAAGTGCTTAGTGTCATTCCATCTAAAATCACATTCATCCCATTGATACGGCCCAGTAGTTTCACTAAATCCATCTTCTGAGTAAATATCAAAGTATCTTCTAACTGTTGAGAATCTAACACCTTGATCATCTTCCATATGAACGTAATTTGCTCTATCTAGAGTCAAATAAAGAGTAGCAATGCTATCATCAATTTTTGTCAAATTATCTTGTGCAAAATCCCAATAACCACCGCTTTCTCTCCAGTCTAAAACTTTATCATTCCAAGTTGTGTCTTCTTTCCACTTATAAATACCATAGAGTTCAAGTTCTTTAAGTCTAACGTCAACAAAGTCGTCCTTTCTATAATGTGACCTATGACCAAATAAGTCATATGTTCTAAACTCTACACTGTACTTGCCACTGTATGGTAAATTTAGAGGTAAAACTAAAAAGTCGTCGATTGGTCCTCTAAACGATTGATTATATCCTCGCGCGTGATTAGTAACTACCCATTCAACTTCATAAACCCAACGTTTCCACCAGTTTTCCCATGTGACTTTAAGATTTGAGTTAGCGTCCATTGCATCTTCCCATGTAAAGTCAGCCTCATCCCAAATATCATCAAATGTCAAAGTACCGTCTAAAGTTACAGGAGCACCGATAGGAATATTTTGATTATATGAGTGTAATTCTCTGTTATAATAAGTTTCGTAAAATTCTTTATAGATCGATTTAAGTTCTATACGTTGCGCTTCAGTTAATTGATCTTCAGTCCCAGGAATCATGTTCAAGAATAAATCATAATTCGAAGTAGGATCATTTTGATCTAGCATTGACTTTAAAACCATTGAGGTGTCCTCAATAAAAATAGGACGCTCTTTAGGATGCATTTCAAATTTAATATCATGTCCTTCACTAAAGAAACCAATACCATTTTGAATGTTCCAAACATTTAAGTTTTTCTGAGCAAAGTAATCACCTTCACCGGTAATATCAATAATTTTAGCATTAAGAGGTAAATACTCTCGTTGTAACTTGTTTTTTAGACCATATAATTTAATAATAACCTCATCTGGTGTATAGTCAAATACTTCGTCAACATTCGGAATATCCCAGTAATCAAAGGTGCCATTAGGCTCATTTAATCTGTAAACTAAAGAGAATCTACTTGTCTTTTTAGTTGTGTTACTAGGTACTTTGAAACGCATCTTCTTGCGAATCATTTCACCTCTCTTAGATGCATTTGGCACTGGCACAGCATAGAGTTTACCAAAGCTATTGCTTGATTTATCTACATTGATCCAATACTCTTTAAGTGTAATTCTATCATAACCGAAAAAGTCGATCGCATTTAAAATAGCTTTATATGTGCCAACGAAAGGCTTAATGTTGTGGAGTTCTAATAAAAGTTCCTTTCTTTTTTGGTTAAGTAATACATAATCTGGTGACATTTCACTAATGTCATGATCTTTAAACAATAAAAAGTCACCTTCATCTAAAGTAGCACCAAAGTTTTGAAGTAGTGTTTTAAGTCTTTCATCTTCAGCTTCAACCTCACCATAAAATTGAATTGAGGCAATTAGAGTTTCTGTCCCGTTAACTGATTCATAAACTTCTAGTGTTCTTCTGTGTGGACCCTCTATTTTAGAGCTAAGTGCTACGTTTACTTGAAGTGCTACATTTTGTTTTGTGTTTACTTCTCTAACACCATTCGTATCAAACCCTGGAGAAACTGAGCTATCAATTAGATCATGTCTAACCTCAGTAAGATTTTCTATTTTATACATGCCATCATCTAGCTTAGCTGAGTATAAAATAATGTCTTGAGATTCACCTAAATCTCCTTGTTTCCATTTAAAAACAAATTGAGTTGGATCTACAGATTCGGCAACTGGCGTGTTTGGTGTTAAATCACCTAAGTACTTACATTCTTCTAAAACAAAAAGGTTGACGGTTTCATATAATTGCACAGAAACTTCAGGCATGTAAATTCTACCGGCCCAAATACCTTGTGAGTTTTTAACCAAGTTTAAATCTGTGGTTAACCCATTAAAAAATCTTAGATTATTGTACATTATCTAATGTATTTGTCGTCTTTTTTCACAGTGTAGTTTTTATAACTCTTTAAAACTTTAACACCTTTTAATAGGTTAAAAATATAATCATCTATAAAAATTAAAAAGTCATTTAATGTTTGATTTCTAATAATGTGTCTTGAAAGCATTCTAGCTAAAAAGGGCTCATTTGTGTAATCATAACCAATATTTAACCTATCATCTTTTCTAGATTTAGCATTATCATAAACGCGTGTTTTCTTATATAAAAATAAATTATCAAACATTATCTAAGTGCTTTTCTATTTCCGGCCTGTACTCTAGTGTAAATTGTTCTAGGTACAGGATTTCCGTCGAAGTTAATACTTAATGCAGCTTCAGCATTGATCAATACATCGTCAACGATTTCGTCACCGTCTCTGTCTTGCCATCCACCTCTAAATACAGCAACTTCTTCTTTTTCCATAATAATATCACCCCACTGATCAAGCCCTTTGACTGTTTCTGGAATAATAGTCGTTTCATCAACATCTACGGTTTCAACTTCTTCAATACGCTTAAAGAAAACATATTTTTGTTTACCATTACCGACCGTTTCCAAAGTTACAGGCTCTTGTGGTACCACAGTTGTAGTTACAGATTCAAAATAACCAAGTCTTCTAGCGGTCTCTTCAGTTTCTGAAATAAATCTAACGTTAACTGCATCAATACCTTCAATTTCTTCTAAGATATACACAATATCAGATTTTGGTAATTTATCTCTTCTAGTAATATTTAATAGATATGTACTGATACGCTCTCTAATTTCGGTTGCAAGTTCTTCTTTAGTGAAACCTTCAAAATATCTAATGTTTACATCCATACTGTACTTTCTAATTTGAGGTTTAACAAAAACAACTTCAGTAGTTACCATTTGTTGGCCGCTATCTTGAAGCACTTGATACATTTTATCATACTCATTTTGATCAAAGAACATTTCTTGTTGTGGAATTGAGAAATAGTCTTGACCACTTGCCAATTTCTTTCT
>Ga0213865_10000461_pt1 | contig 27790 bp, 29 predicted proteins | sample PICome_6_FD_160100 | JGI IMG/M metagenome (GOLD analysis project Ga0213865, IMG submission 160100) | Coastal seawater microbial communities near Pivers Island, North Carolina, United States - PICO282 | ecosystem: Environmental > Aquatic > Marine > Coastal | place: USA: North Carolina...
GGGCTGATGTCTTAAATCGTGCTGGCTTAGGTATGGAGGTAATGCATGAGCGTAATGCTCATAACTTCCCTTTAGACCTTGCAATGGCTAAAAAGACCTCTATTGCACTGACGGCACCTGCTGTTGGTTGATATGCTATAGTTCTCTTGTGCCTTTTGGACGGGGCACAACACTGGGTCATCGATTGAGCCGAGGTTACAGCCTCGGCTTTTTTCATGCTATATTCAAGGATGAAACAAAGGGGTTACCCCATGGAATCAATTTGGGATGGACAGGGCAGAGTGATGATCTCTAAAGTCAAAAGACTCATGAAGTCACTGAGTTTCAGGATTGAAGGAGATGCTATGTATGGCTACACGCTAGAGATAGGAGAACGTGGTTATAACAAAAGAGTTTCAGCCGAGTCTGTTGACTGGGGGAAAGCATCAAATGGCGATTTTTATGGTGCTTTTGGTGAAACTGTTTACGTTGAAAGCACTTTAAGGCAATACAGATTGACTAAAGAAGAACTGATCAAAGCTGCAGAGAAGTATTTATCCTTAACGACACCTGCTGTTGGTTAAGATCAGCCAAAAGGCCCTTCACCTTGCGTGAGGGGTTTTTTATTGGTATGTTTAAGCTGTAATCAATTAGGTTTAAGACGTTATGCTCAGTAAAATCGATCCTGATGAACGAGTTTTGAGCGAACCGACCATAGTTGAAGAAGTTAATCGTATAGCAGAGGATCTTGGCTGGGAATCAAGCGATCATATTGTTGTTGAGATCGGTGGAACAGTCATTTCTGGCATTCATCAAGGTGATGATTACAACAAAAAATGGGCTACACCTTATGGTGTACGAAAATACAACAAAGATGCGTTCATTGTGATCAAAAACCAAACGAGAGACCCGTTTGAGCCGTCGATGTCACCAGAAGATCTAAAGCCAGGGTTGACGGACTCAGAATAGTCGTTATCCTTAAGAAGGAAGAGGACTAAGACCCCCTAAAAAGGGTCTTTTTTTTTGGCAGAATAGCAAGATTTGATTCCTACTTAAAATGGAAAATGCGGAAAAGCTAAACGGTCGCCTAGCGATGCTTGGTATCGTTGCTGCATTGGGAGCCTATGCCGTAACAGGTCAAATCATTCCTGGAGTCTTCTGATGCCACAAGGTAAAGGAACATACGGCACAAAAAAAGGTCGTCCACCTAAGAAAGGCACAAAGAAGTAGAAATGGGTAATTCACCAGTCGATAAGAGCAAGGACTTCATCAAGTCTGGGATGACTCTTGTCACAGAATATAACTCAGAGAAACACTTAAAGAAAAAAGGCGTCAACAAGTATAAACAAGAGCAAAAGTAAGACAATGAATCCAATCTTACTGGCCATGAGTATATTGATATTGAACGCCATCTTTTTTATCAGCCTTCAAGATGACAACAGTAAGGATTGAGATTGTTAAGCATGCCAACTATTATTATTGGCTGGTTGACTACGGTGCAGGACATAACATCGAAGGTTTTGCTGAGACATTACAGCAGGCAATGAAAGAAATAATGCAGTATGAAGATGGGGTATAGGGTAGACTAGAGTACGTTCACCTCCTCTGGAGGCGGAAGTAAGACAACGCGGAACGGACCGTTCATTCCATGTTGGAATTCTTGATTGCATCTAGCATCACCTGTTCGCAGGCTAAAGATGTTATTTACCGTGTATGGATCCATCCAGATCTAACTGACCTTGTAAAAGAGGAAATAGTCACGGAACTGAAGAACGCATCAGATTGCGACTGGAACGCACACGTTGACTGAAGGAACGCGCTTTTAGTGTAAAATTCACTGCAAGCGGAGCTTTCATCATGTCTATCGCAACATACAGAGGTGTCAAGTATGACACCAAAAATGTCATGGAAAAATCTAAAGACTGGAAGATGTCTTTAGAGCAAAAACATCTTGATAACTTTAAGTATCGAGGTGTTACATACAAATGGGAGGGACAAAATAATGTCTGAACTCCTGTTAATCCAGAAAAAACTAAAGAAAAAGAACAAACAAAAAGCTTTATCGTTCGTGCGATTTAAGCAAGCAATGAGTAAGAAAAAACTCAAGGCATAAAAAAAGGGCTAGCCAGAATAACTGGTTAGCCCCTTCTTTATGCAGTGAAGATCAGAAGTTGTACTTCACACCCACTTTTGTTCCGTAGCTGGTGTCAGCACCATCAACACCGCCGGCAAAGCTGATTTCGCCGTAGAGGTTGAGGTTCTCAGAAGCATTAACACCAATGCCGACCTTGCCCGTAGGAACGGTTTCAGTTGGGCCATTGTCAATGGAAATGATGCCAGCGCCACCTTGTGCATACCAGCTAGCAGATTTACCGATGCTGCCTTCGTAACCCAGATGCAGATCTGTCGCGGTTCCTGCATAATTTGAGCCAGAGAAACCTGAATTGGCTTCCACGTTGGCGTAGGGGCCAGCAATTGCACCAGCAGGTGCCAGGGCAGCTGCAGCAGCGAAGGCAAGAGTGGTTTTAATCATTGTAAACTCAAGAAAGGGACTAACGCGAAGATTGCTCGCATAATCAATATACCTAGACAGACCGGAATACTGGGGTACCATTTGGGACAGTAATACGAGTGGGCATGACCAAGCAGCGGAAGAAACTTTTGAAACTAATGGAAAAGGCTGCGAAATCAATTAGCAATGAAGAATCTAAAGAAATTATTAAGAAATTAAAAAGAGCAGGCAGGAAATATGGCCAATGTTCGGAAATCTAAGCTAGTCATTTAGTGTTCATGGCTAGTCCGTTACTGGCATATTTTAACGGGCGGATCAAAGCCACGACGCAAAACACTGTAACGATTACTAATGGCCGTCCAGTTAAGTCTGGTGGCACGGAATACGTCGTCAAGTGTTATATAAAAAGAATTCAATATACCGGCGTAACCAGTGGATCTAAGCCATTGCCATTGGCATCACAGCTAGAAGGAAGGATGCTTCCCGGTGCCAGCGGCGATCAGTTTTACTATCGAGGCTATGCCCTTCAGAAAGCCCCTCTAGGGGCCTACAACTGGCTAGGAGACCTAAGTGGTCTTACCTTCACAAACATCACGGCACAGGAGCTGTTCCTGCTGCCTGGTAGCGAAGTTGAGTTCAAGCTGGGAAACGATCCAACAATGCAAGCCATTGTTCAACGTTCCAGCGGAGTATTTGGTGGTGATGGGATTGATGAAATTATTTACCCAGCCATCGGTGGTGTTGAGATTCAGCTGACAGGTTCTGATATTCAAAACTAATGCCGAGAAAGCAAGTAAAATCCAAAGGAGCAGTAGTATTAAAAAATTTAATTAAGTCAATGAATGACTTAGAAAGAGAGAACGGCAATATCAAAGGTGTTATTAAGTTAAAATCATCAGCAGACTTTACTGACTACAGAACGCTTACTACTAAATTTCCAGATGCTGCCAAGGTCGCGCATGGGAAGGCACTAGCCATTGTTGCTAATGAGCTATATATTGCTTTTGGCTTGGCTATGGAAGCACCTGTTTGGCAATGGGATTTTGGCGATGGAGATATTATTGATACCGGCGACCTGCGGGATTCGCTAAATATTGTAGTTACACCAGAAGGTCTTCAAGTTATTTACACCGAAGAATATGCTGCTTATGTTTACTATGGGGCTTACATTAATCCATACGGAAATCCAAATGTCAAGATCTACATGCCGCCAAGGCCATGGATCAAGGCTGTATTAATGGGTGGAGGCCCCGTTGAGAAATTTGATCTGACAGGAACCTATAGACGTAATTTTGAAGTATTCATGAAGCAAGAATTACCTAATTTAAAATTCTGATAGGCAACCTATGCCGCTTATCAGCTGATCATGGCAGTTTTACCTTTTGTTATTCAACCGAAAAAAAATACCGAAATTATTAAAATTGGTGACGAACAGATTGGTGTTTTTGAAATTGAACGCAAAGGCTACCTGACTGTTGCAGAAAAATCCTTTGTTGAAAATGTCACGCAAGGATCTGACGGAGTTTCTTCTTTAGTACTTCTGGCAAATAAAGTAGCAGCAGCTCATAAGACGACCCCAGAAAAAGCATACATGGCTATTACGGAGGCTATGTCTGGCAACAACAAGTCTAAGTTAGCTCAAGTTATTTCAAGTGATTATTCAGAGGAATTATCTTTTGCAACCACGCGAATGGCAGAATCCATGCAGCGCCGTCAGATCGCAGCAGCAACTATCTTGTTGCAGACTAGAATTAATCATGAGTGGAGTATCCAAGACACCTTGGAACTCGACCCAATGCTTGTGCAACAATTGACAGATCTTTACGACAGAGAAGAACAGCGTGAATCGATTGAGCCTGTAAGCAAAGAAGAAGAGGCTAAGCATATTGTGGGAAAGTCACCAGAGGAGAGTGGGGCATAATTACCCCGTTTGAGACAATATTTTGGGATCTGAAGTCGTTATATCCTGGTGATAATGAATTTAGTTTTGACAATTATAGTTCTTTGCCTTACGAATATGTAATCGATGCATATCAAAATGGATCACGACAACGACAATCTTATTTACATCAGTTAGAGGCACCTGTCTCACTGCTCAGTGCTTTATTTGCTAATTCAAATAGAGACGCTAAAAAGCAAAAAGTTCCACACAAGATGGAAGACTTTTTCTTGTACCAGCCAGTTGATGACAGAAATACTCCGACAGGAGTTTACGGTGCCGCTGCAATGGAACTCATAGAGCAACAGTTATTCCCTCGATGGGCGTATTGCTTTTATAAGGATCTTAAAAATTCTTCAACAGGTAACCCTCCTAACTTGTTAGGTCTGATTCATGAAAAAGCTATAATACTAGGACCAGAAATTACAGAAAATTCCGTCAAGGGAATGTTGATTATGGAGGACGTAGTATCTGAGCAGACGATCGAAATGGAATCGACTCTCGGTGGCATTATTAAAGTAACAATGCCAAAGGCGACTATACGTTACAGTGCAAAAGAAGGCGTTGAAGTTCCTATTGCTGCATGATTGCCGCCGAGAAAGACTGACAATCAAAGACATCTCCTGAAATAGGAATGTTCTCTTTCTCAGCTTCCATCCATGCCCTAATCCTGTATTCCCGCTCCATTGAGTATGAGTTTTGATTGCGGAACCATTCAGCCCATTCTTGGCTTCCCTTTGAATGATTGCATTTCTTGCAGGCAGGGATACAATTGCTTGTCCTATCTTCACCACCCCTTGCTCGAGGCTTGACGTGATCAAGAGTCAGTGAGGCATCGTCAATTGGTGGATTTCCGCAGTAAGCGCAGCAGTAACCCCAAGCCTCTTTGATCGATTGTCGCCAAAGGTGTTTCGCTTCTTTTCTTGTCATTGCATCTAGATTGAAAAGGTAGTCGTGGATCCTTGGTCGGATCGGAAAATCCTTTTTAATCATCGAGTTCTAATGACAATGACTCCGCTTGAGTATGAGGCATCTGGGCTTCTCATGAGCACCTTCGCGGCTGTCTAATCTATAGTTCCTTAAATTGGGCAGACTAAAACACGGTTTTTCGTGTTCCGATGGCGCAAACTTTTGCCACGACACCGCAGATTATTTATAATGTCCTAGCCAATGACAGTAGCTTTTCTTCATACATAGGAAGCTATAGTTTTACTGGCGGAAGCACGAGTCCATCGATTGTTATTTTAACTCCTGGAGAAACTCTTCCACAGTTAGAATCACAGGTAGGTCTAGAATGCATAATTCATGATTCTGGTGACATTAGTCGCAAGGATTATATAAATGATAATTCTGACCTGCTAACTACTTGGAAAGTATTTTTAATTGTATGGGATGGATCAACAGGGAGTGACTTGGACTCCGCTGCTAAACGTGCTTTGCATCTATTTTATGGCAGTACATCTATCGAGACTTTATCGGTCTCTAAAGGTCTTGGTGCTCGCGTTCAGACGATGATTATGATTCCTGAGAATGGTGGTTTGCATGCAGATGCAACAGCAATCTTAGATTCCTTACCTTAAAAGCTTGTTATTGCAGGCATTTTTACTGCAAGTGAATAAATAGTATTCCAGACCATTAGGAACCCTACGATAGTGGGGTGAATCCCCCATTTTTGCTCAGTTTTCAGCATTCTGGAAATTCACCCATGGCTAATTATTCTGCAGCCTTTGGATATAAGGTTTACTTACTTCCTTTGGCTTCTGCTCAAACCGACCTAACTTTTAACGGAATCACGACTGGTACTGGCCTTAGCAGTGCTAGTACTGGATTCCTTAAAACTGACAGCTCAACCCTTGGTGACGAAGGCAACCTTGCTGCCGACAATGACACCATTGCGTATGATACTGCGACCGGTATTTTTACGGTCGAAAGTCAAGCTTATGCAATGGACGGCACCACCGCCACTGACAAGCCTTTCAAATTGCTTGGCTTGACTAATGCCTCTCTAGAGACTGATACCTCTAGCGAAGATGTTATCACCTATGACCGCACAACTCGTGGTTATAACACTAACATTGCTACGACTAAATCGTTCAGCATCTCACTAGAAGGTGTTGCTGACTTTAAGAGTGCAGCCTACCAAGTCTTGCGTTTGGCTGAAGCTAACACTGTTAACAACAGCTTGCGCGTTAAGTTTGCTCGTATCGGACCAACTGGTACTGACGAGACAATTTATGGTTACGGCACTCTCGAAGGCTACTCTGAATCAGTGGAAGCTGGCTCTGTGGTTTCCTTCAGTGCAACGCTGAATGGCTACGGCCCATATAACTTAGATATCGACGCCAACGCTTGATATTAACTTAAAAAGCCTCAAATGCCCCGCTACGGCGGGGTTTTTTCTTGGCAGACTATTTTAGCTAATTCTAGTATCAAGCAATGCTGACGGTACCAGTAAAGTTTGATGTAAACGCTGGTGAACTGCAGGCAGCTTTAAAGCAATTACAGGACGGAAGTCAAAAGGCTCTTCAAGAGATCCTTGACTTCAATGGAAAGAAAATAAATATCGAATACAATTTTACTAGCAATGGATCAGTCATTGCAAAAGAATTAAGTGAACAAGAAGTTGCTATAAGAAAAGCAAATAAAGCATATCTACAGTCAGTTGGCGGTCAACAAAATTCTGTTGCAAGAACAAAAAAACAAATTCAAGTATTTAAAAAGCTTAGAGACGAGCTAAATCAAAACAACCCTAAGTGGAAGCAATACTCAGCTGCTGTAAAAATTGCAGAAGATAAACTAAAGAAATTACAAGGAGCAACTGCTGGCAGCCTGGACGCAATCAGGAATCAGCGAAGTGAATTAGTTAGAATGCGTAATGCTGTAGCAATGAATTCACCTGAATTCAAAAAGCTAACATTAGAGATCAAGAAATTAGATGATAGGTTTACCCGAACTACACCTAAGGCTAAAAGTTTTTTCGGCGTTCTAGGTAGAATTGCTGTTGCACAGACTGCCTTTGCTGCCGTTACAGGTACATTTAGGTCTGCGGCTAATGCATTTGGAGCCTTTACAGCTAGAGCAAAAGAGCTTGAGGCTTTTAATCTAGCAATCAGAAACGTAGGATTTACCCAAGCAGAAACTAATCGAATTTTTAAGCAAGCAGAAACCACAGCGAATCGTCTTGGTGCTCCTCTACAGCAAGTTGAGAAGAGTTATAAAAGGATGATCCCGGCATTGAAGGCTGTAGGCACAAGTGCTGCTGACTCTGATAAGTTCATTGCTGCTATCAGCGCAAGAAGCCAAACACTTGGATTAAATACAGAGCAATCAGGCAGATTGCTAGAGGCATTCGCTCAGGTACTGAGTAAAGGGAAGCTCCAAGCAGAAGAACTTAATCAACAAATCTCTGAACTTGACGGTGCATTCAGAACTCAATTTGCAGATGCATTAGGCGTAAGTAGTGCAGCATTAAATGAGTTAATATCTGACAGTAAAATTACTGCTGATGTATTTGTCGAGACTGTTAATAAAATGCAAAATGGCGTAGATGCGCTAGCAAAAAGAATTGAAAATGGTACAGCTACAATTCAACAGTTACAAAATGCAGCCTCTAATATTGAAACTAAAAACCTTGAAAGCATTGCTAAAACTATTGAACCAGCAATTAAGGCGTTTTTAGAAATCCGCTTGGCAGTTGCTGAATTTATCAAAGAATTTAAACAGACCAAAACCTTTGATTTTCTTGCTACTACATTTAATCAAATAGCAAAATCAGCACGAACTTTAATTGATAATACTTTAAAATTAGTTTTAGCAATAAGCCAATTATTAGCCCCGATTACTGGATTGTTGGATGGTATTTTGAGGCTTGATGCTAATTTTGGCGGGTTGATTGGGGTTTTAGCGCATGTAGCAGCTGGTTTCCTTGTATTTAAAGCAGCAATTATAGGTACTATGTTTATTGGCAAGCTTAAAGTTCTTGTCACACTTACAACAGTCGCACTTAAAAGCCTTGCCACTTCAGGCAAGCTATCTGCTGTAGGCATGAATATGTCGACTGCAAGTGCAAAGAGGCTAGCGGTAGGATTAAGAGCACTTAAAAAAGCTGTACCATTTCTTGCTATTGCAGCAGGTATTGGGTTAATCGTCAACGCATTTAGGGCTAGCGCGAAGGGCGCTGCCGAGGTTAAGTCAGCATACAGTAGCTCTTTTGATAGCTTAAGTGAATCACTAGAAGAAGTCAGTACTGCAGCCAAAAAGGCTCCGCCTACCCTTGCTGAAGCGACACAAAGCGTTGAACAAGTAGCAGATTCAGCTAGCTTCGCGGGCGGCGCATGGACATTACTTGGTACAGGCATTATTGCGGTTGGCGTAGCTGCAGCTACTGCCGCTACAGGTGGACTTGCACTGGTGGCTATTGCGGCTACAACAGCTGCTGCAGCGGCGGCTGCTGGAGCTAAAGCTAATGAAGAATTGCAAAAGTCTGGTAGGGGTAGGCAGCTTATTAAGTCAACTAAAGAATACAATGCTTTAGTTTCTCTGGCTGAAAGCAAAGCAAAAGGGCTCGGCGCTGCGATTGGGGCGACTGATTTTAGCAATTTTGCTTCAGGATCTGAAAATTTAGAGCAATTAGGGATATTGTATTCAGCTACCAGCAAAAATATTAAAGAGCGAATTGCTACAAATAAACAATTAATTGCTACAGAAAGGGATCGAGAAAAAGTAAATGAAGCTGTAATCACTAAATTAGAAGCTGAGAATGTACAGCTTGCAGAAAAAGGACGGCTGGCCGCTGCATCTGAAAAAGCCATACAAGATGAAACTGCAGCAAGAATTAGAAATGGCGATGCAAATGCAACGGCAGCAGCGTCTGCAGAGCAATTACAGAAAGCACAAAAACAGCTAAACGAAGAAATTAATACTGATTTAATTGAAGCACAGACAGAAGCAATCAAGAAGTATGGCAAAGAAGCTAATGCAGCATCTTTGATTGGTGCATCTAACATTGCAGCTGAAGTCGTAGCCTCTGAACAAAGAACAAAGAACGCAAAAGAGCACCTTGCGGTACTTGCGAAAAGAGGTAAACTTAATGAAGAAGAAATTGCTTTACAAAGGCAACTAACTAATGTAGTTGCAACAGAAACCCAAAAACAAGCTCAATTGGGAATTGATGCTCGTAATGCAGTCATCGACGCATTCAAGGCGGGCATCGCTGAGGTCGACGGCCAAGTAGATATAATCCTACAAAGTTCAAGCAGACTGAAAGGTGCTTTTGATGGCATCAGCGGTACATTCGTTTCTGGATTACAAGCGGCAAATGGATTAATTGATGAAATTGCAAGCCGAGAACTTAAGGGTCTTGAGGTTGGAAGCGCAAAGAGAAAGCAAATTATTGAAAGACAACTTAGGGCACAAGCTCTTACTAATGAAATTGAAAATCGCATTGCTGTCTTAAAACTTACGACACAAAATAAAATTGCTACAAGTCAAGCTAGAATTGAGCAAATCAGATTGAGAAATTTAGCCAAAATTGCACAGGCTGAAGGCAAGTCTGGATTAGCAAAAGCTTACAGCGAAGCAGCCACTCAGCAAGGATTAATCATTCAAGGATTAGGTCAACAATTTGTGATAGAAAAGGAACTGCTTGGAATTACAAAAGCAACAAAAGATCAAAAGCTAATCAGTAAAGGTATAGATGAAAAGCTTTCAACAAGTGCTCAAGGCGTAGCAAATAAGCTTGATGTGCAACTTGTCAGTCTTAAAGAGGCAGAGAAGAAGCGAAAGAATTTAATTAAGCTTGCTGGCGATTACGGTACTGCTATAGCCGAAGCTGCTACTGATAGCCAAGACACTGCCGAAGCACTACAGGGTACATCTTTAGAGAATGGCGTCGAGGGAGCTGAAGAAATAACAAAAGCGTTGGACAATGCCCAAGGTGCAGGCGAAGGCTTGGAATCTGTAATGGATGCAGTTAAGGACACTATGTCTGGCGGAGCAGATGAAGCCAATAAAATCGTTGGCTTCCTGAGGAAATCAGTAAGCGAAGCTAATAAGTTGCAACGAATTGTCCTTGAAAGTGGCTCTCGTCGCGCTATGGGCGGTCCTGTTACTAGTGGTAAGCAATATACAGTTAATGATGGCGGAGGCAGGGAAGGATTCTTAAGCAATTCCGGCAAGTTTAGTATGCTGCCTGCTGCAAGAAATATTAAATGGACTGCTCCTACTTCTGGTACGGTCATTCCTGCAAACCTTGTTAATGATTTTATCTCGGCAAGTTCCAGCGAAAAGATTCAATCTGCCTCATCTGGTATTAGGCCCAAACAAAACCCAGCTGCAAATACAACTTCAGACGGAGTTTCTGGCAACCTAGTCAAGCAAATGACCGCTGCTTTAACTGGTTCTGGCGGCAATCAACGCATTACAAACAACGTGACGATTCAAAGCCAGCAACCTGTCACAGATGCGTCGCAGATCATGACGAATGTGGCCCGCATGCGGCTCCGTAACGGCCGGAGGATCTAGAGATGGCTGGAAGTATCACTATTAGCTACGGAAGCGACTCTGTGGCCTTCACGGACTTCTCAGGGGATGATTTGCCGAGTTCTATCCTTGGTCAAGCTAGCTTAGAATTTACACAGATTGGGCTAGGCTATGCTCAAGGTCCAGCCCGACGGCAACGCCATATTTGGGCAATCGCTGCATACGCAACGGACGGACAGATCGCAACATTAAATACAATTTTTACAGCCTGGGATCTCGCCCGTGCTTCTTCTTTAAATGCAGCCTCTGTTGATATTGTCGATAATTTGTTGCAACAAAAAACTGCAAATAGCAATATTCCTTCTATTACAACTAAAGCGTTTTTTACCAGTCCTCCAGCAGTTTCTTTAGTTGGTAACTTAAACGAACTTTATATACTTAGTTTTGGATTGACGGAGATATAAATGACACTTGTCAACACAACAGCTAAGATTAAAATCTATATCAATGGACAAGACTATAGTGATTTTTTAATAGAAGGTAATCTGTCGGACGATTCTGCATACTCTACAAATATTGTTACGACAAAAGGCTCAATTACACTTGGTGGTGATCCATCAATTTTAGATTTCAATAAAACAAAGTTTCCTCTAGGTTCCAAGGTAACGATTTACGCGAAACTAAGCAATGGAAGCTTTGCAAAAATACCTAGGGGGCACGTATATGTACTTAACTCTACAATGGACCTTCAGCAACGCTTGACCACACTAGAGGTTGGGTGCTCATTGGCATATTTAAACTCACGGCCTGAACATTTTCAAAATGAAATAAAAGGATTAATGCAACGTTTCATACCAAGCTCTACGCTTGATTCTTTTGTTATTGATGACTTTAACTTATCTGCATTGCAGACGCTTCTAGAAATAGATGGTAAAGTAATATTTCAGGATGCATGGGGTAATATTCAGTCTTTGAATGAATTTGGCAATGATGGACTAGGAGCAAACTTAGCGAGTGCTAAATTAAAATGTTTCGATATCCATAGTGCTATTAATGTTGAAAGCATCGGCGGAGCAATAGAAGACCTGCCTAGTGCCATAATTGTCGAGAGCAGCGTAAATGTTCCAATTAAGCCAGATCAAGAACCAGACGAAGAACCAGATGAAGAACCAGATGAAGAACCAGATGAATATGAACCTTTAGATGTTTACGCTGCCGCTGGAAAGCCTCCTCCATTCATAAGTTCAGAAACAACAAAAACTGTAAAAGTACCTGATTTTACCAAGACAGCTACCTTTTTTAGGATTTTAAACGGTTCTTCAACTGGCGAATCCGGCGACGAGGCTGTTCCAGGTTGTGGATCAATTACTGACGGAGAGGATAACAGTTCTGGATCAGCTGAATTTGCATATACAGCTAGCGGCGGGGCTCAAGGAACTACCAGAGATTTCACTGAAACCAGCACAAGTGGGCGCTATGTCAGCTACAACGGCCCTGGTAACCAAGTAGATTTTGAATATAATTTTGAATATAATTCTGCAATGGTATATGCAGGCAGTATGTTTACTGCAGTTGTCAATAAATATGTTGAAATTATTAATAATGAGGTTGAAAGAGCAAAGTCATTTTTAAGTAAAGCCAACAATGCCTTGAAGCTAGGCCATGATTACGCCACGCGTCCCAGGACTACTGTTTACACGATCGATGGAGATGAAATTATTAACACTGAAGAAACGGATGAGGGCGAAGCAGTTCTAAATGCAATTAATTATTATAATTGCATTGGGACACAATATTACAATGCTGCCCAGAATATTTTAAAGTCTGCAGAAAATTTCACAAAGGAAGGAATAAGTTTTATTGATCAGTATAAATACGAGTACGGATATTCAAGTTGGAATACAACCACAAATGAATACGGCCTATCCGGTGAATTGATAAAGAAAACAACTTCAAGATATATTCATTCTAGCCTTTCAGAAGATGCAACTAAAGCCGTCAACGACCTGCAGCCAAGTTACAGGTTAAGTCCAGTTCTAGATGCATTAAGATATCAGATAATAAACTCGCTTGATTTCTCGAGTGTTAGTGAAACAACCGGTCAGTCTTTTGATCAACTTGTTTCAGGCGATAGTCTACTGACTAGTCATAGTGAGAATACGGCCAGGAATGTAGAGTTATCTTATAATTTACAATTAGCTTCTACTACTACAACGACTTATGATTATTCAGATAGTTACACTACGGAAACCGAAATATTTGTTGATGAACAGAATGGATTTAATAATTATACGCGCATTAATTACTCGTCTACAGGCAGCCGTAATGCACCTGAAGAAGATCGCATTAGAGTCCAAAGAGACGGTAATGGCAACGTTATCTTAAGTACAACTGCATCTACAACTGCGAACGGAGAAGTCGAAAGAGACGATAATGGTGACATTATTTATATAAATCAAGAATTTAAAGATTTAGATTTAATTTGTAAAAAACAAATTAAGATCACCAATTCTCAATTCTCAGGTCAAATAGCTTCTATGTCTTGGCTTGGCCGTGGTCAATCTACTGATAAAACCATACAATTGCCTTTTAGATTAGCTCCACTTAGGGCTAAGGTAATCAATGGAGTCCGCGTAACACCCAATAGAAGCAAAGAGCTATCAAGATATCAGAGGATTCTATGTCAATACGCCACTAATCAAGTGAAGAAAATAACCAGTGATAATTTTGGCTTTAGAATTACAGAGAGAGGCACTCGGGCAGAAATCTTTGGGTATTATCCTTATTATCCAATTACGTTAAGTTTAAAAAGTTTGCAAAAACGTTTTAAATTAAGAGCTGGGGCATCTAATTGGGTCTTTGATTCTGAAAATATATTATGTTCGCTTGACTGTTTCAATGTTGGATCCATTGAGACAGCTCCTGGAGTAACAGAGGCTAGTCCTTTTAATTATACTACTTTTAAAAAAGTAGAAACGACAGCACCTGTAACGACTAATGATTTAAAATCGCCAGAAACAGCAACTTCAATTGGAATAACAGCGATTCCGACTGGTGGCATATTAATGTTAAATGGCGTTGCTGTAGTTGTTGGCGATGTAATTACAATTGCAGACATCAATAGTAATAATCTTACTTTTGTGCCAACTGATACTACAGTCACAACAACAGTAGCTATTTCTTTTGAAGCATTAGACAGCTTAGGGCAAAAGATAGGATCTGAAGATGGAATTTTCCCAGAACTGCAGACTTTAATTCCTGATATTGTCTTTGCTGATGCTGGAGAGTTCTCTGACGATACAAGTAATGGTGGATTTGATGCTGGTGCGGGTGATTTCGATACCGGTACAAGACCTGGCGGCGCGATCTCTCTTAATGGGGGTGATTTTGATACAGGAGATACAATAACAGTTGGTGAACCAGGCGCTCCATCAGGTGCTTCTCAGTCAAACGGAGATAAAGATCCTGAAAATGATCTTGGAATAGTGGTTGTTGATGAAGACAATAATCAGTTGTCAACCGACAAACTCCCTGGACCGGAAGGTGATATCAACTCGAATTTTGAAGTTGTAATTGATTTTAATTTGCATCCTGTCTCATATCTCACTCTTGAGGCTAAAAAAGTTACTTTACTAGGATGGGATTATGGACGAATTAAAAGTTCAGCAGGTACTGATATCGACATTGGAAGTGTAGTTGATCCAAATACTTATGCCTTAGATTTTGGCACTATTGTGTCACCAATTGAGCCAGTACTAACTTCTTCGGTCGTTTAGTGGAATACTACCTTGAATTGGTGATTCAATGGCTGTCTTAACCTCTGCTGAAGTTAATGAGCAAGCCGATCTGGTGTATATTCGAGGCACTTATTTTGTTGCGTTAACTTTGCAGACAGTTACTGATTATGATTCAGGAGTCACTTTATCAACTATTGAAACTGATGAAGTAACCGTCGGCAATGGAGGATATGCAAGATTAAGCTACACATATACTGCTACGGATTTAATAACTTATGCCAATGGACAGCCATTGTCAGGCAAAGTGGCTACGTTTGTTCATGACGGGTCTTCAACTGATATAACTTTCAACCATGTAGTGCTTTTGCGTGATGTAAGTGGAACTGTTTCAGTTGTTGGTTTTCAAAAATTGTCTGAAATAATTACATTGACAAACAGTACTTCCGTTGAAATCAATGTCGGCATTTTACATGGAGTTGCATGATGGATCTCCCTAGCAAGCTAAACGAAGCCTCGAACTTAAGCCGTTTAAATGCTGTTGATGCAGCCTATGCAGGAAGCCCATACGCTGGTACAAACTTTAACGCAAAATGGCAAGGCTATGATACAGATGGTAATGCACTTGTAAAATATCAAGGAGACACTTATACCGCAAAACAGCTGTCAATGCATTCTATTATTGCAAATACTTCGGTCGTATTACGTGCCGCAAGAGGCGTAAGATTTGTGAATTATTGAAATGCCTACACTTTTTGAATTAGTAAAGGCATTCGCTGAGCGATCAAGACAACAGCTACTTGAGCAGGTAAAAAATCAGCAAAATGAATTAACAAGACCTGTTACATTCATAGGATATGATGCTAACGGCAACGCAATCGTAAAAGACAGAGGAGAAATTAAAACAGTCGTAGATCATGGTAACGCCTCTAGAACTAAAGGAGAAATATTTATATATGACGAGGTAGCGACAGTTGAGTATAAAAGAAGAAAAAGACCCGAAGAACAACAAATTATATCTTTATCTCCTGTAAAACCAAAACCAGCCCGTAAAAAAATACTTAGCAGATCATCGATTGAAGACGCAGAGGCTGCTGAATTTGAGCTAAGAATCTTGAGAAGCGGGCTCGTTCATACTGCTGAAATAAGATATTCATGGAATAATGGTACAGATTTAGACACAACAACTTGGATAGGTACCGTAAATAGCAGTCCAGCTAACGATGGCCCAGTTGGATGGGCTCATCCTAGTTCAAGCACTTATATGACTTGGTCGGGAGACGACACATCATCGAACGGATTAGAAATAGTGACTATAGATGGTGCCAAATTGCATGAAGATCTTGGTGAATTTTCTAAAATAATTACAATACAAGGAAATGGAAACTGGTACAGCGTAGCAGGGACATCAGCTGATATAGAAGTGCTCACTAAAACCATAGATGGATTAACAATTCAAGCACAATCTTGGACGGCACCGTTAACACTTTTCCAAAAAGGTGGCACAGGCGCAATGATAGGCAAATTCGACATTAACCTTAATAGCGGAGAGATTATTCGCAGCTACCCTCAATAAGCCTGTAGGCGTTTAGCCAGGAATACTAGTGAAGTCTATATGCGATTGAAGTGGCACTGCAAATCAGACGAGGTACTTCTGCAGATGTCCAGTCAGAAAGTTTAATTCCGTTGGCAGGTGAACCGATCTATTTGACTGACACTAATTCACTATATGTAGGTGACGGAGCAACGCAAGGAGGCAATCTTATTGGTGGAGCAAATGAACTAAGTGGATTAAATTCTGTACATCTAAGCTCAGAAAACATTAGTACAGTTCAAAGTTTTTCAATCACAACTAATGTTGTCCAGGTCACTACAGCTATCAATCATAGTTTTGGCCTTAACGATCAAGTTACAATTTCCGGTGCGAGCAGTACTATTTTAAACGGTACTCATACAATCACCACCGTGCCAACCGGAGCACAATTTACATTTATCCTGACAAATGCTGACGTTGCAAGCACTGTTAGTACAGGCTCTGTAAGTCTTTTAATTCCAAATAATAGCGTATTAGCTTATGACACCACTAACGCCAGATGGGAAGACAAGGAATTCGGTGACTTAAACATTACTCTCGATAAAATTAACAATATTGATTCCTTTAATGCAACTCTTTCTGGACACGCTAATCCTGATATTGGCAAAATCATAAGATATGATTACGACTTGAGCTGGAGTGTTAAAAGGCCAGGAGATCCAATAAATAATTCAGCTGATCAAGGTTATATTGGAATTGATTTTGATAGCGGTATTCCAGGCAGTATTTATACTGCTAATAGTTCTTTGTGGACAGAAAATGCAAACAACAGTACTGGCGTATTAGCCTCTAGCGTAAGCGCAATTCCTTCACTACCGTACGGAGATGGTGCCGTAGATGGTAATAGTTTAAGATATACGCCGACAAATGCATTTACTGACTCCCAAGACTTTACTTTAGATTTTTGGTTTTATCGTCCAACTGGTGTAAGTAATTGGGACGAAGGAATGTCGTTTTTAAACAGTGGCACCTATACAGCTTTTCAAGCTTTAATCGCAGGGAATGAGCTAATTTTAAAATCATGCGCTCTTTATGATGGCACTTTAACTAACTCTTTGTATAACGTGATTAAATGGGAGGCTGCAACTTTAAGTAGCAGCTTGGATGATGAATGGATTCATGTAGCCGTAGTGAGGGAAGGTACTGACTTTCGGGCTTGGATTAATGGAGTAGACAAAGGTACGGGAGTACTCCAAGGAAGTTATACAACTGCCCATGATTTCAAGTTTAGCAATTTTGCTGAGTTTATGGCAATTGGGTCAAATTTCCCTGTTGAGAATATTCCGGTAGGCCCTTTATTTGTTGACCTTCAAAAAGCTCACTATGATCCATCTGGAGGAAATATTTTTGTACCAAAAGACCGTGTAGATTTTTATAATTTGAAGTCAGGAGTAAAACTAGAGGAATGCTTAAACGTATCTACCTATGATCTTACAGATGGAGACGGATTGACGTGGCATCAAAACAAATGGATGCCTGGGCGTCCAGTATATACTAAGTATAAATTTAACTTGACAGCTGCGCCTACAGCCACTGTTGCAAGCTCTGAAAGGGTTGGATCTATTCTTAGCCTCGGCGACTGGGCAGAAGTTACGTTTGCAAATTATGCTACAAATGGCAATATTGGACCTGCCAGTGTCAACGAAGATCCAAATCTAAATATAACAAAAGGCGGCACTGCAATCTTTTCTGGCTTTCCAAAAGGAACTTATAGGATTGATTTAATTGCAGAAATTACACTTGACAGTTTAGCTATTAATTCTTACTATTCTCATTCTGTAAAAATTGAATGCAAAAACTTTACACGAGACCTAGGATCATCAACCAGTAAAACTTTATTTTCTACTAATGGTACGAATGTTCCGGCAGCGCCAGTTGTCCAAACAGTTGAGATGTCAAATGTAGTTAATTTTAAAGATGGATCTAGTATAGGCAATACTCTTGAAATCTTATTGGATAGCGACCAGAGTGACCAATTTTATGTCAGTGACGCATTCTTAACTATAACAAAAATTAGCTGATAGGAACACTAGCCCGTCTATTTAGGGAGTGATTCCCTTTTACCATGTCTGAAGAAAACACCAAAGCCTCCGAGATGGAGACTGGCGGCCAAGAACTCACACCACAGGTCAGTGCTGAGGATAAATCTCAGTACAGTCCAGATGAGGTCGCTAATCTCGTTAAAGCATTGCGTTCTGAACGGGAAGCTCGTAAGACCTATGAGCGTCAATACAAAGACAAAGAACAGCAACTTCTAAAGCTAAAAGACGTTGATCTAGACCGTTACCAACAATTAGAGGCTGATGCTGCTCGTGCTGCTGAGATTGAATCACGTTATGGTGAAACAATTCAAGCTATCGAAGAAAAATATGGACGGCAAACAGCAGAGGCTGAAGGTAAAGCCAAGCAAGCTGAAACCCAAATCAACGAATTTAAGAAGCGTTATGCTCTTGAAAAAGTATTTACTTCAGCTGGTGGACGAACTGATTCTGCCGACGGCGTATCTTTTTTCGACATGTTCGCAGAACAAATGAGTAAGCGGTTCAGGCAAGAGCCAAACGGCAGTATTACTGTCGTTGATGAACAAGGCGATCCTATTCTTGATAGCGAATCAGGCAAGCGAATCTCGCCTGAAGACTTTGTAAGTAGCTACAAGACGCATCCTGTTTATGGAACTTTCTTTAAAGGAGTCAAAGGTTCAGGAGCTGGATTAAATTACGCTGGAACAGATGCAAACGGTATGCCAGTAGAAGACTTATCGTCTCTGTCAAGGGAAGAATTATTCCTAAAGGCATTTGGATAAATCTTTCGCCCCGAAAGGGGCTTTTTTATTGGGAAGAATAGAAGTTTCGGAATTATATGTTAGAAAGCACCCGGTTTTGACTGGCCGTGATGGTTAGCAGGCAGGGTGTTCGAGTTAGAGCGTGATGCTCTGGACACGTTTCACCTTTCCTCCATTAACCACAGGAGTTTAATTCTAATGGCTTTAAATCTATCCGAGGCTAAAAAGCACTCTCGGAATCCACAAGAACTGGCAGTTGTCACAGAACTAGCTGCTGGTCCTCTGCTGAGCGTTCTCCCTTTCCGCGACATTCAAGGCAACGGCCTTTTCTGGAAGCGTGAAGAGAGCCTCGGAGACGTGGGTTTCCGTAATTACAACGCTAACTACACCGAAAGCTACGCTGAGGTAAGTCAGCAGTCTGAAAGCCTTCGTCTGTTCGGCGGAGACATCAAAATTGACCGCGCAATCCTTGATTTGGAAGGTGGCGAGTCACGCGCTTATCAGGTTCAATCCAAGACCCGCGCAATGCGTCTTTCTTGGGAATCCCTGTTCATCAATGGCGACTCTAACCAGTCCCCTTCTGAGTTCGATGGCTTGGCTGCTCGCATGCCGGCGGCTGATCACGCAACTAATTCTCAAGTTATTCGTAACGCTTCTAGCGCCGCGACTCTTGACTTAGGTGCTCTTGATGAAGCAATCGACTCTGTTGATGCACAAGGCGGCACTAAGTACTTGGTTATGTCCAAGTCTGCACGTCGTGCTCTGACAACCAAGGCTCGCGCTTCTGCTCAAATCGACATTGCTCGTAACGAGTTCGGCTATCAGCAGATGGTTTATGCCGGTCTGCCTGTTATTGAGCTTGATCGTGACCATCAGAACGCTGCAATCCTTGATTCCACCCCTGCTGATCAATCGATCTATGTGGTGACCTTCGGCAATGACCTGCTGACTGGTATTCAGAACGGTGGCATCCAGGTTCGTGACTTGGGCGAGAGCACTGCTTCTCCTCAAATCATCGTTCGTGTTGAGTGGTATTGCGGATTGGCCATGGTCAATGGTCGCTCTGCTGCTCGCCTGACTAACGTCAACGCAACTGTCTGATTCTTCTTTCTAGAAAATCAACAATACAAAGGGGCTTCGGCCCCTTTTTTATGTAATTGGGATCCTATTACAGACCAAGTTGCTAACAGTTGAGCACTAGGTTTTTAAAATTTTTAGGTATTTATCATGGCCGCACGTTCTACGGGAATGTTTCCCCGCGAAAAGTTTGACATTGACGCTAATTTTCTTGTCACTGCAAGTGACACGACCCCTGGCGTAACTCTTGCTAACATCAAGACCATCCGCGTTGGTCTTGTTAACACGACAATCACTGGCGATGCTACTGTTGTTTTCAACATTGGTGGCCAGGACGTTACTTTTACTGCTAACGACTTCGACAAAAATGGCACTGCTATTGCTCACCTCCGTGGTGCTTTGTGCGATGCAGACAACCTCGTCAAGTACACCGCCACTGCTGGTTCCGGTACGGTTTCGGTAGGCACTGCTTTCCTCGATACAGTCGATAACGTAGGTTGATTTAACAACATACGGAATAATAAGGGTGGCTAAGGTCACCCTTTTTTTGTTATGCATTTATCAAAGCTCCCCACAATCTTCGTTAAGGGTGGCGAAGAACGCAAAGCGTTTTTTACTATCCAAGCAAAAGAGCTTATTGCCGCTGGATGGGTTGAAAAAGGAACTGAAGAAAAAGTTGCTGAGCCTATTGTTAAAGCAAAAGAAGAACCTAAAGCTGTTGTGGAAGAGCCTAAGGTCGAAGAGAAGCCTAAAGCACGTCGTGTAACCAAAAAGAAAGTTGAGGAATCATGAACGATGAAGTCCTTTATGTAAAGGGTCCGCGATACCTTGATGGTGTCAATCTTGATGCTGACATCATTTCGGCTGAACCAAAGATTATTCGCCGGCAGGTAAGTGATCCTGTAAACGATGGAAGTCTTGGCAAGCCTACATATGTTCCAGGCTCAAAAAACCTAGACGGCACACCCCTTTGATAAAAGCGGAAGACTACTGAGAACTGCATGGGCAAGTAATGGCAATGCCTCTTTCTATTGCCAAAAGTCTTGGCAAGTCCAAAGCTAAAAAGAGCAAAGTAATTAGCGAGTATGGCGGCAAAGTATCGCCTGCCAAGAAAAAACCTTTTAATGGTGCAACTAATCGTTTAAGGAGGAAAAAGAGTGGCCGCTAAAGGACGCACCGCCAAATTTTACGCTAGCAATCCTGAAGCGTATAAGAAGAAACTTGCTTATGATAAAAAACGGAATGAGAAGCCAGCACAAAAGAAATACCGGGCGGAGCTAGCTAGAGAACGCAGAGCTAGAGGTGTTATGGGTAAAGGTGGTAAGGATGTAAGTCATACTGCTGCCGGCAGATTCAAGATGGAAAACCCAAAAAGTAATAGGGCAAGAAATGGTCATGGCAAAAACGGTAGACTTGCTCCAGGTAAAGGCACTAAGAAATCTAAGCGGTAGGCAGACTAGCCTAGTCATTTAGTGCAATGGCGGTAAGGATAACCTCTGCAGAATCAATCAAGCAGGCTATTCTTGCTGATGTTTTACTGCGTGAAATATTTGTAAAAGTACAAGTCAATCAAACTGGTTTAGCACCTATTGCCTTGGGGCCAAGTGTTGGTATTCTTGGAATTCCTTTAATTAGCGATTTTGAGGCGACTTGGAAACTAACAATCATTGGCTTAACTAATACAGAATCAAAGCAGGTCGCAGATTCACTTGAAAGAATATTTATTGGAGCATCGTTTAAGTTTTCTAATAACGACATTCAGGTTAGTATTTTTTCGCTGGCAACAAGGGAAGTTTTAGAATCTGCAGAAGAACAAGAAAAGTTAAAGAAAGATGCACAGCGATCAAAGAATCTTGAGAAGGCAATTGAATATGCGGAGAATCTAAAAAGCGGTATTGATGGCCAAAAAGGTATCCAGGGTATTGCAGGAGCGAAAGGAGAGACTGGACTTCAAGGGCCGCCAGGAAGAGATGGGCAAGATCTTATTGCTACTGAAGCTGAATTACATGACTTAAAAGATGTTTTTGTTCCAGATCCAAGGGTTGGGCAGGTATTGACATGGGATGGAGCAAGTTGGATTTCATTGTTTGTCCCTCAAACATATAGATACGCGGGGAGTGGAATTGAGGAAGCACCTAATGACGGTAATTATTATGTACGCCAAAACAAGGCTTGGATTCTACTTTCTGAAGCATTAGGCAATACAGGTATCGAATCAGGAGATTTTGATCCCTAAGGAATACTAGTCTAGCATTTTTACGTCGATGCCAACCCCCGCTAATCGTGCAAAGATACAGCTGGCAAGGGGTTCGTTCAGCAATATTTCTGCTAGTCTTTCTGATCTACTTGATGGAGAGCTTTGCTACGCAAAAGATGAGAATAGACTTTATATGGTTGAGGGTACAACCCTTACACCAGTCATAGCAGAAGACGATGATGTTTTAGTCGAAGTACATAATCAATCTGGTTCAGACATTGCAAAAGGCAAACCTGTTTATGTCAGCGGGACTCATAACTCAGGTAAGCCAATTGTTGCATTAGCTGATAATGATGGATCAGGAACTTACCCAGCAATCGGGCTTGTTTATGAAACTATTACCAATGGCGCAGACGGCAAAGTAATTATTAGCGGCCTACTCACACATATTAGCACCAGCACACTAGGTAATGCTGGAGACCCTGTATATATTGATTCTACTGCTGGCGGTTTAACTACAACAAGACCTACTGCTGCGACAGAAAAAGTACAAAAAGTAGGATTAATCACAAGATCTCATGCCTCGAATGGCACTATTTTAATTATTGGCGCTGGACGTACAAACGATATTAACAATGAACTAGTTGCATTAACAGGTGTCAGTTTAAATGCTACTAATTTAGGAACGTTTACTGGATTAACAATTCCAGATAACCAAGACATCAAGAATGCACTGCAAGCATTAGAAACCAAAGCAGAAACTGCGATTGTTGATGCTGACATCTCAGCAACAGCTGAAATTGCTGTTAGCAAATTAGCAAATGGCACTGTAAATCAAGTACTGGTTACTGACGGCACAGATGTTAGCTGGTCTGATAATTTAACGATTGCCGGTAATCTTACAGTTTCCGGTACGACTACTACTATTGATTCACAGACTCTTACTATTGAAGATAAAAATATTGAGCTTGCAAAAGTCACAACCCCAACAGATGTTACTGCCGACGGCGGTGGTATCACTCTAAAAGGTGCAACCGACAAAACAATCAATTGGATTGATGCAACTGATGCGTGGACATTTAGTGAACATATCAATATTGCAGATACAAAAGAATACAGAATGAATGGAACAGCTGTTTTAACTTATTCTGGATCAGATAAGATTCTTGATAACGTTACTGTTGACGGTGGCACGTACTGATCGGTAACCTAGTTCGCCGTTATATAACGGTGTACCGGCCTACATAGGCACAAAAGGGAGCCACATGGCTAACACTATCAAACTAAGGCGTTCTGCAACGTCTGGGGCGGTTCCTACGACTGGTCAGCTTGCCTTAGGCGAGTTGGCGATGAATACTTTCGATGGAAAGTTATTCATCAAAACAGATCAAAGTGGTACAGAGTCAATCGCTGAGATTGGCGCAGGTGGTAGCACAATTACGATTGCAAGCACGCCTCCAGGAAGTCCTAATGTAGGAGATATTTACTGGGATGATGTTGACGGTTCAGCATACATCTATTACGATGACACGAACACTCAACAATGGGTATCATTAAGTGCTAGTTCAGGCGCTGCTGCCACTTCAGTTATCCTAGAAAATGAGAGAGACATTAGTGACAACTATACGATCTCTGCAAACTACAACGGCCTATCAGCCGGACCTGTTTCGGTAGCAGCTAATAAGACTGTTACTGTACCTGCAAACGCTATTTGGGCAATCATTTAATCATGGCTTTCGGAACTGTTAAGGTTGATTCAATTACGACCAGTACCAAAACGGTAACGGTTGATAATTTAACGGAAAATGGACTACTAGCATCAGCCATTGGAAGTACTGTTCAAGCTTTTGATGCTGACACTGCAAAGACAGATACAGCTCAAACCTTTACTGCTGCACAACGAGGAACGATTACTGTATTAACGCCTGCAGCTACGGTAACTCCTGACTTTTCAGTATCAAATAACTTTTCTTTAACTTTAGGTCAAGGTACGTTAATCGATAATCCGAGCAGTCTTACTGCCGGCCAATCAGGGTCTATCTTTCTTGTTCAAGGTAGTACTGGTTATGCCGCAACTTGGGGTAGTTACTGGGACTTCGCAGGAGGTACTGCGCCAACACTTAGTGCTGCTACAAAGGTTGATAGAATTGACTATATCGTGCGTAGCGCGACATCTATTCACGCTGTGTTTACTGGTGATTACTCATGAGCGTCATTGGTTCTAACGTTCTTGCTGGCGCTAGTGGTGGTGCCGGTGCTGCTGGCTACGAGATCGAACGTAGTCTTAGGTTTAACGATGCCGACCAAAGTAATTTAAGCAGAACCCCATCCTCCATCGGCAACCGCAAAACATTCACCTGGAGTGGCTGGACTAAGCGCAGTGAGCTAGGTGGAACGCAACGCTTAATGTTTGTCGGGCCAGGAAGCAATTACTTTTCTATTTCTTTTAATAATGACCAGATTCAAGTAGAAGAGGCTGGCGGCAGCAATAGTTTTTATGTTTACACTAACGCAGTATTTAGAGACCCTAGTGCTTGGTATCATGTCGTTATAGCGGTTGACACATTACAAGCTACTCAAACAAATAGAGTTAAAGTGTATGTTAATGGTACAGATCAACCATTAACAGCTGGAAACAACTGGCCCCCACAAAACGCAGATCTACAAATAAACAATACTGTTGATCACCGCATTGGACGAAACGATGCTGACTGTTTTAATGGTTTCATAGCCGACGTAAATTTTATCGATGGTCAAGCATTAGCAGCAACAGATTTTGGCGCTCCTGATGACAACGGTGTGTGGCAGCCGAAGAAGTTTGCTGGGACGTATGGTCCGGTGGTTGATCAGAGTAGAACGTGGAGTGATGATTGGACAGGAGATTTTTATTCTGGATACGGCCCAACATTGGCTTTTAATAATGACTTTGGTCATGGTGTCGCAGTTCAATACCCTTCCAATGGAGCTACAGGAAGAACCGTAACGATAAGCCCTGCCATTTCAGGATCAGTTATCAGAGTCAACTACGCCAGGAGCAACACAAGTACACCCGCTTCAATTAATGGAACAGAAACACTACCCTCAACCGGAGCGGGTTCAACTTATCAATGGCATACATTAACTGCCACAAGTATCAGTAGCGTTACGCTTTCTCATGATCCGATCGGGTCAAGCTATATAACTGCGATTGAAGTTGACGGCAAGCTTCTTATTGACTCCGGCGCATTCGTAGCTAATAACTCCTTCCACCTCGACTTTGCGGACAACAGCAGCAACGCTGCGCTTGGTACGGACACAAGTGGGGACAGCATTACTTATCCTTACGTTGATTTTGATGGGACCGATGACGGCATCCTCAGTGAAGATCATGCGGACTATACGTTTGGGACGAATGATTGGACAATTGAGTATTTCGTAAGACCGAGAACTTTTGAAAGCTATGACGCAACAGTATCTAAATACAACGGTGGCACTGGCAATGCTTCTTTTTGGCAAGCTTTCCTTTCTACTAGAGATCTTATCTTCTATTTGTACAAGACTGGCTCTCATACTACTGTAACCAGCACGACTCTCTTTACTGCAAACGTTTGGGCGCATGTCGCGGTTGTGCGCGATGGAAACACTTTGCGGATGTATGTAAACGGTATTGAAGAAGATACTGCCGATATTACCGGGTGGTCCATAATTGACTCTCCTGCTGCGGTAACAGTAGGAGAAGACGACGACGGCCTTTATCAGTTTGACGGACAAATTTCCAATGTTCGTATAGTTAACGGCACTTGTTTGTACCCTAGTGGCACAACATTTACTGTTCCAAGTTTGCCTTTAGCGAATGTTGCTAACACAAAGTTGCTTTGTTGCCAGTCCAGCACGTCTGTAACCGCAGCGACTGTTGCGCCTAACACGCTTACATTTTCAGGAGACCCCGTTGCAGGCAGCTCGGAGCCTCAATGGCCCACCTGGACTGTTAACAACTTAAGTGTTGGAACTCCTAACGCTCGCCCTTACGCTTCACAGTTTGTGTCAAGTAATGGATTCAATGCTTCTTATCCTGCAATAAAAGCATTTGATGACAGCACTTCAACTTATGCTCAAGCATCAACTTCGGGAGGAACCTTAACTTTCACGCCAAGTGCTGGGATTGCGTATTCGTCATCAATTAAAATATTTATGCCATCAGCCGGTGCTACTGCTTCAATAAATGGTGGTAGTTCTGTTTCAGTAGCTAATTCTTCAGAAGCAACGATTGCAACAGGATCTGGAACTCTTACGTCTTTGGTTTTGGCTGCAAGCAATATACCGGGTCTTGCATATATCAAAATTGACGATCAGATTTTAGTTAATTCTGGTTTGGATGCAGGTAACGACTCCCTAATTGACACCCCAACCAACGGCACGCAGACAGATACAGGTCTTGGTGGAGAAATTACCGGCTGCTATGCGACGTGGAACCCACTTGTTCAATCATCCTCAACCTTTAGTAACGGCAACCTGCAAGCGACAACCAGTGGTGGATCTGGGTATCCATTGGATATGGCTAACTTCTATACGCCTGCCGGTACGGGTAAGTGGTATTGGGAGTTTGAGTTGTCCGCATTAAGCGGTAGTAACTACACAATGGTTGGAATGCTCCCTGGAGATAGTGGTTATCAGCAAGGTGTTAGCGATCTCGCACATGCACATGGAGGAATAAGTATCTACGTTGGTTACGACGGATCAGTTTCTGCAGCAAGTGGCGCGGCAACTGCAGGTACTGCAACAGCGACTTTTGCCGTTGGAGATATTCTTGGCTGGGCGTTTGACGCTGAGAATGGAACTCTTCAATGTTACAAAAATGGTGTATCTCAGGGGACCCAATTTACAAACATAAGAACTGATATTGGCTGGGTATTTTGTGTAACTGATTACGATAACTCAGCAACAGCAACCTATGTAATTAACTTCGGCCAACGTGCCTTTAGCCATCCTGTCAGTGGCTACAAGTGTTTAAACACTGCAAATCTAAGTTCAACGATTGCGGATGGCAGTAAGTATTTTGATACGACTTTGTGGAGCGGCAATGATACACAAAGGGACATCACTGGCTTAGGTTTCAGCCCTGACTTGACATGGATCAAGCAGCGTAGCGGTGGTACTGCCAATCACTCGTTGATGGATACAGTGCGTGGAGCTACTAAGAATCTTGTCCCTAACGACAGTCAAAACGAAGGAACTGAGCCTGGTTATTTGAATGCTTTTCTAAGCGACGGTTTTTCCATCGGAACTAGCAGCGTTGTTAATGACGGGAATAGCGCATACTGTGCCTGGGTGTGGGACGCCGGAGCTAATAGCGACAAGACCTATACGGTTACTGTTTCTGGCGGCAACTTCTACATCGATGGTGCTCAACAACCAACGCTAACTCTTGCGGAAGGCAGCACCTACAAGTTTGATCAAGCCGATAGCACTAACGCTACACATCCTTTGCGGTTCTCAACTACTAGCGATGGAACGCAT
>Ga0213865_10000462_pt1 | contig 27772 bp, 21 predicted proteins | sample PICome_6_FD_160100 | JGI IMG/M metagenome (GOLD analysis project Ga0213865, IMG submission 160100) | Coastal seawater microbial communities near Pivers Island, North Carolina, United States - PICO282 | ecosystem: Environmental > Aquatic > Marine > Coastal | place: USA: North Carolina...
GCAAATAAGGAGCAATGGGTTGATGCCGATAATGATGGCTACGGTGATAATTACCTGTACGATCTTGCAACAAATCAACTTCACATCAATCAGCGAGGAGACGCCTTCCCTGATGATGCGACTCAATGGAACGATACTGATGGCGACAGTTACGGAGACAACTACGAAAATGCTTCATGGAATGCTTACAGAGCTCCCGATTGGCCTGGATTAATTATCGCCGGTGCACAAAACATCGACGTGTTCCCAATCGACAGAACTCAATGGCGAGATACCGATGGCGACTGGGTTGGTGATGAACAAATGAGCGACAGACCAGATGGATGTCCAACCATCTTTGGAGATTCGATCTTCGACCGACTTGGTTGCGTTGACACCGACGGCGACGGATATTCAGACCCTGATGCAAATTGGCCTGCAACAACCGATTGCTATGGCGCCGACGCATTCCCAAACGACCCAACACAATGGTGTGATGAGGACAACGATGGGTTTGGAAGCAATCCTGATGGAAACAATCCTGACGATTGCCCAAATCAAGCAGGTCCATCCAGCCAAGACCAATTCGGTTGTCCTGACCGAGATGGCGATGGATGGTCAAACTCTGGCGATCCTTTCCCAGACGATCCCACGCAATGGTCTGATGCTGATGGTGACAACTATGGCGACAATCCTGATGGAAACAATCCTGATGCATTCCCGAACGATGCCTCTCAATGGCGTGATCAAGACGGAGATGGGTACGGCGACAACCCTGGCGGAAACAATGGAGACCGCTTCCCAGGCGATCCACTTCAATGGTCAGACTTTGATAATGATGGTTATGGTGACAATTTTATCGATGTTGATGAAGACGGTGTTTCGGAAGGAAACTCTGACGTTTGCCCACAAACCTACGGTGAATCGAGCAGTGCAACCTCACGAGGATGTCCTGACAGCGACGGAGACGGTTACACAGACCCTGATGATGCGTTCCCTGATCAGCCTCTACAATGGGCAGATACCGATGGCGATGGCTATGGAGACAACACGCAGTTCACAGACGGAGACGAATGCATTGACGTCTTTGGAAAGAGCATGTACAACGGACGACAAGGATGTCCCGATACTGATCTCGATGGCTATGGAGACCCTGATGGCGACTGGCAACCCAAGCCAGATTGCACAGGCGCAGATGCGTTCCCTGATGACCCGCTCCAATGGTGTGACAAAGACGGTGATGGCGTTGGAGACAACTACATCGTAACCAACAAGACTGTTGTCGATGAAGAAAATCCTGGGTTGATGATCACCATCTGTGAACACATTGGAGATGCCTTCCCTGATGATTCAACACAATCCAGCGATATCGATTGTGATGGTCGTGGAGACAACGCCACTGGAATCTCTCCAGATGCATTCCCATTGCGCCCCTCACAACAAGATGACAACGATGGTGATGGGTATGGAAATAACTTCACAAATGGTGCTTACCGTCCTGATGAGTGCCGAAATGAGTTTGGAACTTCAACAACAGACCGCTATGGTTGTCCAGACTCAGATAACGATGGTATGTCTGATCTAAACGATCCATGCGAATGGGATCCAGAAATTACAACAGGCATTCGAGGCCAGGTTGTTTGCGCAATTACAGAAGATCCAAACAAGGTTGAAGAACAAGAAACAGCCGAAGTCAAAGGTGAAGAATCCAATACGCTCCTCTATGCCATGGGTGGAGTCATCGCCTTCATGCTCGCTTCAATTCTCGTAGCGATGCTTGCTCGCCAAGCAAGTCGAAACCGTTTGATGAAAGAGCGAGCTGTTGAGCGCAAGATTGAATCCCAACTTATGGACGAGGAAGAACGCCGTGAGCAATGGATTTCCTATTATGTAGCCAATGGGGAACTCGACAAGGCAAGAGAACTCGGTTGGACAGACCCTGCTTCGATGCCTGCATGGAAGCAACATGAGATTCAACAGCAAGAACAATTGCAAGCTTCGATTCCAACCATGCTTGATTTGGATTGAGTTTACGCATTGTTTGTACCGTTGCCCTTTAAGTGAAGGAGACTATGGAAAATCATGGCAGAGGCGCGTACGCGGCTATTGGTTGCATCCATGTTGGTGCTTCTGCTTGCGAGCATTGTCCCAGTTCAAGCGGATACTGAAACGTCTGTACGTCTCGAAACAGATCTCGTAAATGCACCGCTAACCCCGTGGTATGGCGTAGGTGATGTCGTCGAAGTATCCACTTCACTGATCAATGACGGAGTTCAAACCTCGATTACAGAGGACCCCTCTTGTGGAACTGTCATGATTGTTAGCGACCAATCTGGATCGCTCATCATCGATGAACGTACAACTTGTCGAGGTCAAAGCAGAGGATTGGATGTTGCCTCTGGGACAACCATGCTCGAATCGCATACATGGAATTTAGAAGATGCTTCAGGAAATCAAGTCCTGCCAGGAATCTACACAATCACTGTCGAACTCGCTGGATCAGAACTGCGTTCATCTGTTGAGGTCAATGTCCAACAAAATGCTGGGCTTCCTTCCCAACTCGTTTACTCAAGTTCACTTACACATCTTGGCGATACTCTTGCTGTGGGCGAACCGATGGTCTTGTCGTACAAAGTGCACAATCCAACTTCTCTTCCAATCGAACTATTCGTTACAGATGAATGTAAACTTCTCATCGCCTTCGAATCGAATCTCTTTGGACCAACCTGCACACCTGCACTCGAAACCATTGAGCCATTTTCCACCTTCTCTCTAGGCCATACACTGTTGCACGCAACCCAACAAGGGGAATCCTCCATCACAGTTACAACACCTGATGGACTGATGATTAGCACACATGACTTCACCGTTTCAGCGGGCGATTTACCAACGGAACCTCTCGTTTCTACGGTCAGTACCCTCTCCGATTCCTACATTCAAGGAGAATTGCTTGAAGGGTCAATGAATCTGGAAAATGTTCTCGATGAAAACGTCTTGCTGCAGTTCACGAACACCTGCCGAATGACATACTGGATTGTTGATTCGCTTGGCAATGTGGTCTTTGACACCCTCGCTCAAACCAATTGCAACAATGCTGAGTATGACATGGTCTTGACACCATCTGAACAGACGATGTTTGCTATGCAAGGATGGGCCTTTACGGATGCACAAGGTTGCGCAATGCGAAGTGGAGCATACGTCTTGGTAACTGAAGTTCCAGAATTCGGCTACTTCGCTTCAAAAGATTTTGAATTCCGTAGAACAACCTCTGTGAACTGTGGCCTAAGCACTCTGCCAGTAATCGACCTCCATATTGATGCGAATGAACAAGATGTCATTGAATTCGAATTGCTTCTCAATGGAGATGAAAACGGTTCTGAAATTCATTGGCTTGAAGCGTGCAAGGCTACACTGCAAATGTGGGACATGGACTTGGAATCAAAGATTATTGACAAAAATATTCTGTGCAGTTCGGATGAAAGCATAGATGATTCATTGCAAATTACCGATGCGAACACTCTGCGATTCAGCATTGTCGATTTGAATCAATACGACTTTACTGATGGAGAATACAAGGTTCGATTGCATCTCGCTATCGACCAAGATGTTGATGCTGAACAAACGTTCACCTGGCCAATACCTTCAGACGATGTTCAAGAAACCGAACCGGTGGAGAATGAAGGTACACCTGTACAGCAAGTTGTCCTGATCACTGGAACTTGGAATGATGTGTCAACATCTGATGGAACTTGTTGGATGATCGAAGACGCTGAAGAAAACGTCCGTATGATGTCGAGCAATTCCATTCCAACATGGACTCCAGAACAAGGCAATTCTGGTATGTATGAAGCAGTTCAAACAGAACCAAACACTGCATGCAGTCGATTCACAGCAGACAGTTATCAAATCCAGGCGGTTATTGACGAACAATCCCCAATTATCGAGGAGCCTGTAATTGAAACCGAAGTTACGGAAGAAGTCGCTCTTGACAATGAGGAGATCGTTCCAGAATGGGCTCCGCAAGCAGTTGCTGCTGTAACGATTGGCGCCCTTCTTTCAATGCTGGGCTTTGCTGCCTTCAACAACGAAGCACTCCGTGTTTCTGTTACTCTATCGGGCCTATGGATTCTCGGCCTTTTGGGCCGAACTTCGGAGACGACTGATGGACGATTCCAACGTGGACGCCTCATGGGATACTTGACAGCAAATCCAGGTTGCCACTTCCGAGCTTTGCTTTCTGCTCTTGATATGAGCAATGGGCAACTGTCTCATCACCTTCGAGTTCTCGAGCAAGAGGAGAGCCTATGGAGGCGAAAGGATGGACGCCTAGTGCGTTATTATCCGTTAACAAACAATCTTCATCCAATGCTTGAGGATGAGGATTTACCGGTTCCAATTCTTGCTCCTGACCCGCTTTCTCTTCAAGGGAAAATTTTGCTTGTTCTCGATCAAGATGGAGAGATGGGCGATTTCCCGACACAGGCAGAACTTGCGAAACGCCTCGATAAGTCCCAACAATTGATTTCCCACCATCTTCGTACACTCGAAAAGTACGGCTTGATCGAAGGTCGACGAATGGGTATGAGAAACCGATACAAACTCACGAAGGAAGCAATGTTCCTTCTCGAAACAAATGAAGCGTTTTTACGCAACGAGTTGACCTTCTGAAACCCCTTTGCTGAGGTGGATTGAAGAAGGAAAGCAGTAACGCAGGTTTGTCTAAGGAGTGATGGTGATGTCGGACGAGCGTAAAACGACCGATGAAGTTGCATGGCAACAAGCATGGGATGACGCAAAGGTCTTCGTCGCTGAGAACGACACTTCTAAGCCAAAATTCTACTGTCTTGAGATGTATCCTTATCCTTCTGGAAAAATGCATATGGGTCACGTTCGAAATTACTCAATCGGTGATGCAGTTGCACGATACAAGCGAATGAAAGGGTTCAATGTTCTCTATCCAATGGGTTTTGATTCATTCGGAATGCCTGCAGAAAACTCAGCGATTGCTGAAGGAGGGCATCCCCATGACATTACTGAAAGAAACATGGCTTCGATCACAGAACAGATCAAGCGTATGGGATTCTCCTACGATTGGAATCGTATGCTTAAGAGCCATGATCCGAATTACTACAAGTGGAATCAACTGTTCTTTACTCGCTTCTTCAAGTCTGGACTTGCCTATCGAGAACATGCACCAGTAAACTGGTGCGATTCCTGTTCAAAAGGACATGAGTCAATGGTTCATCGACATTACAAAATATGCTCAAGAACTACTAGACGGATTGCAAACAATCGATTTCCCTGACAGTGTTCGATCAATGCAAGAAGATTGGCTTGGCCGCTCTGAAGGAGTTGAAATCGAATTTGGAATCGAAGGTTCTGATGACACAATTCGCGTCTTTACAACTCGCCCAGACACGTTGTTTGGCGTCACATTCGTTACCCTCGCACCAGAACATCCTCTTGCTGAAGAATTGGTCAGCGGAACCGAATATGAAGCAGATTGGAAAGCGATGTATGACGTGTATGCAAACATGAGTGAATTCGACCGAATCAAGAATCTTAACAAGAAAGAAGGTGTCTCTCTCGGCCGATTTGCAATCCACCCATTGACTGGTGAACGTATTCCTATCTGGGCCGGGAACTTCGTTCTCGCTTCCTATGGAACAGGTGCGGTCATGGCCGTTCCTGGTCATGATGAACGTGATTTTGATTTTGCTCAAACCTATGGCCTTCCAATTCGAAGAGTTCTTGTCGAAAAGGAAGATGATGATGCCTCAGAAGAACTTGAGAAGGCATTGACTGATGATGGATTCATGGTCAACTCAACTTCAGATGGATTTGATGGTCTCTACGGCGATAATGCAAGGGACGCTGTTGCAAGCGCTCTTGAATCAATGGAGAAGGGAGACAGAAGAGTCAATTGGAAGATTCGTCCGTGGCTTATCTCTCGACAACGTTACTGGGGAACACCAATTCCAATTATTCATTGCAAAGACTGTGGAGCAGTGCCTGTTCCAGAAGATCAACTTCCTGTTGAGCTTCCACGAGATGTTGTCTTCGATGGAAAGGGAAATCCATTGGAAACATCCGATTCATTCCTCAACACTTCATGCCCTCAATGTGGACAAGCAGCGCAACGTGAAACCGATACAATGGACACGTTTGTTGATTCATCCTGGTACTTCCTTCGCTATACTGATGCAACCAATCATGATTCATGGTACGAATCAGACATTGCTGATTATTGGATGAATGTTGATTTCTATTGTGGAGGAATTGAACATGCACAGATGCACCTGATCTATGCTCGATTCTACACAAAAGCGCTTCGAGATCTTGGATTCCATACCATTGACGAGCCTTTCAGTGAATTGCTTTGTCAAGGAATGGTCAACAAAGGCGCACCGTTCTGTGAATCGTGTTCGATTACACTCTCAGTCAGTCATTCGGGCTCTCCATGCCCTCACTGCAACTCTGAATTGACACAACGATCTGCAAAGATGAGTAAATCTCTTGGAAATACGGTTTCACCAGAACAAATGATCGAAGAATATGGAGCAGATACTGTTCGTCTTTTCATCCTCTTTGCAGCAAATCCAACCGCTGGTATGGATTGGTCCGATACCGCCCTTGAAGCAAATCACAGAGTGATGATGCAGTTGCAAACAATGCCTGAGCAATTGCTTGCTTGGAAGAGTTCTCCAAGCGATATCGATGAGTGGATGATGGCTCGTCTGCGCCAACGTGTTCAACAATGGACCGATGCAATGGATCGATTCGATTTGAGAAGAGCTGTTGAATGCTCTCATTATGATATTGTCAAAGACATCAACTGGTACGTTCGTCGTGGCGGAGGTCATGCCCAAGTTGGTCGCGAAGTTCTCGAAGCATGGACGCACATGATTGCGGTTGCAACGCCTCACCTTGCTGAAGATTGGTGGTCTGTTCTAGGCGGAGAAGGCCTGCTTGCTGCTCATACATTCCCCGGAATGGCTCCGTGTTCACTCGAAGATCAGGAACTCCTCGATGGTGAAACTCTGATTCGCGACCTTCTCGAACAAGCTCGTAAAGTCCGCAGTGTTGCAGAACGTCATCTCGATGGAGAAGCAACGTCTCTGACCATTGTAACAGCAGCGCCATGGCGTTACGAAATGTCTGAAATGGCACTCCAACATCTTGCTGAAGGAAACAACGTCAAGTCCTTTATGGGAATCCTGACCCAAGCAGATATTGCTCAAGGCGAACATCGTGGAGAACGTCTTGGATTCTGGAACAAGCGTATGCTTCCTCAAGTGTTCAAATGGGATGATGAAAAGAAGCGAGTTCTTCTCTCAAATCTTGACGAAAACAGCGTGTATCGAAACAGTACAGACTTTATTGCAACCGAACTCGGCCTTGATCGTGTTGATGTTGTTCACGGCGAAAGCGAAGAAGATACAACTGGAAAAGCAGGCGTTGCAATTCCTTTATCTCCTGCATTCATTTATGCTTGAGACTATTCTTCTGAAGTTCCAACATCATCCATTGGATTTGTAATAACGGATTGTTGCGCCATTGGTTGAGGGACTGCAGGCATGGTTTTCGGTTCAGATTGTGGTTTAATCGGCTTGAATGTCATGAAGCCTGCAACGATTGCAAGAAGCAAAGCAAGGACAATAAGAATCTGATTGATGCCAAACGAAGCGGATTCATCTCCACTCGATGGATTGTTGTTTACAATGATTTTACAGCCATCTGAATCTACTTCGTCTCCAGCAATTGTAACAGGGCAAAGATCGTCTGCATTGAGGACACCGTCTAAGTCTGAATCTGCTTGAAGAGCAGAACATCCATCGCCATCAACGATGGTACTCAATGGTGTTCGCTCACACAAATCCACTTCATTGAGAACACCGTCTGCGTCATCATCAATATCTTCCACACCATCGACACAACCGTCTCCGTCCGCGTCGTCAATCGCCATAACTGCACCGATCAGTCCCCGAGGACATAGGTCATATTCATCCTCAAATCCGTCATTATCATCATTGGTATCTTCATCATCATCATGGCATCCATCTTGATCCCAATCGAGGTTACGGTCTGAAGAATTCCAACCTATGACTCCTTTTGGACATTCATCAATTGGCGTTGAACCCATCATGTCCAAGGTTCCATCATTGTCATCATCAAAGTCGTTGAGACTATCCAGGCAACCATCTCGGTCCCAGTCGTTGAAGACTTCAGAATTCCACAGAGCTAGATCTCTTGGACACAAGTCTTCGGTGTTTTCAATGCCGTCACCATCTTCATCAGAATCACAGATATCTCCGAAATTATCGTTGTCGAGGTTCTCTTGACCTTCGTTTTCCATTGTTGGACAATTGTCCATTTGGTCAACAAGACCATCTCCATCAAAATCAAAATCCGAACAACCATCTCCTTCAATATCGGTCTGTGGAGTTGAAATCCAACCTATCGGACCTTTTTGACACGAGTCGAGGTGATCGAATACCGTGTCATTGTCATCATCAAAATCTTCGTCTGAATCTCGACATCCATCGCTATCATGGTCTGTCCATTCTGTACTCAACCATCCCAGTTGGCCTTGAGAACAAGCATCAAGGTCGTCTGCAATACCATCGTTATCATCGTCTGGATCGCATTCATCTCCTTGTTCATCAGCATCAAAGTTCAGTTGCAGTGAATTTGCATCTCGTGGGCAATTATCAATCCCATCAAGAACGCCATCCCCATCGATGTCGGTTTCATAGTGCCAAACGCCACCATCATACCAACCTACAGAAGTGATGTTATGGGAGCCAAAGGTGCCAGAATCTTCGAAGGAAAAGGCGACTAAGGACCCTCCTTCAGAAGAAGGATGAATTTCGTAGACATCGTCTTGGCCTTCGCTTCCACCGATCAAAGCCCAATCCCATGTTCCCGACCAGTGTTTCTCAGCAAGGAAAATATCCGTTCCATAAAAACTCGTATCGTCATCATAGGAAACGAGAACTTCTGAACCAAGCGTGAAGTCTTGAGTCATCACGCCTGCAAAGATAGCCGAACCTGATGTTGTTCGATAGGCTGCATTGAATGAATCGTAACCGTAGCCACCTTCAGTGGTAACGCCATCCCAGAAACCAAGGTTGTCGACTGTTGCGATGTATCCATCAACCCATTGCGAAGGCCCAGTATATTCATTTCCGAACGAAGCATTGCCGTCAAAATTCCCATACACTTGGACGGACTGATCGCTGCCTGATATGCATCCATATGCTCGATCATCGCCTTCCCCACCTGCGTGCTGGAACCATTGCCAACTATCTTCATTGTATTTTGCAATAACAATGTCACTGCCACCAACCGACTCAACCGATCCCGATTCTTCGAAGGATATTTCGCCAATAAATGTCAAAGCAAGGAATGTTTCTCCAACTGAATTTTGACAGAACCCTCCAAATGGATCAATACCCAAGTCCGACATTGCGGTACGGCCTGATTCAAGAACGCCATTTTCATCATACATCATCAAAGCAATACCTGGTTCAGAAGAGCCAAGGAATATTGTTTCATCAATGTCAAGAATATCGCGGAATAATACACTTGCATGAATGGTGTCGTAGGCATCAACATACAGATCCATGACAAAGAGATCGTTGCTGTTCGAAATCGAATTAGCCCATATCCATCCCTGCTCCAGGTCATATCTGGCTAGGAATGCATTTCCTTCATCATCTAATTCTTCCTTAGTTAATTCAGGTAAATCACCAAGGGTCATTGTGCAACCAATGCCTGCACTGCCCAAACAGTAGCTTCCTCCAATGATGAGGTCCCCGTCACTAAGCCTTGCAATCGAGTCGACTTGGTCAACACCTGAACTTCCAAATCCAATACTGAAATTCCATTCATTGGTCTCGTTTGAAAAGGCAATGAAACCATCTTTATCGTTACAACTACCTGTTTCACAAATCTGAGTTGAATCGTGACCGTTTTCTCCGATTAGGATCGATGAAACAAACGTACCACCGGCAGCAACTGTGTCGTTTGCCAATGGTACAATGTCATTGATCCAGTCTTCGCTAAACCCACCAACCGACATCACCCAGCCCAATGTTGCGTTTCCTTCCTCGGTTGAAGAAACGATGTCTGAATCTTTCAATTCAAGGGGCTCTGAAACGAATACAGTCGCTAAAAGAAGAAGAATTAGGACAGATATTGGTCGAAGCATGATTATCTGAGATACTGCCACTTCATCAATTTGTTGCGACTCTGGTTCAACAAAAAACACCCATGTGTTCAAGGACGGTCGGCGTTCGTTCCCGAATATGACACAACGTCGTGGCAACAATCGACGAGGTGGAAGCAATCGCCAACAGAAGAAGCGACGCTACGGCGGTCCAAGAAAAGAACATCTTATGCAGCAATCTGCACAAGATATTGATACATTCAGAACAAAAGCCAACAAGCGATTTGATTACGAATTCATGGGCGTTCAACCAATAGGCTTTCCTGATGAAATAGAAGAACCCAAGTCCTACTCATTTGAATGGAAGTGCAATCCAGTAAACCTCGCGGATGAGGAACGAATGGCAAATTATGTCGTTCGAAGAGGTGAATTTGGCTGGGTTCATGATGACCGTGTGGATGAAATCGCAGAATTCGGAAAGTCGACATCGATCGCAGTTGAACAAGCACTCTCTTTGAGATCTGCTTTGCTTCAACAAAAAACAGTCTATGGGCACCATAGCATGAAGCGGAAAGGTGCACAGATGCTTCAGGATTACAAAAAAGGAACAAGTGTTGTTGAACTCTCTAAAAAATATGATTTCCCTCCTATGAACATCTTTCGAACAATCCTTGGCGAGAAAGGTTGGTCGAAAACGAAGATCAAGGAATCCTTCAAAGCCCCTTCTCGATTCTCTGAACGAGAACGTACTGAATTTGAAAGTGCAGAAGAAGCTGACCGCGTATCCAACGTCGACCAAAGTGAAACGCATCTCCGAGCAGATCTTTTCGAAAATATCCTAGCAGATTGGTTTGAAGCACAAGGTGTTCGATTGCGACGTCAGCCAGAATTGGTCAAGGAACAATCTGTTGATCATGGCCGACCTAAGGTCACTCCCGATATCCTCTTCCTCGATCATGTAACGATCAATGGCGAGCCAGTTGCTTGGATTGATGCGAAGCATTTCTACGGGGCTGATGTTGAATTTCAACGGAAGAAGATGAAGAAGCAAATGATGCGTTACATCGATGAATGGGGAAGTGGAGCCATCGTATTCCGTCACAGTTTCTCAGAAAACCTCTTCCTTCCAGGAGTCTTGATGTTGGATGCAAGCCCCTTGGATTTGACAGAACTCGATGCTCAATCTTGATGCATTCTTGATGGTGTGAGAGACGTTAACTCGACTCCAAATCCATGCTCCTCAAGTTCAGAGGCTAATGAAGCGAGTGTTTCTTCAGAAAGCGGTTTCTTCAATTGAGTCGGTAAGAGAACGCAAGAAGTTCCAAGCATACAGAGGCGAATTCGAATATTGGCTTGGAGTTGATGAGATTGAATCACAGAACGGACCATGTCGAGTAAATCTCGCCGTGTTGGTTCTTCAACCATCTTAGAGGAAATTGCAAAGGTTTGAGATTCTTGCAATAATTTTGGCCATACTGTTTCGTCCCACGTCAATTGTGAGAGAGTGTTAACAGCCGCATCTCCTGCCTTTGTAATCGTCTTTTTCCAATCAGGATGATCGATGTATTCCGATGTATGTCTCGAACCACCGGGTTTCCAAACCAGAAGAACTGGGGTTTGAACCCCAAAACATCGAGCCACGCCTGGGCTTGGAGGAGAACCTGGTACTGTTCGTAATTCTATACCACCTACATAGAGACCAAGAACATCGCCGAGACCGCCTCGATATCTTCGTTCAATGTGATGCGAGATGCGAAAGTATTGGTCAATAGATCCTTGATTCGTCATTTCAAAACAGGAGAGAGCCGTTGCGCATAAGCCAGCTGCTGACATACCAAATCCTTGACTTACTGGCAATTCTAAATCAATGGTCAATGAATAATGAGTATCGGTTGGTAATAGACGAGCATTTCGTAATTCATCAATCAGATCAACATACATCTGTGTTTGACCTTCAAAGATCTCTCCTCGACATGAAATGCTCACATCAGTACTGCCTTTGCCTTTGATTTCTGGGACATCACGTTGCCAACCAGCCATTTCTTGGCCTTGTTCTTCTGGTTCGGCTTGGCCATTTGGTTCAATGGTTGCAACAACACCTTTCTCAAGGCACATTCCTGCACCTCGACTTCCTTGATTTCGAGGAAGAATTGCATCATCATGGATTGAGAACAGTAAGGTGATGTGACCACCAACACGAACTGTTGCCATAACGTGTCCACCTCATCAACAGGCATCAAGATGGCGGAAAAATCCGCTGCTCGTCGGCTCAAGCGAAGGCTCGGCCGAGGTCTTCGCTGATGTTTTGGAAACGACTCTTCAATTCTTCAAGTGCAAGATTGAAGATGGTTGAACCAGACATTGAACCATCAGATTCGAATGAGAAGACGTAGCTTCCCTCGATTGGATTGAGGACGATTGCATCATCGAAATCACCATCACGCCCAGTACCTGGACCAACTTGGTGAAGTGCTTTCTCAAGGTCAAGAACAGTTGCAACATCTGTGCACTTCTTGCTCTTGAACAACTTAGCATCGATTGGACGACCATCAGTAGTTGAAAGATCGAGTCCAAACAGAACTTCTGCCTTCTTCGGCTTCTTTAGTTCAGCTTCGTAGAGAGGTTGGAAGGTTACTGCAGATGCAGCAGCCCACTTTGCATGGTCTCGGCCACGTCCTAGTGTTGCGAATGCAATGAATTCTAGGAATTGGCCTTGAGCAAGGTATGTTAGAGGGATTGGTTGCATCTCTTCTGAGATGTCAAACAATGGGTCTGAAACGTTCGTAAGGTCTCCTGCACGGACAACTCGATGAGGTTCGTCACTATCTGAGGCTGGACCTTGAACGTTGAGTGTGTAGAGAACTTGGCATGATGGGCAGCCTTTGTCGTCTTCTGCAAGGTTCATGCAGTTTTCACATTCATCAGGGAAAGACATGCCTTCATCTGGATGTGTTGGAATTGGAATCATTGCCAATCGGTGTGCAATAACTTCGTCAGGAAGTGCGTTAACCGATTCGAAGATTTCTCCACGGTTGTTGTCTTGGTTAACTCCGAGCGTGAACATGACCTTGCTGATAGCCATCTTTGGTACGTCTGCCATTATAGCACGACGTAGTGCGTTTACTTGTGCAGCATCGGTTCCTTCGATGAGGATCTTCATGCTGTTTCCTTTTGGCCATCCGTCTACGATACTTGCCTTCATTTCAATTCCTCCGAATCAGACACGACGTCCGCGACGTCCGCCCTTTTTCTTTGTTCCATCGTGAGCGATAGGTGTTACATCCTCGATTCGAGTGATGGTCATACCTGCACGAGTAAGAGCACGAATAGCTGCTTGAGCACCTGGGCCAGTGTTGTTGGCTTTGTTGCCACCTGGTGCACGGTACTTGATGATGAGTTGAGTGAACTCCTTTTCCTTGAGTGTGTCAGCAAGACGTTCTGCAGCACGAGTAGCAGCGAATTGGCCACCACTGTCTTTGGAAGACTTGACAACTTGTCCACCGGAACATGTTCCAATGGTTTCAGCACCAGTAAGATCTGTAGCTGTCATGAGAATGTTGTTGTAAGAAGAAAAAATGTTGACGATTGCTCTACGAGACATCAAGCCTCACCCCCGTCTTCGACTTCTGCACTTGGTGCAGCTTCAGCAGCCTCATTGACTTCATCAGCAAACGGTTTTGTTGCCTCTGGGTCAACTTCTTCTTCAGCATACTCAGCCATTTCCTTTCGTCCGTCAATTGCCTTGCGGATGTCGTGTTCTGGATTGTTTAGATCGCTAGAAGGATGGTATTGGATGATTTCTTCCTCGTCACGGTTGACTGGGTAAGAAGGAATTGAAACCTTTTGATCGCCGATGCAGATGTGACCGTGGGTAACGAGTTGACGTGCTTGCTTGAGTGAGCATGCAAGTCCCTTGTAGTAGACCATTGCTTGAAGACGACGGTTAAGAATGTCTTCAGCATTGAGAGAGAGGATATCGTCAAGGATTGCGTCCTTGCTGATGAGTCCCTTGAGGTGAAGTGAACGAAGGAGATCATCCTTCTCACGCATTCCATGACCTTCAGAGGTGTCCATTGTACCAATCAAACGCATCGCTTGTCGTCGATGACGGCGAAGTTGAGACTTTGCCTTCCAGATTTCACGCATGTTCTTCAAGCCGTGATTTGCTTGGATGAGGTGCTCTTCTTCGATTCGAGCTTTCTTCCATGGATGTGGAGGAGTATCGAATTTTGGTCTTGAAAACTTTGGTTCACCCATACTAAATCACCTCATTCCTTCTTCCTGCTTACGCCGAGTGTAAGGCCACCACGACCGTTGCTTCGTCCGCGTTGACCACGGACCTTGTTGCCGCTAGCGTGGCGAACACCACGGTAGCACTTCATGGTACGAAGACGATTGATGTCTTCTTGGAGTGTAAGTTTGACTTCTTGACCTGTAAGATGCATGTCGTTACCGGTTTCGATGTCAGCAGCACGGTTAACCATCCAGTATGGAACAGTATTGACGAAGTCTTCGATGGCAAGGCGAAGAGTTTCTTGTTGTTCCACTGAAAGGTGACCTGCCATTCGAGCAGGATCGAAACCAGTTGTGTTGCAGATTTGAATAGCGCTTCGTACACCGATTCCTTTGACGGATGTGAGGGCTGAGGACAGCGGTTTTAGACCGTCCATATCGGTATCTGCCATACGGAGAATGTATGAAAAATCATCTCCTAGTTCTTCATCCTTTGATTTTGCCATTGAAGTTCACCTATACGATGCGACATGATGTCAAGCAGTTTTCCGACCAACAACCCCTATATCAAGACCGCGATGCAGGTGTCCGATTTCAGGGCTCAGATTTTTTCCCAATCTGAACACAAAAAAGCAGATGATTTGAACCCGTATGTTTGGTCAAAAACGCCTTCCTTCGTCCTTGCCTTCTTTTCAATTGGCGGTCGATATTGCCTTGTAATTTTGGCTGAATTGACGCGTCTAGGCCCATTCGAATGGTCATTGCGGAGATGTCATTTTCCAGTGCCGTCGATACAACTTCCTCGATGGTTCCTTCATCGAGAGGTTTGTCAAGAATTTCAACCACTCTACCCGTGGCTTGAACGAAGGGGTGATGAGGATCTTTCAATGGTCCGTTGTGATGAATGCGTGGCCTTCGTGGCGATGAGTCGGCCCAACGCACATCAGCTGCTGTCGACAATTGTTCAGAAATCCAAGCATCAGCAAGACCAGATTCAACAAGTGCAGCATCAAGAATTGTTACCCATTCATTTCGTCGAGCGGTGAGCAAAGAGTGACGGTCATTTGTTGACATAGGCTCCCCTTCCTCGATGACTGAATTTGGAGAGCCAAAGGTTGGAGCAAGACGAATGAAACGCTTCTTGATGCCCGGTGTAGAGACATTGCCTAGCCACAGTTCAAGTCGATCAACACGGCCTCCTCCCCTCGACATCCAAGTCCATGTGCGCTCAATTCCTGGCCAAACTTCTTCGACAAGAGATTCGACTTCCTTTCGTCGCTCATCGGTTAATCGGGGCGAAAGATCGAGGACAATAGAAGGCCCTCGAGGCGATTCTGCGAGATATGGTTTCCACGCTTGGAAAACGCTTGGAAGATTTGGTTGCATCTCATCCAGTCCGTGTGTACGGGAATTTCTCGGCCGAGCAGGGTCGAGGTGAAGGAAGGAAATGCCTCCCATGGCTTGGATATCGACTGATTGAATGGCCTCTTCACTTGCCGTTCCATCTCCTGCGAGGACTGCTGAACGACGATGCCAGCCTTGATCGAATGTCTGGAATCGTTTTGCGATTGTATTCAAATTGAGACAACTTGCAATCGCTCGATCACGATCTAATTCAATCCCTAGTGCAGGCATTTTGAGTTGGGAAGCATAGGCGGCTAATTGGATGCCTGAACCACATGCACAGTCAAGAAGGACACCGCGAGGAAGAGAAAACTCTGCAACTGATTTTGCACGAACCATTGCCACTTGCCATGGTGTAGCAAGGGGCTTCCCTTCGCTCGCATGATAGAAGGCTAAATCGTTCATTGTTGCATCTGTTACAGGCGAATGAATCGCTTCTTGTTGTGAGGGAACAAGGACTTCCATGAGGCTCACCTAGTTGGTAATATCCGATCTTGAAAGGATGCTCTCGAAAGGAATCCCTGCTTCTGCAAACGCTTCGACGCCGCCTTCTTCTCTGTCGAGAATACTGATGACTGCAATGACTTTGCATGATGTGTTTTCATGGATTCGTTCAACGGCTTTAATCGAAGAGCCGCCTGTTGTTGTCACGTCTTCAAGAATCACAACGTTTCCTCCTTCTGCAATTGATGCTCCTTCAATACCAGGAGGATTGTTGGTCTTTCTGCCACCTCTTCCCTTTGGAGATTTTCGTACCATGAATCCCTTACGCTTCTGGCTTTCAGAGCCTGTGATCACGATGGCTGTCAACGGTACCGCTCCCAATTCAAGACCGCCCACAAAGACAGGGTCCAGAGCATCCAGTCGATGATTAAACAGCGTTGAGAGGAGTTGTGCTGATTCGGTGTGCATCATCACTGGCTTCATGTCGAAAAACCAACGTGAGTTGCGTCCAGATGCAAGCGTAAAAGCGTCATCAGAACCGCCGTCGAGAAAAGCAAGTTCTCGAACCAATTCAACCAAGCGCTCCCATTCGGGCATAGATTTCAGTGAAGGATGAACGCTCATGGTTCAATCGTGGTGCATCTACCGCATGAATGTTCGGCTTGCGTTGAAGCAAAATCGTCTTCCGATTGCATCATAAAGTCTCGACATTGAAGGGCTGTTTGGGGGTCGTGAGTTGGGAGAAGAAACTCGAGCAACGGCGACTCTTGACCCGTTGATTGGAATCGATGTTGCCCGTCTCGAAAGAGAGATGGAGCAATACCAAAATCTACTGGATGAAAACGCTGACTATGCTTACAGAATAGCAGAAGAAGCTAGGAAACAAAATCTCGATCCGAAACCATTCGTTGAAATCCCAAGAGCGAGCGATCTTGCAAGCAGAACTGAGAAGTTGCTCATTGAACATCTTGAATCCTATCCTGTTGCGGATGATATTCGAGAAATGCTTGCTGAGCATGATCGTGAAACGACGTCAATTATCATGGCTCAGCGTGTTGCAAAAGGATTTCGTGAACAAGGGTATGACATGGTCAAATCCATCGATGTGGGGCTTAGAGTGGGCCTTGCAATTCTAACAGAGGCGGTTTTAGTTGCACCACTAGAAGGAATCAGCGAAGTTCGCTTATTGAACAATTTGGACGGTTCCCCCTTCGTTTCAGTTCACTTCGCTGGACCGATTCGTGCGGCGGGAGGTACTGCACAAGCTCTTGCTGTACTCATCGCTGATATGATTCGTCGAGAACTCAAGGTTGGACCTTACATCCCAAGCGATGGAGAAGTTGAACGTGTCAAGGAAGAATTCGGCTTGTATCGAGGCAATCTGCAGTATCGACCTTCTCCTAAAGAAATTGAAGAAATCGTTCGTGCTTGTCCGGTGATGATCAACGGAGAATCAACAGAATCAATCGAATGTGCTGGGTATGGACGTGTTCGAAACATCGACGAAGCGAGAATACGCGGAGGTGTTCTTCTCGTTATTGGAGAAGGTATGTGTCTTAAAGCGCCTAAAATTCAGAAACATACCGAGCGGCTAAAGGTCCCTGGATGGGATTTCATCTCTAAATTCGCTTCCAAAGGAAAAGACGAAGCAGGGTCAAACGATCCTGACGCATTCAAAAGTCGGAAAGTAAAACCGATTGACAAATTCATGAAAGACATCATCGCAGGGCGGCCGATATTCGGGGGGCCTCAACAACCAGGTGGCTTCAGACTTCGATACGGGAGAGGTCGCCCTTCTGGGCTTGCGGCAGCTTCTCTAAATCCTGCTTCAATGCTCGTCCTTGACGACTTTATTACCGTCGGAACACAAATGAAAATTGAACGCCCAGGAAAAGCGTGTGCAGTGACTCCAAGTCATGATTCTGAAGGGCCGTATGTTGTTCTTTCCTCTGGTCAGTTCTTGCGTGTTGACGAAGCGAGCATTATGCAAAAAATTCGGCCTGACATTCGCTCCATTTGGGATAATGGAGAGATCGTGATCGGGTATGGGGAATTCATGGAGAACAACAAGAATTTGGTTCCTGCTGGATACACAACCGACTGGTGGGCGAGCGATCTTATCGATGCACTACGAACCCCTGAGGACGTCAAGGCTTTTATCAAAATCTGCGATTGCAGCGCTGATGCTCCTCAAGGCGTCCCTGGATCGACAACAAATGAGGATGGTTTTGAGCAATTCCATATTCGACGACGATGGCATCGGTTCCTATCACGCATGACTGTGGATTGGGCTCAAGCGTCCGCAATTGCAGAACGATGGCGAACCTCCATGCCACCGCCTCACAACCCTTGGTTCCTCGACCTTCCTCTTGAATGGGTTCCAAGCGTCCTCAAGGCATTGCAAAAAGGAACGGTTGAGCCTGCTGGTAAGATGCCTGATTCAACCCGTCAGCATCCATTCAGTGCTTCAAAATGGTTGCGTTTTGCTGGAGCTGCTTCAGGATGGAACCCCACTGAGATGGATAAATTACAACCCGAAACAATTCCTTCAGTTTCTGACCTGAAAACCATAGGATATGACCTCCTTCCCGAAGAACCAATCTTTGAGAATTCACTTCCTGAAGCATGGACATTCATGCAGCATGGATTGCTCAAAGGGACATTGCTCCTTCTAGGCATACCTCATCACCATGAAGGAGATGATATCGTTGCAACAGGCGGCTGGCAAGCTATGCTCAATGGATTTGGTTTTACGACCCGTCGATCTGAAATTCATCAACTCATTGACCTCGGAATCGCTGTTGAACAACGGATTTTAGAACTTCGAGATTGCAATACAGTGCTGCGTGCTGAAGGCGCTCGCTTGTTCGCTCTCGAAAAGGAGCGTTCGACTGTTCGAATTGCTGCTGAGACCGAAGCACGTCAACGTGGCCTAGGCATCGCAGAAACGGATCAAGTTGGAAAGGAGGCCGCTGAATCTGTTGTTGATGAAGGGCCCGAAAATGCATCTCGATACAAGACTTCACAGCGTATGCACGATGATCATGGAGTGGATGGCATTCTGCCTCTAATTCGAGAATCGTCAACTCTTCGCTGGGAGCATGCGGCTCCACAACGCATTGGTTGCAGAATGGGCAGACCCGAAAAATCGGCTCCTCGTGAGATGTCTCCTCGTTCACATACACTCTTTCCAATCGCATTGGAAGGGGGAAATCAACGCCTTATCGCAAATGCTGCAGGTAAGGGGTCAATTCGTGTCCAAATGGGCAAGCGTTTGTGCTCCAAGTGTGGGAAGGATTCCCCGTTCATCACCTGCCATCATCGCGCAATTGACCAAGATGGATTGCCGAAGATCGGAGAAACGTGTGGAGGTCGAACCGATATGCGAGAATCGACAAGCAAGAGTCGGCGCAGAGGTGAGATGCAAAGCGTTCCAATCGAATCTATTCTCGAAGATGCTCAACTTCGTATTGGCATGACTCGGTTGCCTCAACAAGTCAAATGCGTGAAGGAGCTCAAAAGTAAGAATCAGACTCCAGAGGCCATCGAAAAGGGACTTATTCGTGCAAAATACAACATTCCAGTGTTCCGTGATGGAACCATACGTTTCGACATGAGCGATGTTCCAGTAACGCATTTCACTCCAAAGGAAATCGATGTTGATTGGAAACGACTCCACGCTCTTGGCTACACGCATGATTGGGAAGGGCATCCGCTCGAACGAAATGATCAGATGTTGGAATTATTCCCTCAGGATTTCATTGTTGCAAAAAATGCAGCCGACTATTTTGTCCGCACAGCCCAGTTCGTTGATGAGGTCTTAGTCAAGTATTACAAAATGGAACCGTACTATAATGCGACCACAAAAGATGATCTTGTTGGGCAACTCATTTGCGCTCTGGCCCCGCACACTTCTGGTGGAGTCCTCTCTCGTATCATTGGGTGGGCGGATTGTTCAGGTGGATATGCTCACCCGTTGTTCCATGCTGCAAAACGGCGGAATTGCGATGGCGATGAAGATGCGATTATGTTATTGATGGACGGATTATTGAACTTTAGTCGTGAAATATTGCCAGCAAATCGTGGCGGCCAAATGGATGCTCCACTTGTTCTTACGACGCGCCTCAATCCAACTGAAATCGACAAGGAAGCATTGAATGTTGATGCTGCTTGGTTCTATGAACGTCAGTTCTATGAAGCGACATTGAACCAGCCTCATCCAAAAGATATCGCCGATAGTATGGACTTTGTTGAACGTCGCCTCGGCACAATTGCAGCTGTTCGGGGCTATGGATACACACATGACTGTGAACGCATGGATGAAGGACCAGAACTTTCTGCTTACAAAACATTAGCCACCATGATCGACAAGATGAACGGACAGTTGAATTTATGCCAGCGATTGCGAGCAATCAATGCCAGAACTGTTGCATCATCGGTTATTCGATCTCACTTCCTTCCCGATTTACGTGGCAATCTCAATGCATACGGGCGGCAGAAAATTCGTTGTCTGAAGTGTGGAAATTCTTACAGACGAATGCCGCTTGCTGGCCATTGTATTCAACCTGAGAAGGTCGGTGGACGCGGATTGTCCGCTCACGGTGTAACCCGAAGTGAAGGGGGACAATGCAATGGCAAACTCGCACTGACCGTTTCGGAAGGAGCAGTGCGCAAGTATATCGAAGTGACAAAGCACGTCATGGATACGTACGGGGTCGATACCTACACTCGTCAAAACATGGAATGGTTGGCAGGAAGTGTTGAATCACTGTTCAATAACGATCGAGCCCGTCAAATGTCGCTCTCAGATTTTTTGTAATCATTGCGTAAGTGGATCTCTCCAAGGTGAATCGTTTGCTTCATCCGCTTCGGGCATACCGACTCGAGTTTTTCTAAATTCACGTGGCTTGTCATCCTTGGTTACGGTTGATTTTCCATCAGCGTATTTGGAAACAATCTTTCGAACGCCTATTTCACCAAATGCAACTGCTACAAGCAAAACTGAGAGGATGAGATGTCCCCAAATTGCTATTGGTGCAAAGGGTGCAACATCAAGTGTTTGAGTGGCGAGGATGTTTTCACCAACCGTTGTCTCAAGCATATATTCTCCAGGAGGCAACTCGGCTTCAAGCGAAACAAATTCATTGGTTTGGCCACTCCATGAAAGAACGGTTTTACCATCTTTATCAACAAGTTTCCATGAAACAGGTTCAATTTTCGAAGCGTCATCAACATGGACAAATTCAGATTTAATTTCTATTGGAAGGTCTGCTGAACTTCCGAAAACTGGTTGAAGAGAGACTTCTCGGTTTGCTTGGAATTCATGATCGACATCGTTGAGTTCTTGAGATGCAACATTATTTGACACGTTTGCCCAGATGATGTTAATGATGAGAAACGCAAAAGCCCACATACCATAATTGATAATTTTACGGGCCTCCATAATATCACTGTCTCAATCATAGTTTATGAGATGGTGTCCAACACCCAGACGAATCATCGCCTCTTTCATCCACTGTAATTTGTCCAATTTTGCAACAGGATTCGTGGCACCAGACCACATTCCAACCTCTTGAGTGGAAAAACCAAGACATTCAACATGACGAAGATTTATTCCCATTGAATGAAGAAAACAAAGAGCACGATCTCCATCAGTAAATCCTCCAGGATTATGCATCCCAGAAAATGAAGTTCTCGTTTGATGTGTTAGGGTCAAGGTTGGAACAGATTTCATGGACGCCCATTTTGTGCATAATTCATTCCACGTTTCCAGATTATCACCATGTGCATGCAACACAATGTGAACTGAAGATTCGGCCGCCTGCTGAAGGTGCTCGGCCCCATCACCATCACTGACCACGCAGAGTACTTTGGAGAGATCATCGACCGCTCCAACCGCTCCATCAGCAGCAATAAAACGGGCTTCTGTACCGAATTCAGCGGTTTGAATTGCTCCCGATCCAGCTCCGATAACATACACTTTTTCTGCTGCATGTAAGCGTTCTTGAAGGGTCATTGTCGCTTCCAGACGTTGCTCAGCATTCCATTCCTTTCGGCCAAATGGGGACGGTTTAGAAAACAAGGATTCCATTTGTTTCCCTGACTCTACATCGCTTTGAAGTGCATACCCAAATGCTTCGCGAACCTCATCCTGCAATAGAAGAAGAGGTTCGAGCACATCACTGAACACATCCGTTCCTGCAAGGGCATATTGAAGAAAGGTTTGGATTGTCAAGTTCATATGGTATCGGGTTCATTCCTCTGATGTGCCCCGACCAACCAGTCAACCAATCGTCACTGATGAAGTGACGCTTGCGCGCTATCCGTTCTTGCCTCAAGCAAGCGGCTGGATTCAACAAATGGCCGCTAAGCACAATATTTCGTTGGATGATTTAATCGATGGACCACTCATGGAGTCCGCACGAAAAAGAGCCCGTATTCGATTGGTCGATACCGTTCAATCAAAGGAAGGTGTTGAATTGAGTGGTGGCGACATCCATACCGAAGAGGGGCGATTGATTGAAGCATTCTCTTTCTATTACGCCCGACTTGTGATATGCGCCTCCGAAGATGAACGTCTTCTTGCTCGTTGGGCTCAAGCGGAAGCGTCTCGTGCAGAACATCTTTTGATCAGAGATGCTGTAAATCTTGAACCAATTGCACGCACCTACATCTCTGTACTCGAGAAAGTCGAAAGTGGAAGCGCATTTCGACGAAGCGTCGCTTCTTCTGATATTCAGGCACTTCGGCAAACCAAAGATGGATTGGAATGGAGCCTTGGTCTCTCTGATTTTATTGAGGTATGCCCCCGCATCACAGGAAACCGTTGGAGGCTTCCAAATTGTGATATTGAGAAAGGAATTGTCCGTCTACATAACGAAGTCAAATACAGTTCAACAGCCAAACTGGCACGTCTTTTGCGTGAACACATCAAATCAGATGTGGAACGGGAAGGAATTGAAAAAATGGCTGAAGTAACCACCGATTTAGCCATTCGATTGGCTGAACCTGTCGGCATGGTTCGGAATCTTCTCAATCAGAAGACAAGCGAAGCGATTGCATTGGTCGGTGCGGAAGAAGAAGATTGGCCACCGTGTATGAGAAAGGCTGTTGCAGACCTTTCAGCCGGCGTAAATCTCAACCACTTTGGGCGACTGTTTCTTGCTTCAATGGCTGCAACCTTGGCCTTGCCCAAGGAAGCATGTGTTGATTTCTTTAGAGGCGCCCCTGATTTTAGCGAAGGGACGACTTCCTATCAGGTCGATCACGTCTATCAGCATGAATACACGCCTTCCAGTTGTTCAAAGTTGAAAGTTAATCACAATTGTCCTGTATTACCAGGAGATAACAGGCTGTGTGACCAACCATGGCTTGACCATCCCCTGAAGTACATTCGCGCGACTCAACGTCGAAAACGACGTGAGCAACAAGCCCAAGCACCTCAAGAACAACCTCCATCAGATTCAGAAGGAACAAGAGTTTGAAGTGGAGGAACGCTTAGCATTGTTCAGGGAGCGAAATGACACGAGTACTTGTCCTGACTGTTGACCGAGATAATGATCTCGGAATCAAGACCTCGATTCGAGGTCCTGTCATCGGCCGACGACAAGTCCTCACCGCTGCTCTAAAACTGGGTATTGCCGATCCAGAAGAAAGCGACACAAACGCTATTCTTGGCGCATTATCTCAACACGATTCCCTCCTCGAAACGGGTGGAGAAGATGATGAAGTCGAAGTTGCAATTCTGACTGGTGATGAAAAGGTAGGAGTGCGTTCTGACCGTTCGATTGCTGCTCAATTAGAGGAGGTCGTTTCAGCCTTCCAGCCTGATGAAGCAATACTCGTTACCGATGGAGCAGAAGATGAATCTGTCCTTCCGATCATCCAATCTCAGGTTCGAATCGATCATGTCGAAAAGATCATTGTAAAGCAATCTAAGGGAATTGAAGGGACTTACTACTACATCGTCAAGGCGCTTGAAGATCCAAAATGGAGAGCCAAGTTCATGATCCCAATTGGATTGGTTCTTGCAATATTTGGTCTCGGTATTATGCTTCCAAATGAAATCGGTGGCATCGTAATAGGAAGCCTTCCATTACTGCTTGGTTTGTTCATCTTCGCAAAAGGTGCAGGTATCGAAACAACCGTCAATCGAGTTGTTCAAGAAATGCGAGACAATGCTGATGCGGCAATGTTTTCGTCGCTGTTATGGACTGCTACTGTCTTTAGCGCAATCTTTGCAGGAGCGGAGGGATGGCAAACCTTTGACGATCTTGTTGATACTGAAACGACGACATCCATTGTTTGGATGCAGGTGGCTAACTCATCCCTTGCTTGGATTGTTATTGCCTTCCTGACCTCAACAGCTGGATTCATGCTTCTGAGATTGAAGCGTGGAAGTTTTTCTGGACAGTTGCTGGTTCTGAGCATCTTTGGTATGGTCGTCTACTCCTTCGTCAACACCGCTCTTCAAATTGCAATTGATATCCTCAGCGGAAATGATTACGAATTTAACGTTACGAATATTGCAGACACCCTTTCAGTACCTCTTGCCTGGATTGTTGCCCTATGGCTTACAATAACGATTGTGAAGGGATTGAAAGCAAAGCAGGCTCAATCTGAGCGTTACTGGGGCATCTGATTAAAGGACAAATTTCGGCAGATGTCGAGCGATTGTACTGTGACTCACAACGCCTGCAAGCACACCATCATCATTGACAACTGCAATTTGATTCAAATCATGCGTTAGCATAAGAGCACCTGCCTTGAGAAGCGGTGTTTCGAGACGAACAGTCATTGGTGGAAGATTGATGAGTTGTTTTGCTTCAATACCATGCATCCATGCAATTGAACGGTTGACCGTTTTTCGAGAAATGAGTTTTAGCACATCGATTGCATGAATTCGACCCATAGGGACTCCATCACGGTTCACGATGAAGAGATGATCCAACTCTTTCACGGTCATCGCTTCAAGAACATCAGCCATCGAAGCAGTAGAACGTACTGCTCGAGGTTTTTGCATAACCTCTTCACACGTAACTTTACGAACATCGAGTCTGTTTTTAGCCGACTGCTTTCGTACGCCGTTGCTTGATTTTCGTCGATTAAGGCTTGCCATAATACACACTTCTTGTCCTGCCCGCTTCAGGTAACCCATAAGAAGGCTTGTACGGTTACCCCTTCCAGATTACAGTATATGAACTCCGTAATCAGGAGCCAAGAACAAAACTACTCAAACCTCAAAACACAAGAGATGAACGGCGTTGTATGAGTTCAATCCCTGTCGACGTGTTAACGCGGATTTCAAGCCTGCAAGGTTACGAACGTCAACTCGAAGTCGCATCCGTTGCACAGCAATACGGAATGACTCCTGAAGAAGTCGAAGCAATTGCAAACCGATTTTCAATGGGAACTCCTCAGCAATCAATGCCTGGTTTCCAACCCGTAGCAAATAAGGAAGTTCCTCAGATACCCTCGCAAGCACAAAACATTCCAGTCAATCAGATGAGATTCCAGTATGATCCAACGGATGGAGCAAAAGAGAGAAGAGCGAAAGTCGATCAAGCAATCCTTTGCCCTGCTTGCCGAGTTGCCTTAGGCATACCAAGTCAACGACCGATCAAGGTCACGTGTCCACAATGCCTCCATGAGGCCCTGTTTCAGTAAGTTAGACTTATTCGTCTGCTTTGACAAGCATGCCCATTGCTGAAGCAGCTAATCCAAGTACACCGGCAATGATTGCCATAAAGAAACTCATACCGAGTTCCATGCCATCTTCGAGTTCTGGTTTTAATATTAGCCATCCAACTGTTCCAAGTAGCATCATGAGACCTGTGCCCCAAGATATAATTTGTTTAGCAGCCCCGGGCATACCGTCCATAGCGTCTACTCCAGCCATTGGGAGAACGAGCATTGCTGCGAAGACTACTGCCATTACGATCCCGAGCCAAAGACCGATCGTGCCGATTGTACCTGCTAAAGCCAAGTCACATATCTCATCATTATCACCATCGGATTCATCACAAGAATCGCCATAATCAATGACCATTGTTCCTAAAATTCCCATGTCTACTTCCGCTTCCGACAGGCTGTAGTTAGCTTCCATTTCCTCTTCTTCCTGTGTTATCCATGAAGACCCAAGTACTGCGAGTAAACCGAGTACGAGTTAGAGAACTACCATTCCTGCCATTACCATTCCTTTCATTTTGCTATCCATATTTTTCACCTATTGGTTAAAATGTTATTTTTTTACATGATATTTATACTCTTATCCAAAGAGATGCCTTCAAATGAGGAATTTGAAGCAGTTTCGCTAAAGCGAGAATTGATTAGACTGATTTTTTTCAACAGGATATGGCCCTTCCAAAAACACCACGTCTTTGGCCCTATGAGCCGCTTAACTCTCCGCTTCCCTTACCGAAGCAGGCGCTAGTTTTCACAGAGGAAGAGTTGTTTTGGATTGAATCTGAGGTGATTGAAAGCCAATCGATTTCTGTTAATGACCTTAACAAAACAGTCTCTGAATGGAAGACGGAAGCGGGCGAGTCTGTTGATTCAATTCTCTCTGGACTTGGAGTTCCCCTCATGCAAGAGCGAAAGTTGATCTTACTGACTGGAGAATTAGCCAATCCCTCTCGTCTCTACGACATTGGTGCAGGTCCAATGCCGATTATCAACGTTCGAATCGATGATGTTTGTCGAACTTGGAATGATACAATGGATGCTCGAATGGTTCAGCCTGGCGTCCACCATATCACGTTAGCTCGAACCCAAGGATGGTGGGAATCGACACATTTAGGATTTGCAACTTTGCCGCAAATTCGACAATTGATCGAGCACCTAGGAGACGGTTCTCGAATCAAATGGAAGCCTGCTAAACTCGCAGAAGGATCCCTGCATGTGCTCCATGATACTGCGCTTGAAGCTCCAACCATTGATGACATTCAATGGGATGGAACTGTCGAGTTAGTCGAACGCGAACGCCCAGCATTTGATGGCCCAGAACTCCCATTTGAAGAAGTCTTTACACCGATTCATACCTTGGCAGGTTGCTATAATCATCGAGGAAGATTTGCTCGATGTGTTCATTATCTGCAACGCTCATTCCATGACAACATCTACCGACGAGGTTCAGCACGAGTCTGGAGCGATGTCATTTCTGTGATTAAGAAGTAGAGTTGATGAGAACAATGCTCATGAGGCACCAGTCCTTGGGAAGAACAAGAGGGATTCGATGATCATCGCACCAAGTGTTCTAACAGCAGACCTTGCGGCCCTCGGAAATGCTTGTCAAGAAGCCGTTTCCGCTGGACTTGATTGGCTTCATCTCGATGTCATGGACGGAAACTTTGTTCCGAATCTTACCTTTGGCCCTCCGGTTATCAAGCAGTTGCGGAAACACTTGGGCGATGGCCCTGTATTCGATGCTCATTTGATGATTGAAAATGCAGAAACCATGTATCAAGATTACATCGATGCTGGTTGTAATCATCTTACCGTCCATGTTGAGGCTGTTACACACCTCCACCGTCTCCTCCATGC
>Ga0213865_10000464_pt1 | contig 27704 bp, 45 predicted proteins | sample PICome_6_FD_160100 | JGI IMG/M metagenome (GOLD analysis project Ga0213865, IMG submission 160100) | Coastal seawater microbial communities near Pivers Island, North Carolina, United States - PICO282 | ecosystem: Environmental > Aquatic > Marine > Coastal | place: USA: North Carolina...
TCATGTTGTTCTCCTAGATATATCTGATCTTGTTATACACTATTTTGCAGCGTTTAGTAAGTGTTGACCTGTATTCTCATGCCGCTGCTTGATTGGCTTGTTTTTAGGCTTACACGGTTGATGTCTGCAACTGCTTTTGCATAGAGGCTTGACCATACAGCCACACGCTCATCCTCACCCAGATATGGCGCTGCTTGCATCAGTGATCCGTACAAGTATGCATCTGGCGCATCTCCCAGTAACCAGTTGGTTGTTTGGCTGTCTGATAGCTTGGGAATGTCTTGGTAATAGATCAGTTCCATTGTGTATGTCTGATCTGGTGTTGGGAATAGCTCAAATGTCTCGCCGATATGCGCATAGAACTGTGGGCGACCTTGCGTGTTCTGGTTGCTTTCGCGCCGCGTCATCATGTCATTCAGCGTTGTCATTTCCAGCTTAAACGTGTCACCCGTTGTAATGCTGAAGCGTACTGTCTCCAACCAATCGGCAGGCACTGCGCTGTATTGGCTATCTAATGCTCCTGATGACCGTTCAATCATCTTGTAGTGGCGTATCTCACGCTCCATTTGCTTTTCTGCAATGGTGATGAAATCAGGTATGACTGACGTTAAATCATCCCGATCTAGCCAGTTTGCTATTGCTGTTTTTAGCTCTGAGTATGTTGTTATAGCCATTATTTACCTCTTATAAAATCTATAAGGCTCATTACAGCAGACATACGGCGCATAGGAACCGGAGAGGCTCCCTGCATTGCAGCGCTACCCAAACTGCTGGCAAACAAACCATAGTCACCCTCTTTACGAGCCTCGTTGGCCGTAGTTAAATCCTCTTGCACATTCTTGTAGGCTACACTCGGACTATTAAGCAAACCCATGCGCGTTAGAGGTGCTCCACGTTGTGGGCCATAATCTTTCATCGCCTCTGCATAAGTTTCACGATCAGACATTCTAGCACTTTCTAGGTCATCAATCGCTCGCATAATAATTTCGTCAGAATACAAGTAACCCTCTGGGCCATCTTCGCGCATCGCAAAAGCGTTTTTCGTGTCGCCTGTCAGTTGTGCATAATATTCTCTTAAACCAATAGTATCCATTACCACTTAACCTTGTTCGCCCAGTATGCCGCGCTCATTTTGCCCTTTGCGATGTTCTTAGCATGTCTTGCTTTGAATGACTTAGAACGTGCTGTATTGCCCTTATCCCCTGAAACGCCCTGCTGACCAAAGCGGATTGTCTTGGTCTTATCACCCACCTTCGCCACAACAACGTGTGACTTGGTTTTGTGACTTGGTGTACGCTTGGGCTTGTTGTAGCCGCTCACACCTGCACGAGCTAGTTTAGGGTCTTTAGTAGCCAACTGGATATTGTCCTGTTTCCATCATTTGCTTTTGCGCCATCAGATAGCTGTATTCTACTGGGCTTGTTCGTGGATCATTCAATCGCTGCAAAATCGCAGAATATGCTGTGTCACCAGTCGGAGTGATCTGATTACCCGCTGTTGCAACACCCATTTCTGGCACGCCCGAGGCAGGTGTCGTAAGACCTGTTTCAGCTTGTGCCAATGGTGCAGGTGGTGCTGTTTGCTCAAATCCACCGCCTACTCCATAAGGGTTCGTCATTGCAGGTGGTGCTGTTACATCAAAACCGCCGCCAACACCATAAGGATTAGTTTCTGGACGCAGCATAGGCCGCAGGCTTGATATTGCATTGCGTGTAGCCTCTGGAACCGCACCATTTGTGCTTTTGACTGATGCCTCTGCTTTGATCTTTTCGTAAGGTGTACGCTCTCCAAACTCTTGACCGCTTAAAGCATGCGCCAAGTTAGCCATTAAACTATAACCGCCTGCGCCTTGATACATCCCCCCAGATGCGTATGGCCCACCACGGTCAAACATATCCTCATAATCGCGATAACCTAAAAGTCTGGCTAAGAATGGACGATCACCGTCTGATTGGCTGCTAGAACCGCTATCTGATCCACCACCCATAAATGACAAAAGGCCAGCGCGTTTTGGCTTGCCCTTGAATGCTCGGGATTGACGATAGGTTGCTTCACGACCTGCGCCTTGTGTGCGACCCAGCGTCTGGGCTGTGCGCTCATAGTAATCATCGTCGCGTTCTTTCAGGCCAAGGCCCATAGATAGATCATCAAGCAGTCCCATAACTTATCCTTTCGCTAAACATTTACCAGCCATTGCGCACTTGCTTGGCGTTGGGCAACCTTTACACGGCGTGAACTTAGCTGATGAACCGTATTTTCCTGTTCTCATTTCTTTTTCTTCTTTGCTGTTTTGGCGGCTGCTTTGAACGCCTTGGCAGTAGGCGCACCTTTTGAACCGGGTTTACGCATTTTCTCGCCCGATCCCGCTGCAATCCGCTTACGCTTTGCATGAATGTTGGAATACAAACCTTTTTTGGGCATGGGCAACTCCTGTATTTAGCTGCACCTTACCACACTAGGCTATGCCGCGCAAATTCCTTCTGATTGGCTCGCCCCAATCGCTTTGCCTGCGATAACCTACCGCAAGATACCTGAAAGCATCTGCGCCGTGTGATGTCCAATCGTGTAGCGGTCCACCCCGCCAAGTCTTTAACTTTTCGTCAAAATCTCTGCGGTATTGTCTTAAAGCCTCTACGCCTCTCGTGCAGTTCTCATCATCAAACCAACACTTGGGGATCATGGTACGCGCAGCCTGTATGCCATCCTCTACCGATAGTTTCGGCGCAATCTCAATGTTCCGTATGCCCAGCGCGTCAAGCGTTTCAAGCCTGCTTTTCCCTGTTCCCAGTTCCTTGACTTGGACATCATGCGGCAAAATGTGTTGCTCGTAGTGATATTCTTTGTCCAAGAGAACTTTTGCATAGTGATCTAATCCTACTCCGCTGCTTTCGTAATAGTCCACAATCCTGATTTCTTGGCCTACGAACTGAGCAAACCATATTGCTGTACTGTCGCCTATTCCCAAGTCCCATGCAGTAATGACAGATGCAGCCCGGTCATACGGTACGCGCGTTATTCTGCCATCCTCTGTGGCCTGTTTCATTTCTTTTGCGTAAAAAGCCCCTTGGATTGCCGCTTCAAAGCTGCACTCAAATTCTTGCTCGTAGCGGTCATCGCCCATTGTACGTCTTGCCTCATCAAGTTCTTCTTGATCCAATATTGACGTATCTGATGCTTTGAGCATTGCGGTGAACCAGTTAGGATCGTCTTGCGCTTCATGCCACAGTTCCCAAAACTCGTTCTTTCCTTTAGGCGTTGAGATAAAGGTAGCAGAACCGCGTCTATCTGCCAACGCGGGACGGATAACATTTGACCAAGCTGACGCAGGGAAATCTGCCATCTCATCAAGTACCACTGCATCAAAGTACAGACCACGCATTGCGTTGTAGTTATCTGCACCAAACAAGCGGAACCGCGCACCATTCAGAAAGTCTATGCGCAATTCACTGTGGTTTACTTTTATCTCTGGAATATCTCTGGTGAACTCCAATGCATAATCCCACGCAACTGCTTTAGCTTGGGAAAGGTATGGAGCAATGTAGGCTACCCGTACATTCGGGCGATCTATTTCAAAGCAAGAACGGATTAGATCATTGATAGCTGCTACGGTTTTGCCAAAGCGTCTGTGTGCTACGATGATCGCAAAGCGTTCTTTCCTGTTGTGGAATGCTCTGATCTGATCGCGTGGCTTGTAGTCTATCTCTTGTACGACTTCTACTACTCGCGCCATTTTAGACTAACCACATGCTGCACTTCACCTTCTACTTCTGCATTTACCTGCATTGGCAACACTTTACCCATCAGGCTCATAAATGCCGTTGGCTGCGCCTCTGCCATAATTTGCAGGTAGGCTGTCATGCCATCTTTCTTAGCTTGCTCTACAAAACGCTGATCAGCTTCATCTTGGCTTTTGCCATAGAGCTTCTCTACCATTGCTTGCCCTGATCTTTCTGCGGCAATAATGATGCTTTCTTTCATCAGCTTTGAAGTTTTATTGGGGGTGCCTTTTTTTCGGCCTGATCCCTGTACTTTAGAAAAATGTTCCTGTTTCGTACTCATAGTACCGTCCATAGTGGGTGCGTCTATATGTTGTGTATATTAGTGTATTTGTGTGGGAAATGAAAGACCCCCTGAACGTGACCGCGCTCAGAGGGCCAGTGAGGAGAGCCAGTGTATGGAGCCACACAAACCAACAGGGAGGGAGAAAGGTTGGCTCTTGCTGAGAAGGTAACACAATTCTATGCAAAAAAATACCCCCTGCGGAGCGATCACGCGAGGGGGCAGTTCAGTGAGGCAAACCTATGAGATAGGTGGGTCAACCCTAGCAGGTATATTGTTTGCTGACAAGTATTCTAAATACGGCTGCAAATGTGCGTCTGAGATAAGACCCATCTCTACCATCTTGTCTGCCAGCTTACCGCGTATATACATCTCGCCTACTGGTTCGCCTGCGATGATACGCTTTGCGTTTAGCTGTAGTGTGTCAGGCTTCCACGGGCCGCTGCTTACTGTGCGCGTGGATGCAGATGTCATAGACTTAGAAACTGCTGCGCTGATTTCTGCTGATGTAGGCCAAGAGCGTGACTTGTGCGCCTCTTTCAGTTTCAGCATTGCACGATCCATTGTGCCGCGAATGTGATCCTCATTTGTGTCGTTAGGGAACTTCTGGTTAATCAGACGACAGATACCCTCTACCTCTGCCTGCGCTCGTTTCTCATCTTCTAAGTGCTTTGGAATAGAGTAAGTGCCAAGGATGTTCATTAGCTCGTTACGGATTAGCTGCATTCTTGTTTCATAGTTCATAGATCATCTCCCCGTTTGGCCCTAAACGCATTCCCTGATTTAACCATAACTCATGGATTATATCATCATCAATATAGTCATCTATTTCTTTTGTAAGATTTATCATCGCCCGATCTTTGTCGTAATCATACATCTTACGCATATCGTTTCTTATTTCTTTGCTTCTGTGATCTACATTCACAAACTTTTGAATTGACTGCTTGGCTTCTATAATCTGAAACCAAACTATCTCATCACCACCGCTTATCTGTTCTAATAACCAATCTACACACAACTCTTTCGTAGGAAAAGTCATCACACTGTCATGCAAATCATATGGGTAACGACCACCTACGGAGCGGGTAAGATTTACAAGCCAATAATGCTTTCCATCATATTTATTACCCTCTTGCTCAATCATGTATCTTTGATTTTGTAACTTTCTTAGATTTTCATATTTATCTTTCATGGCATTATACCTCATCTGCCCAGCGCTCACCGTTTAGCCAAGTAGCTAGGTGAGGCATGTATTGTTTGTCTTTACCGTCTAGTGTTGCAACGTATGCTTCCAGTTTAGGCAACAGATCAAAGAAGTCTATCTTCTTAGAAGCTGCTACATATGCTTTTCTGGCCTGCCCCTTTCCTACCTTGCGTGGGTACATTTCCCATAATTGGTCAAAGTAATAATTCACCTCATCATCCTTTGATGATGTATTAGTATCTGGTTTACTATTTGGTTTACTATCTGGTATAGGTTCGCCCTTTTGGGCAGTTCCATTTGCCTTTTTGGGCAAATCCATTTGACCTGTGGGGCAATACCATTTTGTTCTATCGTATCCAGCTTTGTTAAAGTTACCAACTAAGATCAAATCACACTCTATTAGCTTCTCTAAAGCAGTTCTGATTTGCTTTTGACTTAGGTAAGCAAACAGCTCCTCAAAAGCTCTCATACTATTATATGTCCAATAACGGCCCTCATGGAAATGCTTGTTGTTGGCTTGATTTTTCTCAACCCAGAATAATAAATTCTGATAGATAACTGCGGCATTTACACCAACCTTTGCTGCAATCTTTGGATCAAATGAATGTAAAGCCATTATCTCCACTCCAAACAAACATAATTTTTTTCTTCTTCTGTCCAATATAGGTCAAAAATCTGAAAATTTGGGTCTTCGTGAAGCGCCGCAAACCTATATTCATCGCCAAAATTACCGACCGTCATCTCAATTCTGTGATGCGTAAAATCCGCAACCTTCTCTATGTAATCAAATGATGCCTTATATCCCTCACCATGAGGACACTCAGCAAGCACCATCAATAAACGAAACTCGCTATCATCAACTAATGCACCTAAAGACATTACATTTGCTATTAATCTTGATGAAGACATTTTTTCACTCCTTGTTTTTTGGAGCAGGGTGTTCTATCATTACCCTGCGGTTTGAGACATTCGCACTGTAACATAGTTACAACTTCTTACAAAGACCCGTTGCTCTGCTAGGCGCGGGTCTTTTCCTATTCTACATCCATAAAATAATCAGACAAGACTTTTACCGTATCGTATGTGACGTTTCCCACGCCATCCCGCACACGGTAATAGGTATGCCGCGATAGACCTGTAGCTTCACAGACTTTTGACGGTTGCCGATCCTTCATCAGTCGTTGGATATGCTCCAAGTTATACATCATCTTGCTATTCATGCGTTCTCCTTTTTTGCATTCTTGGGGTTGTATATAAGCTACACATGATATATATGCAAGAGACAAACAGTAAAACGAGGTAAACAATGCATAAACATCCTGTACCAGCGCGTATTAAGTACCATGTCATGGAAAAGATGATAGAGTTAGGTTCTGACGTAGACAGCGCAACAATGAATAAAATGTTCAAAGCACTTGATGAAGGTATCAAGGCTGCGAACTTGCACCACGATCAAATGATGGAGAGCCTACATGACCAATAAGTTTCAAACAGCAATGGATTTCGTTGCAGACCTCAACAAGTCACATGGGGTCATGCAGCGAGGTGGTAAACAGTACACAGAGGTAGCAAAGCGCGTTGAAGCGTTCCGCACTGTGTTTGGTGGTGAATACGGTATTGATACTGACATTATCCACAATGACGGTCAGACAGTGGTGGTCAAAGCTACGGTCAAAGACAAAGACGGTTTTGTTGTTGGATCGGGTCTGGCAGAAGAAATCCGTGGATCGTCACACATTACAAAGACATCTGCTGTAGAGGTATGCGAAACATCAGCGATTGGACGCGCTCTGGCTTCTATGGGTATGCATGGCGGTCAGTATGCATCAGCTAATGAGATGGAAGGTGTTAAGCGTAAAGAGCAAGCAATTAAAGCATCAGACGCTGCTCCAAAGCCATCAATGGAACTTGATCTCGCAGCGCGTGTAGATGCTGCACTGACATTCTATGAACACTGCGATGCCCAGCGCTTTGCAAGCAATGAGAGCCGCTATAAGAAACTAATCAACAGCCCTGATTTGTCAGAGCCACAATATGAACAGCTTGTAGAAGCACATGACAAGCGTAAAACGGAGCTAATGGTATGAAAGTATGCACTATTATCGGGCGTGTCACCAAAGACAGTGAAATTCAACAGAACGAGAGAGGGGGATTTCTCAAGTTTTCAGTCGCAGTTGATGATGGCTATGGAGCAAATAAAGGCACGATCTTCTTTGACGTTGACTATAACCGAACAGGAATTGCCCAGTACGTTACGAAAGGAAAACAAGTAGGCGTGTCTGGTGAGTTAAAGACCCGTGAGTATAACGGTAAAACTTACCTGAGTATTCGCGCTAATGACGTTAAGCTGATCGGTGGTGGTCAACAGCGTGGACAAGTATCGCACACTGAGCATGAACCACAGCGCATGGCAGAGGGCCAGAAGTTTACAGAAAACGAACTAGACGATGAAATTCCATTCTAAGAACAGAGGCAGATCAAAATAAACTCCAAATGGCTTTGGATTTTAATTGGGTTTTGATCTGCTATCCACCCGCATGGGGGGGATGTGTTGCAGCACATCGGGTCTGTAAAGCCCCCCCACTAAACACAAGGGCAAATATGACAAAATTACAAATGGAACTGAGGAATGGGTACTTAGTACCTGTTTCTCAATATGACGCAGAGCGCATGGAAGACTTGCCAGACGGGACACTGTTTAACCTGTCACAAACAGGCAAGCGATCTAACCCGCATCATAACCTGTATTGGTCCACGCTGCGCAGGGTAGCTAGGGACACAGGCAAATGGCCCACAGAGCATCACCTGCACGATGAGCTAAAGATTGCGTGTGGTTATGTGCGGATCAAGTTATCTGCGCTGAACGGGGAACTGGTAAACATACCTGATAGCATCAGCTTTGATAAAATGAACCAAGCAGAGTTTTTCAAATACTTTGAGATGGCAATGAAGAAGCTGGCAGAAGGAATAGGATATGACCCACTGGAAACCTAGCGAGGAAATGGTGCAGCGCGAGTTAGACTTGTGTGAGCGTTTAGGTAGGAAGTGGAAATGCACGGTTGAGATGCAGCATAAGTACAGTGTTTTTGATGCTGTAGCTCACAAGAAAAATAAACCGCAGGCATTCGTAGAATTACGCATCATCAATTACGCTTTCTATGATCTTCCAGACATTATGATAAGTTTGACAAAATGCACTGCGGGTAAAAACCAAACTGAGATAACCGGGCTTCCTAGCCTGTTTGTGGTACACTGGAAAAAAGACGATACCATTGGCTACATAGACATCAACAAGACTTATCACGGTGAGCCAGATTACAGGGTGTCAAAGAAGGGCATGAACAGACTGAATGATGAGGAAGAAATAGAAGTCTGCCGCCATGTCAGAACGTCACAGTTTAAGGTGCTAACAAACATATGATTAACTTCAACAATAAATCAAAGACTGAAATAGAGTTGATTATAGAAAGCAATAAAACGTCAGCAGGTGGGTGGACGAAAAAAACATTAGAAAGCTGGGGTGTTTCATGGCCCCCACCAAAAGGGTGGAAGCACGACTTAATTGACAGGGGTTCAGATGACAAATCTAGCTAAACGCCCACCTCTTGGCCTAAAGAAAGACAAGCCACTGCGCAGCAAGAAGATGTTGGACAAGATACGCGAACTGCCCTGTGCGGTCTGTCAGGCCCACGGTGAGGTGCAGCTATCACCCACAACAGCGCACCATCCAATCCATGACCGCTACGGCGTGTATAAGCGCGGAGATGATTGGGCTATTCCTCTATGCGATGGACACCATCAAGGAAACTTTGACGATAGCAAGCAGGCTATTCACAAAGACAAACGTGCATGGCGTGAAAAGTACGGCGCCGATTGGTCTTATGCGCCATTCGCAGAAGGAGAGCAAAATGAGTAATCGCATGTCAGGGAAAGAAATCAACACAATGCTGCGTATGTATGAGCGTGGTGAGACAGCAAAGGCTATTGGTCAAGAGCTAGGGCGATCACCTAGCGTGATAAGCTCAACTCTGAACCGCATGAAAAAACAACTTACGTCAAGAGATTTGTCACCAGAAACAAATCAACTGATACACCAAGCCCAAGAAGAATTTATCGCTGCGTGGCAGCAATGGAAAAAAACCAAAAGCACTGAAGATTTATTCGCCATGATCAGTCCAAGACACTGATATGTAAAGCACTGGCCCACGGTCAGGATGACAGAACGTCTTTTTGACCTTCATGCTAGTTACCTGTTTGTCATCAGCAAAGATAGTACCTGACAGGCCATCCAAAGCGATCTTAGCGATGTTGTCTACGTCTGGCTTAGTCATAGGGCTTATCGCACCATATTCTGCCTCTAATCGCTTCTTCTTAGACCATGACTGAGGAATATCCATAAACGCGATGATTTCAACCGCCACTGGCCTCAGTGTCTGGTCAATATCGTGCTTTGCCATCTCTGCCCATGCAGCCGCATGAATACGCCTCTCGTACTCTTTGGTCTTCTGCGGAGTGTAAGTGTGGCCTACTTTGGTGAACCTTGGCCTGCCTTTGCCAATCGGTTGACCTGATACTTCCAACTCAATCTCGTACATCTTGTGCCTGTCAAAATAGTAACCTCTATATTTTGCGACCTTAGTTATACTTAACTTTTTTTGCAAATACCCCCTTGCAATGTATCACATAAGATACTATTGTATGTGTATGTTAAACATAAACGCCAACTAGCGGAGGTATCCTATGGCACATTCTCTTTCTTTTCTTCTTTCTTCTGAAGCGGCTACTGCGCGTATGGCAGAGCGCAAGCCAGCTTTTGTTGTTCACGCGGAAGTAGACACAATGTCAGACGCTTCTATGGTTGAGCTAGACGCGGATAGCCGCGATCATGCGTACACTCTCACGCAAAACTGGTTGACACACGGACGCGCTATCAGCGCAGGCATCCGCAAAGTTCATGCTGACGGTACGCTTGGCGAGGCAGATATTTTTGATCTGTCTGATTTTGAAGATGATCTTGCTGAAGAAACTCAGTCTAATCTTAACCGCGTCATGTCACAGTACGGCTTGGCATTCTAATCAACAGGGGGCTACGGCCCCCACCAACAAGGAGCAAACCAATGGGATTTTTTACACTAGGACGCACAACGCACCACGCATTCACAACAGTAACAATCAAAGGCGTGGAGATTGAGATTGTCATAGAGGGATCATTAGATCACGATGAACACTACTTTGATCTGGATACAGTTTACCTTCAGGAACCACGCGCCAAGACCAAAGATTTTGCATTGCCAGAGCGCATCTACAACAAGCTAACTAGCGGTGCATATGATGAGCAGTTTCATGATGCAGCGTGGGGGTCAGCATAATGGACTACGGCAAGTTGACGTGGGAAGATGTAGTTATCGGGATCATCTTTGCAGTAATGATCCTGACTTGGACAGCAGGCACAATTAAAGGATGGTGGTGATGAAACTAAGCCCAGCCGATGAGCAGATACTTAAATACTTGCGCAGACAGGTAGATCGGTTGCAAGATGAACGATACCGCACAGATGCAAGACCCGGCATCAACAATGAAATATTTGCAGCACAACAAGAACTGCGGCGGTTTACATCTGAATTGAGGAAAAAAGGATACAACATCTAATGGTGAATTATTACGATACTTTGACGCGAGTATTGAAACGCACCCCAACAGAAGCAGAAATTGGTGCATTGATGAAACTCAAACGCGAACAAGAGGGGTGGAAGAACTCTACGCAGCCAACACCCCCAGAGAGGCCACAGAAACGCCTGAGAGAGCCGAAACAGCCTACAGGCATCAACACTAACGATAGGCAGTATAGGTGGCCTAAGAGAGCCACTCAGATAGCCCAGCGCATTAACCGCATGATGTTACGGCAGATTACGATAGAAAACATCGCATTCATTGAGGATGTTTCTCAGTCAAGGATCATGCAAGAGATCAGGCAATGGGATTTGCCAAAAGTAGAAACTGATGAATGATCGTGTGGGCGGCTGCTAGGTGTCGGGATAAGCTAGGGGATTACCAACAAAAACTGGGTAAAAACCGCCCACCGCAAAAAGATAACTAAACAGAAAGTGAGTGCAATGGAATTTTTCACAGCGTTATACATAGAATATTCACTGCGTGGGATTGACATAGAAACATATTTGATTTTGCCAGACTATGAGGCTTGTCAAATAGCAATCCGCGACAATGAAGATATGTATAAGTATTTCCATGCGGATAGCGATGTTGATATGTACTGTATACGCACCAACACCCTATCCAGATCAATCAGACCTAAACTTAGGCCAACCACCGATAAATCTTCTTAGTCTTATCCATGCGGTCTTCTAGGCCATGATAGCCACCGTTCACACGCTTGGTAATACTCTTGATAATACTATCAGTGACACCCTTATCAGCCATGTTGAACAAACCGTTTTTTTCAAAGAAGAATATCGCACTGTCCATCGCTAGTTCATCTGCAATTGGCGATGGATCATCTACCAAGCTGTCACGTCCAATATGCTCTGCAAAGGCCCGTACATTATCTTTACCAGTTAATTGGATGAAACCCTTGCCTGCATACTTCCACCCATCTCCTGACGCTTCTGAGCCGTTCCCCATGCGCCCTGAGTAGACTTTGTTTGCCAGCTTCTCTGGGTTACGCGCATATGGTTCCGCATCTACCTCTGACTTAAAACGTGAGGGCCAGACCCGACACATTGTTTCTGCGCGGTAGTTTAGGTTTTCCTCAGAAATCATAAAGTTGCCGCTTTCGTGCGCTGCCTGACCAAGCAAGTGTGCGCCACGATTGGCGTTCAGTCCGTAATGCTCTGCAATAGCTCTAGCCGTGTTAGGCCCAAACGCTCCGTCTGGTGTTACGCCACAAGTCTTTTGCAGCATTTTAAGTGCATCACCTCTAGCCATTACTTCGTTACTCCCTTAAACTTCTCAAAGGTGCGCATGCCACCTAAACCTAACATACCTAACAACACAGTCATCAGGCTTTGCATGTCAAACTCTGGCAATGGTGGATGCTGTAGATCAAACCACCCTGTCACAAAAAGTGTGACGGGCAAACCCAAGAAGTGCCAGAACAACGCCAACCCGCAAGTCCAACCAACAAATGGCCGCCACCCTGCTATGAAGATGTTGCGTGACTTAGCTTCCTCTTTGTTTATTTCTATCTGACCACGCGCTAACTCCTGTGCGTGACGCTCTGCCATTGTTGCGATTTCGTGCGCAAGTTTGGCTTTCTGGTCTTTGTCCTCAACAACCTTGTCAAGAATGTTGCTTACTGGATCAACCAGCTTTCCCAACAAATCAAGCATTACACCATAACCCCCTGATACAGCGTCATCTCAACGCCTAGAATAATCTCTAGCAGTTTCACAACAACGTGCGTTAATAACTGCTCACCTGACATCTACGTTTTCTTTCCGCGACACATTGGCTTCCATTGCGTTGAACCCAAAGTATGCCGCAACAACACCACTGGCACCAATCACATAAACACTTGCTATGTCTGTAATTAGCTCTGCCGCCCGATCTAAGCCCACCCAGACTGCGAGAAAGATAACCAGAGGGTAAACAAGCATTCCAGCCGTACACGCCACTGTGAGCCGCCTCTGCGTGTCTCTCTTAGCGTCCTGATCTTCCATGCGCCTGCGACGATCTTCCAACATGATCTCGCGCTCATCAGGATCAATCTTTCCGTTTCCGTTTAGATCGTAGTTTTCTTTGTTCATTGAAATACCTTTCGGCTATTCGCTTATGCGTGGTGATGATAACCACTTTATTATCATCCGTCAAAACAACCCACTGACCCAGTTTATTTTCCACTAACTTCAAGACAAACCACAGTCTGGCTGTTGTGAACAACCAAACCCTCTCTTGCCTTTCTGCGCTCTTGTTCGCATTCTTCGTATGTCGCGTGTGTTGGGCCTATTTGATAATATTTTAATTCAGCAGACGGAATGTATTGTATAAACACAAGAACGTAAATCATCACCAACGACCTCTTGCTTTACCAACAATGTAGATTGCAAGCGCCAAGATAGCACCGCCAATGACAAACGCAGTCAGGCCCACTGCCCAATTGATGCAGCTATCAACAAACTCTTGCTTGCGATATGCAGCCTCTTTGCGAATGCGGCGCTGCTCTGCTTCAATCCGCAGCACCTCATCCCATGCGCTAGGCCCATACACAAAAGAGATATGATCCTTAATTTCTTTGCGCATTTGCTCCATTTTGCGCTTTTCATTCCAAAGCAACACGGCATTTTCGGGGTCTGACCCCTTAAACGTCTTTTCCCACCAAGGTGGGTTCTTTTGACGTTCTTCTAATCTATTGAAATCTGAAAAGGCTTGGCCCCATGTAGAAATAGTTTGACCCATTTCTTGGATGTCGCGGCCTGTTGAAATGGCAGCTTTAAGTGTCTTGTAAGCCCCTGTTGCAAGTGCTACGCAGCTAACGGGATCCATAGCATCACTTTTCGCGACCGCGTTCGTCTATTCTCTGAACGCTTTCTCTAATCGCCGCCATATCGCCTGCAATACGAGCCAACAAAACTTCTTGTGCATGAACAGATTTTTCTAACGTATCTATCCGCGTCATGTTGCGGTCAATATCACGCACCGCTGTTTCTACATCAGACGCAATGCCAGTGATATAACCTACCAATAAGATAGTCTGAACAATCAAAGCCAAACCAAAAGACATGGCTTGTAGATTTACTTTTATCGGTGTCGCCATTTTAGTATCCATTTGCAATCAGCTTGCTAAATTCGCCACTCATCAACTTCTTTTTAACATATTCTGCGAACTCTTGCGACCCGATTTTGGCTCCGCATTCCCGCGACCACATTTCAGCAACCACAAAAGGTATAGACCCAGCTAAACGCATGTCAGACTTACGATTGTGACCGTCAATATTACGCTCTTTGTTGAAGTCCAAAATCTTCTGAATATCTTGAGTGCGCTTTACGACAACCTTGTCATCTTCTGTATGCCACTCAGTGTTTAGAATAGTGTCAGACATTCTTCTTGGGCCTTCCGCGTTTCTTAGGTGCTTTCCCGCCTTCCCACGCTTCATTTACATCTGGCGTAGAAGGGTCATCAGCTTTTAGTTTTCCTTTGGCATCACGCGCTCGTTTGGGTGCTGCCTTTGTAATTTCTTCACCGAAACCATTTGCAATAAGTGCCTTTGCTTCTGCTGCTGTCACTTCATAGGTTTGGCCTTTTTCAGCTCTCTTGCCGCCAACCCATGTTCTATCTGTTGTGATTTTAATTTTAGCCATACTACCACCTCAAAGTGAAAGGGGGCCGTAGCCCCCAATCTATTATGATGTTGTACAGTCTGCGACAACACCGTGTGCTTTCTGTGAAGTGACCTGTAGGCCATACTCCGCAGAGATCAAACGGCGCTCTGACAAACCAGTTTTTGCAAGAGCCTCTTGCTTTGCTGTTTGCAAGTAAGCAACTGATGCATAGTTTGGATCAAGAACGAACACGTCACGCGCACGAATGTGACGCGCTGGAACGATCTGAAGCTCACCGAAATCAGAGATGTATACGTCAATCGCTGCGTTCAGTTTGCTATCTTCTGCTTCTTTGTAACGTGTCGCGTTACCTGTAAAACCAGAGATAGTTTGCTTGTTGAACGATCCACATAGAACAACTGATGGTTCTGCGCCTGCGTCCCAACAATCAGCAATAACACCTTTTAAGATGTCCTCTGTGATTGCACGTTGTGTGCCATCTGTAGCTGCCGCATCTGGGTAGCCTGCTTCACCAGTTCCAGATGTTGTGCCATCTGCACCAGATGTGCCACGCGCAGTGTTAGATGTCAAAAACGCTGGTAGACCCGCAGTTTGACGCGCTGTGCCTGATGCCCCTGCGCTCGCACTGACATTATCCAGCAGCATCTTTTCCATGTCTCGCTTCATTTCAGCCAATTTGTAAGCAACTTGCTTCGCAACTGTTTGAGCATCTGCAACACCGTTTACCGCTTGGTTTGTTGATGATACTTCAACAACTTTCGCAGAAATCTGTGTGTAGTTACCCTTACGAACCGCATTTGTTGGTGCAGTGTTGGATAGGCCAACGTCACCTTCAATCTGACGGTTTGATGCAGCCGCCGCAAGATCAACTTCACTCCACTCAAAGTAAGTGTTGTCTACGTTGCGTGTGCCGATTGTTGACATGAAAATAGTTTCAGTCGGTGTGATAGACGCAAGCGCTGGCGCTAGGTCTTCACGAATTGTAGAGACATCATATGTCTCATTGGTGTTTGCTGTTACAGCCATTGTCTTATTCCTTTAGACAAAAGTTAAGAGGTAAGCCAGTTGGCAACATCATCTATGCCACCTCGCTTGTTCATAACCGCCGTTGCTTTCTTCGCTTTGGTTGCTTTTCCAGCCGTTGCCGCGCGTCTGGCTGCTGGCTTAACTACTGGACGCGCCCCTTCTGCCTTTTGTTGGGCAGCAGGTTTGTTAGCCTGTAGTTCTCGCCACTTTAGAGCGTCATTCAAGATCATAACTTCCTCTGCCGTGCGAACAGTACCAATTTGCTCATCTGTGAGCTGGTAGTGCTTTTTAGCTTTGGTTGTTACGTCTTGAATAAATGCACCACGCTTCTCAGGATCATTAAACTCTGGCATCCATTCAGCTAGGCGCATTGCCTGTTGCTCTAGGAATTGATTGTTTAACTGCTGATTACGCGCTTGCTCTTGCTGCGCCAAATAAGAAGCCTGCCGCTCCCATTGCTGGCGCATTTCCATTCCGCGACGATATGCTTCCGCTTGCTCCTGAAAACCAAGAGGGTCACTTTCTCTAAGCTCCTCTGACGGGTATTCAGGCACTACTGGGATGCCTTGCGTCTGAACTTGCTGTACCATTTGATACAAAACTTGGCGTTCTTGGTCTACTTGCTGCTGTAGCGCTTCAAATTGCTTTCTTTGCTCCGCTACTTCGCTCATACCCTTTTGGATGTACTTTTGCCCAGAGTATCCACGGGTTAGCTCATCTAGGTCTACCTGCTTTGTCTCACCATCAACTTTGACAGTATATAAAACAGGCTCCTCTTGAGCTTCCTGATACCCATCCTCAACATCCTCATCATATGTCTCTGTGTCGTCATATGATACGTCATCATCCTGATCTTGTGCTTCAATCTCCACTGCTTCAGGCCGAGTGTCCCCAGTTACCTCAACAGCTTCCTCTGATGCATCATCAGAATTATTAGGCGTTTCTAAAATCAAGTTTTCGGTAACCGCCTCTAAATCGTTACCGTTGATTGGGTTAGTCGTTTCCACGGTGCTTTCCCTTCCGTTTTACAAGCGCCAAGGCATCTACATCTGCCTGTAGTTGACGCTCTATTGCTGTTAATGCCCTCAAAATGGCGTGAGCATCCTCACGTTTCTCCACCTCTTGGGCGCTGCTATCTGCGAAAGTCCTCATTTGGGTGTCCCGCAAATCCTTTATGGTTTCCATGAACCATTCATTCTCTAACAGTGATTTTGAGCGTTTAGCTCTTTGCTCAATATCCACCTTGCATTCCCATCATCTGCGCGTTGTGTTCGCGTACCGCGTCTTGCTCTGCTTTCACGCTTGCAACATCAACCGCTGTTCCGTACTTGCCAAGTATCTCAGCAACCTTAACCGCCAAGTCTTGAACCATGTCATCACGCGCCAAATCGTCATCCATGCCCAGCTTGTGCATCTTGTACTGATAGTCCATCTGCGCTTTGGTCATGTCTACTTGCGCCCGTGTCTGCGCTTTCATCTGTTCAGCTTGCATAAATGCTGCATTTGGATCAGGCTGTTGCGCTGCCATTGCTTGCTGCTCTTGCGCCATCTGCTGTTGCTGCATCATCATCTGCTGTTCAATCTCTGGTGACATTGGCATGAAGTAACGATCCGCATTTCTCAGGCCACCAATTGCCAACAAGTCTGCCAGAGTGTTTCGTATCTGCGTCAAAGTAACCACGCCATTCATTGGGCCATACTGTGCAAATATCTGTTGCTGTATTTGAAAGGCTTGCTGTAAGGCCGCTGCGCGTTCATTCTCGCGTCCCGTGCCAATACCTACGTTCACAATCAAATCCATGTCTGTGTCCCACGCTCTGGGGTCTACAGGCACAAATGAACCGTTGAGGCGCATGATTTCTTCATTGTCGGTGTTCTTAACCATCAAATCCAACATCAAGCGGAACAACTGGCGCATGCCGCCCTCTGCAAAGTTACGCGCAATAACCTCTGCTTGGCCTGTCTGACCTTCCATAGATGCTGCAACCGCTGTTGCTGTAGAAGACTTTAGAACGTCTGGATCAAGACCCTGCGCCATCTTAGAAACGCCCGTCTTGTTATCTACCAACTGGTCAAAGTATTGCAGTGCTGGGAGTGTCTGACCCGCTGTAAACGGCACTGCCATCTCCATGACGCTGTTAGGTGCTTTCACACGCACAATGCGCCCAATCTCGTTGTTCAGCAAATCATCTACCGCAACCTGACCGTCAACAATCTGCAACGCTGGGTTATTGGTCAACGCCACGTTATCAAGAACACCGCGCAGCATCGCTGTAGCCGCGTCCTGATCGTCCATTACCAAATCAACCAATGATGAACCAAAGAAAGCATGTGGCTCTGGATCGCACTCAAAGATTGCGTATGGTGCTGTATCTGCTTCGTAGAAGTTCAGCAGCTTGTAAGTAGAGCCAGCGCACAAGAACTGATACAGGCGCGGGATACCCGTTCCCTCAATATCCAACTCCATATATGCATTTGTGACAGTGATTTTCTTAGATGCAGCAGTGATGTTTTCATCCTCGCCCTCATCTACTGCATAACCACGGCGCTCAAATTCCGCTTCATCATCTACAACGCTATATTCTGTACTGTCTAAACCAATCAAATCGTCTGGGCTAAATCCCATCGCAATCAGATCAGACACCCGCATTTCTGTGCTATGACCACAAATATAAAAGTTGTCTATGCTACGCGCGTTGCGATCTACAAAGAAATCTTCTGGGGGAACGCTCTCAATACAGATGTCGCCATGAGGAATAGACCGTGCAATCTTTACATCATGCTCTGGTACTTCAATCTCCATCCCCATCTGATCCATAGAAATGCTCATACGCATCTCATGCTCAAGAACCTCTACGTCATCATCTTCAATGATTACCGCAAATTCTTCGTCAGTTAGATTAGTGAAGGTATGGATTTCTGTTTCCATTTCCTCATTGTAATAAACGTATGCAATCCCAGCTTTCTTAACCATCGCGTCTTGGAATACATCGTTTAGTACGCGGTATCCGTCATGCTGTTGGAACTTATAAGAAACATAGCTTGTAGCTTGCTCTGCAATCGCAACATCCTCTGGGCCACGCGGCACAAACTCTACAGGCTTTTCGCTAGTGAGGAATATGCGCTGTATGCTTGGCTTTAGGCCACGAACAACCTCACGGCACTTTGTTGCCACAACTCTGCTGCGACCATCCTCGTAGCCGATGTCTACCTCGCCATCAAAGTAGCGTTGGGCCTTGATCCGCTGTGGCGCAATCTCGCTGTCTACAAAGTCCACTGCATCTTGGATTGCTTTGGAAACAATGCTTTCAATCTGTGTTTGATCTAGTGGTTCTAACCGCATCTATTGTCTCCTACTGCGTCAACAAGCCTACGCCCATCATGGGCAAGCCGCTTTCTGGCCTTTGACCTGTCGCTTCCATAACTTGTTGCTCTGTGGGCTTTTGCGCCCCTACACCAAGATAATACATTGCGCGGTTGTATGCATAGTCTCTTGCTTCTTGCGAAACTTTGCGACCCATCTGCACTTGACGCATGACATTTAGTGCGCGGAGCGCATCATCTGTGCCTACTTCGGTCAACGCTTTTGCAATGTCATTGTAAATAGCCATGCGTTGATTTTCGCTAAACTCATCGGTAAATCCTGTCAGTTCACTTACGAGCTTGCGTGTGGCCTCTAAAGGTTGACCGCGTAGCAATGCCGTAGCTGGGCCTGCCGATGTCATTTCCTCTATGCCTTTTTGCGTTGATTGGCGAATAGCAGTGGCACTATTGCGTGACAAGCCAGCGCGGGTAATTGCAGCCTGCCCGACTTCATCAATTTGACGCAAGAAGTCATCAGTCATATCACCCATCACAGCAGCAATTTTTTCTCTTGCGCTGCCAGATGATGTTAAACGATAGAACGCATCTAACTGACGCGCCTCTAAATCAGGATCGCTAGGGACTGCACGAACATCTTGCAAAATATTACGCACATACTGTGACATTCCCATGCGCAACGCTTCTAGCTGCGCCTCTGATGGATCATCACCCAATGTTTCCATAACATCCTCAATTTTTGTCTGAGGACGCAATAAGTCTTGGCCCATACGGAATGCGTTTTCTTCTGCAATGGTGTTACCACCAAGCGTTACCGCCTCATCGTAAACTCGCGCACCAGTGTCAGGATCAACGATACCCTCACCTAACTCTCTGCGCAGATCACTTGCTAGACGTGAATATCTACGCCCTTGCGGTGAAAACTTGTATGTTACTGCATCACGATTGTTTTCTGCTAATGTTTGCAATGCGCGTTTCACATAATCTAACTGCTGAACATTCATGTCATTAGTGATCTTTGTGACGTTTCCACTTGCGTCTACACGCACACGAATTTGCATGTTCTGAACGCCATCAGCAAGCATGTCTGCGTTTGCTTCCTCAATCGCTGCTGTAAGTGTTTTCTTATCAATCCGATCAATCACAGACATAATGCGCTCACCCGCGCCACCTGTTGAGTAATCAATTGGGGTATTGTATGCGCGTGAATAAGCATCACTTCGTAAGTCCTGAGTGCGGTCACGAATAGCTTTTACCGCCGCTTGCGGCCCGATTAACGGATCACCAAGCGTGTCTAGCAATGTTTCTTCAAGCTGACCTTTCACTGCTTCAGCGCGACGACCTACATTTGTGGCTACAGTTTGCGCAGGCTCTGGCCCCGCTTGTGACGCTGCATCTGCCAAAGCTCTGGCTGCAATTCCTGCATCAGCAAGCATTCCATTGTCACCCGCACGTTGAATGTTCTGAATAGCAGTGTTTATATCGCCACCTTGCGCAAATGCACTTTTAATGACCATTGCTGCTGATCTGCTGATACCTAACGCACTTTGAATTGCTTTTAGCTCAGAGGCTTTGATAAACTCGCCTAACCGATTAGCGCCCTCTGCCGCAAGTGGCAAGCCTGTTGAAACCGCCAAACCCGTACCCGCCGCGATCCCACCAGTTTTTAAACCTTCCGTCAAACGCTGACCACTTTCAGCCTCACCAGATGCTTGTATGCCAGCAGGCACGCCAGCACCTACCAACCCTGCCCCAGCAGCACGCATAACATTTGGCAAGCGACCCAAGCTAGGATCACGACCAAATAATTTTGCTAATTGTGGGAACGCTTTAAGTGCGCGTGACGCATCATATGCTCCAACGCCAGCTTGTATCAAAAATGTTTCTAAAGGCTTTTGTGAAGACTGCGCTTTTCGTAACGCATCACTATAACGCTTATAATCACCACCAAATATTTTCTGCACGATTTCATCAGCGTATGAGCCTGCGCCAAACAGCATTGCTTGTTGACCAACAACAGCCCTAGCCAAGTTAGGGTTTTCTTGCAGCAGTGCCTGTTGCTGTACATCTGTAATCATTTGCTCTGTAGACATGCCCTCTGCAAACGCCTTTATGCGCTCTGGGTCTGTCCCTGAGTAACCCTCACCGACAAGATACTGTGTACCATCTGGACGCTGCATAACAGCATCCGTACCACGCGCAAGTGGCTTGCCATCCGCGCCTGTCGCAACAACTGCCGCTGTCTTTGGGTCAATCTTATCAGCAAGTCTATCTGCTTCCGCTTGGGAAGTAGCCGTTACACGAACAATCTTGTCCGTTCCTTGCAAACGAAAGTAAAACGGTTTCTTTTTCTTTTTGCCGTAGAAGGTATCTTTGTCAGCCATAACCGTTCCTTAGAAATTAAGTCTTTCGTTGCCGCCAGCAGTCGTTGTACTTGAAGTGTTTTTCTTTAGTTCCTCACGCTGCTTGTTATATTCTTCTGTGCCGAAAAGTGGGTTCAACTGCTTTGCAAACTGCGCTGCTTGGTCTTTTGCGTATTGTGTAGCATTAGGCCCAGACGCTGCCAGCATCATCGTTGTAGCTAGTTCACGCGCTGCGCGTTTTTGTGCAATCACCTCTGGTGTATCAAACGGCTGTGGGAAATACTGTTGGTTAGCGCTTTCAAATTCACTTTCAGCAATAGCCGCGCCACTTTCACGCCGCAAGATTGCGTTTACAAAAGTTCGCCGCGCTTGGTCATATTGTTTAAACTCTGGGCTTGTCAACGCACCACCAAATATTGGTATTTTGCTAAAGAACTGTTCACCCAGATTTGTCCCCAATTGTTCAGTATTTTCTAAGATGCTATTAGCAAACGTCATGCGTGAACCAAAGTCCATTGATCCAGCTTGCGTTTCTGTTTGCTTACCTAAAGCAATAACCGTCCCATCTGATAATTTAATCGTACCTTGTGATTGCGCAGTGCTTGGCGCAGTGAAGATAGGTTTACCTGTTTTGCGATCTACAAGAGTTTTACCAACAACAACGTAATCACCAGTTTGTGCTTTCAGGTATGCACTATAAACATCACCAATCGGGACACCCATTTCAATGGCCTGTGCGTATACTTCGCCACCTTCTTGTGACTTTAGCCACTCCATAGTCTTATTACGTCTTTGCTTGTCCAAACGCTGCGCTCCACGCGCTCTAATCTGCTCACCCATGCGCTGTTCTGGCAACAATAAAGGATCAAGTGCAGCGCCAAAACGCTCCATTGCTGTCATCCCGGTTGCTTCGTCTGGTCTGCGCATGATGTCCATGAAACCTAGTAGGCCAGTGCGTTGTGGTGCATTTGGGTTCATACTCATGTTCATATCCTTTGGCTTTGATTGTGGGCCTTTATAGCCTTGCCAAGCGCCAGTGCCTTGTGTCTGGTAAATCCACTGACCAACCTTGTCTTGTGTCGCCTTATCAAACTTTTGGTTTGGGTCTAAGTTAAGAGCTTTTACTGCGTCACGCAGCGTTGCACCAACAACCTGATAAGCACCTACTGGTGTAGCAACGCCCATTTCTGGGTCTGGTCTAGCTGATGCAACATACTGTCCGTATTCACCGCGAGGGTCTGCAAACTGCAATACATCCGCGATGCTCATATCACTCACGCGAACATCAGAGAATATACCATTAGGACGGTTTTGATAGTTAAAGAGAGCGTTGTAATCACCGCCGCTCTCCCCTGCGAAAATACCGCGCTGTATGTCAGACCAGCTTGCCATTTATCATCTCAAACTTGCAAATGTTTGTAAGTAATTCAAGAAGCCCGGCTGGAATGAGCTAGTCTGTCCAGTCGGTACGCCTGCCCCTGTCAAACCACCTAGAAGCGTATTCAAGCCACCTGTGGGTGCGCCTGTATATTGACCAAAGTTTTGCTGCCCAGCACCAATCAAACCTTGCATGATGCCACGCTGTAGTGCGCCTTGCTGCATTTGCTGCTGCTGAATTGATTGACCCATGTTGAACTGCTGTTGACCCAAACCTGCTAAACCGCTTGCCGCACCTTGGCGAATGCCTGCGCCTTGGAATTGACCTCCAAACGTAGCTTGACGCGCGGCTTGCTCCCGCGCTGCCTGCTGTTGAGCCGCAGTATTCATTGCGCCCATGCTTGCTAATCCAGCAGCTTGCGTTAAGCCAGCCTGCTGACCTGCGCGTGCCGCATCCTGCGCTGCGCCTGCAAGGCCAGCCTGCTGAGATAAGTTGGCTTGTAGTTGCGTCATGGCATTTTGCGCCTGCATATTTGCCTGACCTGCTTGCTGCTCAAATTGAGCTTGCTGAATAGCAAACTGATTAGCCGCTGCCATATTACCTGCACGAGCCGCTTGCTCGCGAGCCGCTGCCGCTTCGCGAGCTTGTTGACCAAGCTGCTCCGCTTGGAAGCCTTGCTGTGATGCAAGTGTGCGTGCAGCTTGTGTTTGACCGATGTCAAATTGGCCTGACTGTAAGGCTGTCTCAAATCCACGTTGACGCTGTTGAGCAGAAAGCTGACCCGCTTGACGTAATGCCTCGCCAGCCAAAACACCCTCTTGCACGGCTTGGCGAGAGCCACCGAATGCACCTGCGCGCTGAGCTTGAGCCGCGAGGTTTTCTGACGCGAGTTGGCGCTGGCGTTCAATGTCAGCCTGACCAGCCTCAATGACTTGCTGCTGGTATGGCGACATGTATTGACCGATGTCAGTTGTTGCAAGCTGATTGACTGCAATTTGCTCTGGCGCTTGAGCCGCCTGAACTGCACCAACACCCTGCATACGTTCGGCCTCGCCTAGCTGCGCTGCCTGCATAGTTGCCGCTGGGCCTACAGTTGCCTCCGCAAAAGGAGTTGTGCGCTCAACAGTCGCTCCCTTGTAGATTGCTGTTGGGCCAGCCGTTGCTGCTTGCATGGGCTGCGGCTGGAACTGAGAAAGACCAGTTAGCGTGCGCTGGGCTTGATTTAAGGCACCAGAAGATTGTTGAAAAATGTTAGGCCCAGTGGGCTGCACCATTTGTGGCTGCTGCGGCTGTGGGCGAAAAAGCGAAGTATTAGCAGGATTTGGCGGCATAACCGCTGGCTGTACGCCCATGCCGCCATAGCCCGTACCCCTGTTTGGCGGCATGACCGCTGGCTGAACACCTTGTCCACCATACCCCGGCATTCTGTTTTCTGGAAACTGCGTTTGCATAACCGCTGGACGCATTGCACCGGGGATCAAACCACCGCCTAACTGCCTTTGTGCGTTACCTGTTGGTGTGCTTCCACCTTGTCCCGCTAAACCACCGCTTGGAAGTCTTTGTCCACCTGCTGATGCACCCATGTCTTTTCTCCTACTTTCCGCCGCCGCCGCCCTGTAGCTCTAACTCTACAGGTTGGTTCTGTGGTGCGCGTGATCCAACTTCACCAGAAACAGGATCAATTCCAAAACTTTCACGATATTTTGCTTGCTCTGGGCGCTCTGCTTTAAACTGGCTAATCATTCCCTCAACCATTGGACGCGCTGAGTAACCTTGAATGCCGCCCTCATAAGTTTGTGCTTGCGGCAAGTATTGCTGACCACCAGTTGTAGGCATCCCAAATGCACCTGCCATCATGTCTGTGCCCTGCATCCCAGCCTGCTCCATTGGAGATAAAGCTGCGACTTGAGGCCCATACAGAGGTGTGTAAGTATCTTGCAAAGGTGCAAGGTCTGTTGCCATTCCGATGCCCTGCTGCATTGCTGTTTCAGCAAATTTAGGAACATATGGTTTATCTGTTCTTGTGCCGCCGCCGCCTGACATTATTCTGTCTCCTTAACAAAATGGGAATGTGCTAACTTCCACCCCATTGGTTCTAACACTTTTTTCCATCCTACACGACCTGTGAGGCTACCGCCAGTGCATCCTTGCTCTATGGCCCATGCATTCATCGCGTCATTCATATCCTTTAACTGGTCTAAATCACCGCCTGCTAAGAAAATGTTTAGAACCTTCTTTCTAGGATATACCACAATTTCCGTTACCATGCACCCCCTTGGTGCAGGCCAGAATTGCATCTTACTCTCCGCAATGCCTTTTACAATGTCCTCAAATTCATGCGTACCATTGCAATATTCCAAAGCATCCTCAATATACGGTCTGCAACGCGCTAGGTCATCACTTAGCACATACTCGCCAACAACCATCTTTTGAGACATGTCATTCATCCATGCAACCTCGTTATTGATAGTGTTGATGCCGGAATATTTGGCACTGGTGAAGATGCGGCGGTGGCATTTAAAAAGCCATCTGTGCTATCCACCATCCAATTAACTTCTAAATAATCATTTGCGGCAACCGTGAAAACTTGCGTTCTTGCGGCAACTAAAGTGGCGTTGTTTTGATGTAAAGCAGTAGTCATTGCACTGTTACTGATGTCAGTTCCATTGACGCTAGGCCAGAAGTAAAAATGCACAGTGCTTGCTGACGTTGAGGATATTTGCGCTGAGAACGCTATGACGTATTGGCCAGCCTCCTCAAACACAATCCTACTTGCAGGCGTTCCCAAGGTAATCCCGCTATTGGACGCTTCTGCTGTGTAGGTCAGTTTATATGCTGTGTTTGCGCTTGATGCCGTAACATCCGCAGAAATGTAAAAGTCTCCGTGACCATCTTCTAAAACGATTTGACGCCATTCGCCGTTTTTACTGACAACAGGGTACTTGTATTCACGATCCCACAGAATAACGCCATCTTCTGCCGCGCTGTCATAATCGCGTCTGTGCGTAAGAAAAGAGCGTGTCCTCATAAGCCACGCACTAAACTTCTCTGCCCATACCTTGAAATCTGGGCCTACTGGGGGTGCGCCGTAAAAGCTCATCGTTTACTACCCTGCCGCGCATCTAGTCGCATGACACCAACACGCCAATCTGCTGCCTCTGCACCCTCAACTCGCATTCTAACCTGACGACCTTGGAAGCGTACAGATGTTGGGTTTGCAGTGTTGAACGGCCCCTTTTCTGTCTCGGTTGCATTAGGGTAGTTGCGCACCTTAAACTTCAAGTCTACATCGCCCTGCGTCTTTTCATCAGGTATGACGTTGGTGACTTTCATCAGACGCTCACCAGTGCCAATAGCAATTGGGCCTGTTTCTGCGTATGGTGTTGCGCCATCGTAATCAAAGCCAACTTCATGCTCATACACAACGCCATCCGATTTTACTAAAAACGGTAAGCGGAATACGCCGCGATCTACACCCGCCGTGCGATCCATGTCGCCAGTTGTCCAGATGTTTTCAACGTAATCGTATGCAACGTATTTGTCGCACTCGTCGCTATCCTGTGATTGATACACCCACCAGATTTCATTCCACTGGCTGTTGACCATCGCCTGCACTTTGGATGCTTGGTCATAGTTAATATTGCTAAACACTAAATCGGCAACTTCACACGGTATTTCACGCACCTGACCGCCAGAGTAAATAAAGAAGCCACGACGACCCATCCAGATCACGCCAGCATCTACAGAGGCATATGCACCCGCTGCAATCAATCCACACGCCGTGCCGACACGCTCAAAGCCGTACACAAACGGTGGGCCTTGGTATGTCATTGTATGCGCGTCTTGGTCTGTCAGGATTAAAGACTGACCGCGTGTGCGTACACCCGCTAGGATCGTGCCATTGGTTTGCAGTTCAATGTCACCAGCTTGGTTTGTCGCTGCCGCTGCCCATGTGTTGTAATCTTCCTGATCTGACCACGCCACACGCTTAGAAGATGACTGTGACACGCTGTAATCCGCTGCAAGAGCAACCAAAAAGCGTTCCTCTGTTACAAATGCAGCCGTGCAGCCTGTAGGCGCATTTGTGACTGCTGTAAGATCGTTAGACGTATTCAAGTCCCATGAATAAATAACGCCATCGTCAGATGAACACGCGATTAGCTCCTCACCCCAGTTATCTAGCGACCATGTGGTTGCGCGTAGAATAGAACCTAAGTCTGGACGTGCTACACCCCAACCAAACAAACCCCAACCGCCAGAACCCCAGCCAGTGTTGACCGTTGCATCTACGCGGCCTGTCGTAAGTGCGCTGGGCGTAATGTCTGCCGTGATAGAGCTTTCCAGCATGGCTGTCACAGTATCGTGCGATCCAAATGCAGCGAAACGCTCACCGTCATTATCTACCCAAGTATGAACACCGCGAACAACGCCGCCTGCATCTACTGGACTATTGTCAGACTGTGCGCGTGGCCTCCAACCGCCAATCGGACGTAAGGCATCTTCATGCCAGCGCACTAGGTTTACGTCACGCCAGCGACCCTGAGATTGATACTCTGTGCCGTTTGCGTACTGCCCCTTAGGGATGTTTAGCGGGACTAAAGGCATGGCGTATCCTTATGGTTTAGTAGGCCAATCGCTGTCGTTTAGGTGGGGCCAGTTAGAGTGGCTCGTAATGTCACGCAAGGCTTGGCGGTATGTTGTCATTGCCTCTGACATTGTAACGTCAGATAGGCCATGCCAATCTGTTTCGGACAGCAAACGATCACGCTCTGCGCGGTTGCGCTCTGCTGCCTGACTGTCTTGCTGCGTTTGATATGCCGTTTCCTGTTCAGCTTTTGTGCCTAATTCATCATCATCAGCAAACATGTCAACAATCTGCCATGCTTGCACCCAATTCCCATCGCTATCTTGCTCCGCGCCATTGCGAACAACATGCTGATACTGCCCGATGCCGTCCACTGGTCTGGACTGATGCAAAACAGGGTCTACGTTGAAAGCATCATGTGTATACTCATTCCACACTTTTGGCGTGGAAATGTTAGGGTTTTCCTCTCTA
>Ga0213865_10000465_pt1 | contig 27669 bp, 26 predicted proteins | sample PICome_6_FD_160100 | JGI IMG/M metagenome (GOLD analysis project Ga0213865, IMG submission 160100) | Coastal seawater microbial communities near Pivers Island, North Carolina, United States - PICO282 | ecosystem: Environmental > Aquatic > Marine > Coastal | place: USA: North Carolina...
CCTCTGTGAAAAAACCCGCATCACGTACTGTCGTATTCATTTCATAACTCCTTGTTTATCCTGTCCAACCAAGGCCAGTTGCAATGCAGTTCATACTTTGCAAGAGGCATGGTGAAATATTTTCATTGGCATTTGATTTTCTATGCTCTTCTAATAAAGAAACCTGTAAAGAATGTGATTGTTGTAAAAGTGGATCTTTTCGTTTTATTTGTGATTTTAGAATAGGGAACCGTTTTGCGATAGATTTGTCTTTGCTCAACCACACTAGCATATTAACAGTGCTTCTATACTCTTCTTCTATTTTTTTAAAAATCTTATCTCTGGTAGTTTTGTTTTCAACTAAATCTGCATACTTTTTTGCTATGGCTAAATCTGTTAAATAAATTGATTTCTCAACCTCATCAACGATTAATCTAAAAATACGGGATTCTCTAAACATTGTTTTAAGCATAGTTTCCCCAGCTTCACCTCGGTAAGAGCGAAAAGACTTTAAAGCGGATCCAAAGCCATACCAACCTGTAATTAAATGCCGGTTCTGTGACCATGCAAACACCCATGGAATTGCTCTAAGATCATCTAATGAAGATGCACCAAATCTAGTTTGTGGACGTGATCCTATATTTAGTTTTGCTAATTCTTTCACAGGACTGGCTTGCTCAAAGTAATCAATGAAACCCTCAGTTTCTAATAAGTTTCTATAATGTGCTTGAGATACTCCTGATAAGGCCTCTAAGGTCTCATCATATTCGGGTGTTGCCAATAATTCAGGTTCATTATTTGAATATATTTGATGAAAAAGTACAGATGATGCTAATAATTCAAGTTGCCGTGAAGCTGTTCCCTTATTCGCAAATTTAGAAGACACAACCTCACCCTGTTCTGTTATTCTAAAACTCTTTCCAATGCTCCCAGCTGGTTGAGCTGCAATCGCACGCCCTGTAGGAGCACCACCACGGCTGACCGAACCTCCACGTCCATGAAAAAAGCTTACGTTTATATCAATTTCTGACATAACATTTACTATATTTTTTTGGGCTTTATTAACTTCCCATGTTGAGCAAATAAATCCACCATCTTTATTTGAATCTGAATACCCTAGCATTACTTCTTGTGCCGAATTAAATTCGTTCATCGAACGGCGTATAATAGGGATTGAACAATAAGTTTTTAAGATATTTGGCGCATTACGAAGGTCATCTATAGTTTCAAATAATGGTACTAAATTAAGGTCAATTATATCAGCGCCTAATGGTCCTGAAGTTAGCCCAGCATATCTTGCTAATAACATAACCCCCAATAAATCATCTTTTGAGCGTGTCATAGATAAGATAAATGACCCTAAACAATTTGGATCTACACTAGTTCTTGATTCTTTTATAACCTCAAATAAATCAAGAAGTTCAACAGTAGTCTCTTTCAAATCTCCAACTTTTGGGTTGATTTTTTGCGATTTTTTTAATTCGTCATAAACTCGATTTGACCACTCAGTAGTTCCATATTTAATTTTCTCAAAGCCAAGAAACGCCCATATATTTGATATCGCATCAGTTGTCACATCACTGTTTTGACGTATATCTAATGACATTGTTCTGAAGCCACACGATGAATGTAGCGCTTGAATAGGTCTGATGTATTGATTTGAAATTTCTTTTGCAGCTATAGATAAAACTTTATCAATTAAATCTAGGTCTTTTCGAAATTCTTCACATGACAAATATGGTTTAGCGCCATTTTCAGGATCTATGATTGCTTCAAGCATATAATCGATTGCAGTCAGAGATTTTCGAAATATCTCACCTTGATTGCGTTTTGAAATAACCTGCAATTTCCCTGATTTCATTACGATACTTGAAAGTGATACTAATGTGTTTTGATCAAAAGGATAACAATAGGCGCTTATTGAGATATTCTTAATTGCTGTTTTTAGTTTATTTCTTATTGCTTCAATAGCATTTCTTTTATTGGCTTCAATCGCTTGTTTGGTAATTAATGCAGTTACTTTTGTATGACCATCACGATCACCACCAACCCATGAGTGAAATAATATAGTTGGAAAAACCTTCTCATCTGCTGACTTGATTCCAACTAATGCTCTTCGAAATTTTTCATCTACATCAATTTGTGCTTGAAATATTGCATTTTTGAAGAATCTGTTAGCCCAATTTATTTCTTCAGTAGGCGTAGGTCTTTCTAGACGAAGCTCGCCTGTCAACCAAAGCATATCTATTTCGTTTCTTAAATTTTCAATATGTTTTTCTCTTTCAAACGGTGTCCAGCGGTTTGATTCTAAATCTACAATGGCTCGGTATATTCTTCGGTGTATGTCTAAGATTGTTTCTCTTTTACCCTCGGTTGGATGTGCCGTAATAGTTGGAGAAATTTGTGTTTTGAAAACGTTATTAGGTATTTTTTTTAAATCTATATTATGTTCTTTCAGACGCATAAAAGTGCTTGCAAAAGTTCCTTTGACAGCTCCTTGACCACCTTCACTTTCTATCTTACGTCTAGCTCTTACTAAAATATTTTCTTCAGCAATACGCAGTAAATGGAACCATATATTTGTAGCATGAAGAAAATTCTGTCTTAGTTCATCGTTAGATTTCTCAAATATATTTTTATTAGTTAAGATAGGGATAATATCGGGAGCACGTCGGCCAGCAACCTCAGTTAATAGTGTCCATAATAAATGCCGTAACCAACTACTGTAATGTGTATTCTTACTAAAGATTTCGGCTTTTCTGGCAACTTCTATTGACAATTTGTGTATTTGATTTCCCATTATGCAACCTTATCTCTTGGTATTTTCCCTTCAAAAAAATCAGCAATATTATCTAAAACTCGGAAGCCCATTGCTTCACGCGTTTCTTGTGTTGCACTGCCTAAATGTGGAAGTAAAATTGCATTCTCAAATTTAATTAGGTTTGGATTTATATTTGGTTCATTATTAAATACATCTAGACCTACAGCTGCAATTTGCTTAGTTTCTAATGCTGAAATTAATGCAGTGTCATCTACCACTTCACCCCGTGCGGTATTCACTAAAATTGCAGAATTTTTCATTTTTTTAAATTGTTTAGTGCTAATAAGATGATGGTTTTCATCCCCACCCGGGCAATGAAGTGATATAAAGTCTGATTTTTCTAAAAGGTCATCTAAATTATTAACCTGATGTGCATTGGTTCTTATAAGAATGTCATTTTCAATTTTTGATCTATTTTGTACAATGATTTTCATTCCAAAGCCAAAATGTGCACGTTTTGCAACTTCACGGCCAATACGGCCAAAGCCAATTATCCCTAAAGTTTTTCCTGTTATTCTTGTTCCAATTAAATGACGGGGACGCCAACCTTTCCAGTTTCCACTTCTAACTTCTCTTTCGCCTTCACCAGCTCGCCTTGCTGCCATCAGCATCAATGTTAATGTAATATCTGCTGTACAATCTGATAAAACATCTGGAGTATTGCTTACAGTAATTCCAGCTGCTTTCGCCGCTGGAATATCAATATGAGAAAAACCAACACCATAATTACCAAAAATTTTTGTACGAGGATTTTTTACACTAAAAACGTCAGAACTAATTTTATCTGTTACTGTAGGTAAAATAGCATCGTAAACTGATAATGCTTCTTTAAACTCATTGGTTGAAAGTGGTTTGTCTGAAATATTAAAAGTAACATCATACTTTTTTTTCATTGCAGTTTCTACAGCTTCAGGCCAACGCCTAGATACAAGTATTTTAGGTTTTGTCATTGAATCGCCTTTACATTAAATTAGCAATTGTTTCGCCAATTACTGAAGGATGTTCAGCAACGGTTACTCCTGCAGCGGATAATATCTCTACTTTTTCACTAGCACTTTCACCAAATGCAGAAATAATTGCCCCTGCATGCCCCATTGTACGCCCCTTTGGAGCAGTTAATCCGGCAACGTAAGCAACCACAGGTTTTGTCATATGATCACGAATATATTCTGCTGCTTCTGCTTCTTGTGGACCTCCAATTTCACCTATTAATGCAATAATTGATGTCTCTGGGTCATTTTCAAATAGTTCTAAAATATCTCTAAACGATGAACCATTGATAGGGTCACCCCCAATACCAACTGATGTTGAGACACCAATATCTAATGATGCAAGTTGTGAGGCTGCTTCATATCCTAGTGTTCCAGATCTACCAACAATTCCAACTGACCCTTTTTTGTATATATGTGGGGGCATTATTCCAAGAAAACTTTTTCCTGGAGAAATAGTTCCTGCACAATTTGGACCAGTTAAAACCATTCTATTTTCTTGACGGTACCTTTTCATGTAGCGTTTTACGCGCATCATATCTTGAGCGGGAATACCATCAGTTATACTTACGCAATATTTGATGCCAGCGTCTGCTGCTTCCATTATTGAATCAGCAGCAAATGGAGGTGGAACAAAAACCAGACTTGCTTCTGCTCCGGTTGCGTCTACGGCATCTTTTACTGTGTCGAATACTGGCACACCTTCAACAATTTCACCTGATTTACCTGGAGTAACACCAGCAACAACATTTGTTCCGTATTCAATCATTTCTTTTGTGTGGAATCTTGCCATTCTGCCAGTGATGCCCTGGACAATAACTTTTGTTTTTTCATCAATAAAAATACTCATGATATTGCTTTCAATTTAGTAATTGTAGGTTGATCTGCTTTCCAAGCTGATACTGCTCTGTCTGCGGCTTCTTTTAATGTTGCAGCCCTTATAATTGGCAAGCCACTACCAGCTAATATTTTTTGACCTTCTTCAACATTTGTACCTGACAGCCTTACTATGACTGGAATATCGATTGGGTCATCTTTAAGCGCTTGGACAACACCTTCTGCAACCCAATCACATCTATTAATACCCGCAAATATATTTACTAGAATTGCTTCTACTTTTTGGTCTGATCTTACAAGACGAAAGGCTTTTGCGACTCTCTCTGGAGTTGCACCACCACCTATGTCCAGAAAATTGGCGGGCTCTCCTCCGGAAAGTTTAATTGTATCCATAGTTGCCATGGCAAGACCTGCACCATTAACTATGCACCCAATATTACCATCTAGTCCGACATAGCTTAAACCTCTGTCAGCTGCATTACTTTCCCTGGGATCTTCCTGGCTTTTATCACGTAATTCAGAAATTTTTGGATGACGGAATAATGCATTATCATCAAATGTCATTTTTGCGTCTAATGCCATAACTTGTTTATCTGTTGTAATAACTAATGGATTAATTTCAACCATTGTTGCATCTAAATCCCGAAATGCATTAAAACACCCCATCAATGTTCTGACCATGTGTTGAGTAAGGGTGGGTTCAATACCTAATTTGAAAGCAATTTCACGAGCTTGAAATTCAACTAACCCAACCGCCGGATCTATTGACGCTCTTACAATGCTGTCTGGTTTGTTTGCAGAGATTTCTTCTATTTCTGTACCACCCTCAGAAGAGGCAACAATCATTATTCTTTGTGTGGTGCGGTCAAGAACAAAACCAAGATAAATTTCACGATCAATTGGAACACCTGCTTCAACATATAATCTGTAAATACCTTTTCCCTCAGCTCCAGTTTGGTGTGTAACCAATTTTCTTCCTAGCATTGAGGATGCAGCTTCTATTATTTCATTATCGTTGGAGCATACCTTTACTCCACCAGCTTTACCGCGACCCCCTGCATGTACTTGTGCCTTTACAATCCACTTATCACCACCCATTTCGCGAGCACGATATGCTGCTTGTTCTGGACTGTAAGCTAAACCACCATTTGGCACTTTAACTCCGAAATCACGCAAAATCTCTTTGGCTTGATATTCATGAATATCCATTGATATATCTCCTATTCGGCCGCAATTGCTTGTTTATAATAAGTTTCTAAGCCCAAATTTATGGTCTCTATATTTACATCAGCACCCATCTTATTCATCGCAACTGCAAATCGGTTTACGATGTCTGTAATTGCTGACTGTGTTAGTTGATTTAAAATCCCAATTCGTACTTGTACCGGTGAAGATAATGTTGGCCAAATACCAAAGTTTTCAGCACGACAGTTTTGTACTAATTCCATTTCGCGACCTGATAAGTCTCCTGGTAAATTTAAAACAATTAAGCTTGTCATATTTGAAGTTACTTCGCATCCCATAGAAATCACTGCCTGACGAAGAGCATTTTCGTGGAATATATAGTCATCGGCACGTTGGGATAAGCCGTATTCTAGAGTAATTCTTAATGCTTCATGAAAAGCTGCAACCGCATATCCATAGTGTGTTCTATGGTATCCACCTTTTTCAACATCCTGACCATCAACTATGCCCCAATGTCTTGCTTCCATAATTGGATGATGACAATAAGTATAAGAACCATTCGCTTTTAAGACATCGATATATTGATCTGTAAAACTTACGGGAGCATAAGTTAATGGTAAACACATTACACCTTTTTGGGGACATGAAGCCCAAGCTGCAATTCCTTTAAAATCATCTATTACAAAGTCTTCTACGCCCAGTGAAGAGACTGCATCAATTAATCCCATGGCATTATGTTTCATACAGGCATTTGAAAATCCTTGAATATCATTAATTCGACCTGAGCCAGTTTCCCAATGGGCCATAAATGCCCATTTAGGTTTGTGTTCTTTTAATGCTGCATCAACCATTTCACCGGTTACAGATTGCCCATGTGGAATTTCAATTACAGTAACACTTGATGCTTTTGGATTTAAACTATCTTGTGCCAACTCATCTCTAGTAGCAGCTTTCATCCTTAAAGTTAGAGCATCAATGCCTGAGAATGTACCATTTGAAAATGCAACGACTGTATCACCTGGCATTACAGCGCTGAACATGCAATCTAAACCACTCCATCCAGTTCCGGCAACTCCAAATGTATGAATATTTTTAGTTCCAAATAAATCCCTGAGCATGAATTTGCACTCTATCATTCCTTTTAGAACTGCTTCATGCATATGGTCAGCTATACCAGCACTTGCAAATCTTGCTAAAACTCTTGCATCTGTATTTCCTGGCCCAGGGCCTGCGGCAAGTGTATTTGGGATTTCAAGTTGTGGAAATATATTGCTGATAGTCATTTTTAATTCTCCATTTGTTACTGTAATAAAAAAAGCACATTCGTAAAAATCGCACAACATTCTTAACTACCGTTATGGGCTTGCCAAATAGGTAGTATAAAAACTATACTTAAGTATTGTTTTTAACTAAAACTATGAAATATGTCTGAAAATGGGTAGGTTTTTTTATCTTTTATGAAGGAGAAGGCCAATTGAGCTTTAAATTAAAAGAACAAATAAAAGTGGTATTAGCTGAGTCGAATCCTATGATTTTATCGGCAATGTCTGAAAAATTTTCAACAGACCAAAGGATTTCTCTTATATCAACAGTAACGACCACAGAAGATTTTTTATCAACTGTTTTACGGGTAAAAGTAGATCTCGGTATTGTTTGTTGGACTTTACCTCAATTGGGGGGTGAAAAAATTATTGAAGTTTTACGTGAAAACCCATCAGCCCCAAAAATTTTGGTTTATGCACAAAATCATTCACTGGATGTCTCGCGGCGAGCCTTAGCGGCTGGGGCTGCAGGTTTTTGTAATGATGAGCAAACAGTTGATGAATTATTGGAGACTGCAATAACTGTTGCATCAGGTAAAATGGTTTTCCCATTCATGGACGTTCGTGAGCTGCAGGATGATCCATTATTTATGCTCACAAAACGAGAGAGAATGATCTTACAATTCTTAGCCGATGGCTCCTCAAATAAAGAGCTGGCAAACAGCATGTCAATTTCAATAAATACAGTTAAATTTCACCTTTCAAATCTTTATGAAAAACTTGGTGTAAAAAATCGATCACAAGCGATTTCATTTTTCTATTCAAGACGTTTAGATCAGCTTCATGAGCCCGAGGGTGGAAGCACGCTTAGGACGAACTAAGATCAAATATTTAAATTAAAAAATGTATTGACAAACACCTTATTTATCTGTTTTCAAATCCAACCCTATCAATAACGATAAAATTTAGGGGTAAATAAAAATGAGTTTTCATACCATAGAACCAGCAAAAGCAAGGTTAAATAGAAGCGAACTTGCGGTGCCAGGTAGTAATGTGCAAATGATTGAAAAGGCTGCAAAATCTTCTGCTGATGTTGTGTTTTTAGACATGGAAGATGCCGTTGCACCATCTGATAAAGAGCAAGCAAGAAAAAACATAATTGAGGCATTAAATGACATTGATTGGGGTAAGAAGACAATGTCAATTAGGATCAATGGATTGGACACTCACTACATGTACAGAGATATTGTTGATGTTGTTGAACAAGCTGGATCAAGGTTAGATTTGATAATGATTCCTAAGGTTGGAACTGCATCAGATGTGTATGCAATTGACATGATGGTTACCCAAATTGAGGATGCAAAAGGGTACCAAAAAAGGATTGGTTTTGAACATATAATTGAGACTGCTTTGGGTATGCAAAATGTGCATGAAATAGCCTCTGCGTCAAAGCGAAATGAGAGCTTACATTTTGGTGTGGCAGATTATGCTGCAAGTACACGTGCACGCACCACTATTATTGGTGGAGTTAATCCAGATTATTCAGTTTTGACGGATCCAAATAATGATGGCTCCAGAGAAATTCATTGGGGTGACATGTGGCATTATGCAATCTCAAGAATGGTAGTAGCTGCTAGAGCCAATGGCTTACGTCCAGTAGATGGCCCATTTGGTGATTTTTCAGACACAGATGGATATATCGCAGCAGCAAAACGTGCTGCAGTTTTGGGTTGTGAGGGAAAATGGGCCATTCACCCCAGCCAGATTACTCATGCAAATGAAGTCATGAGTCCATCAATTTCTGAAGTAGATAAAGCAAATCGTATCTTGGAGGCTATGAAAATAGCAGCTTCAGAAGGTAAAGGTGCAGTATCATTAGATGGCCGGCTTATTGATTATGCTTCAATAAGACAAGCAGAGGTTTTGGTTGAAAAAGCAAATCAGATTGCTGCAAATTAATGGAAAATTCAAAAAATACTAAAATAAAAACCTTAAGAAAAAACGCCCAAAGGGCGTTTTTTGAAGGTATAAAAGCAGCAGATCCTGAGATTGCATTAAGCATTGCATTAGAAAGAAACCCTATTCCTCCCATATCTGCAGATGGTAAATATATAGTTATTTCAATTGGTAAAGCTGCAGGTAAAATGGCGAAATGTTTTTTGAATAAGATGCCAGAAAACGCTAGCTACAATGCACTAGCTGTGACGAACTTTGAGAATGTGATTGACCTAGAGGGCTGTGATGTCATGGGAGCGTCTCATCCAATTCCATGTGAAAACGGGTTATTGGCAGGAAAAGAGGTAATTTCAAGGTTAGAAAAAGCAACACAAAAAGATATCGTTATAATGTTAGTAAGTGGTGGAGCATCTGCATTGTTGCCGGCACCAGTAAAAGAAATAAGTTTACATGACAAAATTCGATTAAATGAAATACTTCTATCAAGTGGACTCGACATATACCAAATGAACTTAGTTAGACAATCAGTGTCACGTTTAAAGGGTGGAGGTGTTCTCAATTTTGCATATCCGGCTGAAGTCCAGAGCTATATTTTGTCAGATGTATTGGGTGATGATTTAAGTATTGTGGGAAGTGGACCAAGTGTATTTCCATCTGGAACTATTGCGGATGCTCGTAGATTATTAATCAACGAGGGTTTGTTTACTAAGTTGCCTATCAGAATACGTGAATATCTGGAAAACGCATCTATTGAAGATAGCGTATCAATTAACACAAATGCGCATTTAATAGCTGGAAATGCTGATAGCGTGGCCGCAATGGCAAAAGAAATAGGCGCACAAATTATTTTGGAGCCATTGATAGGTGATGTAAATCAAGCTGTAGAAAAAATATTATTTGAAGTAGAGAATTTCAAAAATGACAAATCATTTGCAATCGCTTTTGGTGGTGAAACAACAGTAAAACTTAAAGGAACTGGGAAAGGTGGCCGAAATCAAGAACTTGCCCTTCGTTTTGCAGTTGCTGCAAATAAGATTTTATTAGACCGTCCTTGGTGTTTTTTAAGTGGTGGAACTGATGGAATAGATGGGCCAACTGATGCTGCAGGTGGATTGGTTGATAATGGGACTTTATCAAGGTTACAAAATGGAAATAAATCTATTTATGAATTTCTTGAAAATAATGATAGTTATGAAGCGCTAAAATTAGCTGAAGATTTGATTGTGATTGGGGCTACAGGAACAAATGTTGCCGATTTGCAGCTACTTATTGTAGGTAGTTCATAATCTTAATTAGATTTAGTTAAATTTGACTAATCTGCACCTTCAATAATCATTAAATCTGTTTCAGAACATGCATCGCGTACCGCTTTTGCAGCTTGATACTCGTCGCTTAAATAAAATGTTCTAGCGGCATCAATGCTATCGAATTCAATCATCATGACGATACCTTCAACAGAACCTTCATGACGTTCAGCGCCAGGTCCTCTTGCAAGCACTTTTCCACCATGTGCTTTGATTACAGGAGCAGCCATACCTGAAAATGCAGCAAATTTCTCTTTATCTTTAACTCGTATATTAGCAACCAGATATCCTTTTGGCATTCTTGTGTTCCTATTTTATTATGATTATCTCCGATACATGGTGTACCATGTCTGTAATAATTTTCAAATATTAATTAGACCTAAAAGGCATTTAAAGATTAAGATTTAAGAACTTATGAATTAAATTCAACTCCACCAATCAGGTTTTCACTCATCAATCTTTGCTCTAAAGTTCCTTTAGAAATTGAAATTTTTTGTAGATATTTTTCTTTCATATCTAAAAATTTTCTAGCTTTCTGTAATGCTTTATTACTATTGATTAGTATGAATTTCACACTTTGGTTTGATCTAAATTGTACTAATCTATTTATATCTGAGGATATTACCGTAGCAATTTTTGGATAACCACCTGTCGTTTGATGATCTGCTAAAAGGATAGTTGGAATGCCGTCTCCAGAAACTTGTATAGATCCTTTAACGACTGGCTCAGATGGAATTGATAGGGCTCTTTTTAATTCTAACTTTGGCCCGATAAGTTGCATACCCATTCTATCATAATTATCAGAAACCTTAAAAATACTGTCAGAAAATATTTTGATCGCGGTGTTCATAAAATATTGGTCTTGAGGCCCAAGTACTGCATGAATTAGATCATTTGTATTAAAATTTGGTTTTAATATCGGGCCAATACGATTTTCTTGATTTGAAGCGTCCGAAAGTGTGAACTTTTGGCCAGTTTTTAAAGCACCACCGCCAAATCCAGATGTTGAATGGGTTGAGCTGCTATTGAGCCAATCTTTTACATTTAGTTTTCCAGAAAATGCTAAATATGCCCAACTTCCTGATTTTCCTGCACGAACTGAGAGGCGCTCCCCTTTTTTTATTGTAAGAACTGTCCATGATGATATTTTCTGGCCTTGGAACTCTATAAGAAAATCTCCACCAGTAATTGCTAGCGTAATTGATCCTTCATTGCATTGTAAAATTAGACCGCCAAGAGATATTTCTATAGCTGTTTGCTTCGTTTCATTTCCAAGAACTGCGTTTGCAGCTTCAAAAGATATTATGTCCATAGGGCCCGAAGCTGAAACGCCATACCGCATATTTCCTGGTCGACCTATATCTTGAAATGTAACAAGTGGACCTGCAAACGAAATAGAAAACTCAACATCAGACATAATTAGATACCTTATTCATTCTCTCAAAAGTACCAAGATCTATTCGTTTGAAATTAACTGTATCCCCAACATTAAAAAGGAAAGGATTTTCTAAATCATCTGTAAGAATTAATGTTGGTGAGCGTCCAATTATGGACCAACCAGTTGGCATTTTTAAGGTCGTAACTAAGCATTGAGATCCTGCAATAATTACGCTGCCAGCATCTATGTCGCGAACTGCTGAAATTTTTCGAGGTACTTGGATATCTTTGGGAACTCCTGAAAGGTAAGCGTAGCCAGGAGAAAATCCATACATCAATACATTATAGTTTTCATTAAGATGAGCGTTAATTACTTCCTCTTTTGATAGACCACAGGCCTTTGAGACAGTTTCCAAATCTCTAGAAAAGCCTTCTTCATAACAAACATGAACAATCCGTTCAGTACCTTTAGAGGATTTTTTTGTCATATTTTTTATATTATTCAAGATACTTTTTTCAAGACACGAATGATCAGTTATTAATGGATCAAATGTAACCAGAAGGTTCACAATTGCTGGGACTGTTTCAATAATTCCCTGGGGCGGATCCAAAGTGATAGAATTATCTAATGCAACAACTTGAGAATGCACAGCTTCGCTGAAAACATCTGAAAATGTTATGAGTAAAGCATGATCTGCTATAGCTTTAAATTTCGGCTTTTCATTTTGCATAATAATTAAATTAATTAAGGTTAATGACTTATGGTGAAACATAGATCTATTCGTGTCAAAGCATAAGTATCAATTCGTTTGAGAATATTTCTAATTAAAAAAGTTAGATTAATTAATAAATATTTATAGTTTATTTAATATATCAACGCCTTGTTGTTTGAAAAAGTGCAGTAAATCTATAAATATCCAATTTTCTTTTAATTTATCACCCTCACGGCGATAAATATCAATTACTCTAAACTCACCAATCGTGTCGCTTGGTGGTAGTCCAAGGTATCCACCCGTAGGTTTTGCACTAAAATTGGGCCATCCAAAAAATCCACCATAATGACCCTCTGATATTCGAGCTATGTGGCCTGTCCCTGATCTATCACTAAAGGCGGCTCTAAAAGGTCCCGAGTGTTGTTCTGCATATCTCTCAATTGTGTAAGTGGATCCAATTCCAGCAGGTCCCCACCAAATCATATCGTTATGCCAACTGCGGGCAAGTTCATCTACAAGTGGTAAGCCACTTTGCCATTGGCCTAAATCTTTTATCATAAAATTTATTGCTTCCATTGTTTTTACGCTTTCTTCAATATCTGCATCAGAAAACAATAAGGCATCATGGGGTGCTGGTCCTGGTTGTATTAAATGAGCAGCTTTTTGATCAGGAAATGGAGAGTACCCAGCTTGAAGCATTAAATGTGGAATATCGAAGTAAAATGCTGTTTCAGAAATTTTTCCATTTTCTATTTTATGAAACTCTGCATATCTAAGCATAGTTAATTTTTTTGTTGGCTTGATGCCTAGCCAGGGAAAATCAAATAGGCCAATTAGATGCCCCATAGAGCAAACCCAGACAGAGTTATTATTATCTATATAATTACTGCCTGCAAAAAAAACATCTACTCTTCTTTGTATACTGGTTAAGGAATGTTTTAAAGGCTTCCAAAATAGCTCAGCTATCTTATTTACATCAGTTTGCAATCCAAAAGGATGAAATGCACGCCATAAGTAATTTTTTGATGTGAAACTGTGTAAAACTTCGGTGATTCTAGCGTCGTTGGCTGAATCAAGTTCTTGGTAATAATCAAGTATAATACGTTTTTCTTTTTGATAGCCTGACATTTAGTACTTCTTTTTAAGGTTTTTCAATGATGTAGCGTAAAAAATATTTCTTTAAAATTTAATCTTGCAGAATTGAAGTTGAAAGTCTATCGTTTTTGCAAACGTATGCAAAAGTGGTTTATTGCCATTTGGGGGGCTGCATGGCAGAAATAAAACTTAAAAATTTATCAAAGCGATGGGGCTCTTTTGTCGGTGTTGATAATTTTAATTTAACCATAAAAGATCAAGAATTTCTTGTTTTGCTAGGCCCGTCTGGATGTGGTAAAACAACAACAATGCGAATGATTGCAGGCCTTGAAGACGTTACAGAAGGCGACATACTAATAGACAATGCACGTGTTAACGACCTTGATCCAAAAGATCGTGATGTAGCGATGGTTTTCCAATCCTATGCCTTATATCCAAACATGAATGTCTATGAAAATATAAGATTTCCATTAAAAGTTCGTAAAATTCCTGAAGCTGAACATGAAGAGCGTGTAATGCGGGCTTCAGCTATGGTTGAGTTAGATGATTTTTTACACCGAAAACCAGCAGAACTATCTGGTGGACAGAGACAAAGGGTAGCTTTAGCTCGTGCAATTGTACGCGAACCCAACGTGTTTCTAATGGATGAACCATTGTCCAATCTAGATGCAAAATTGAGAGTATCAACAAGGGCGCAAATTAAGAACTTGAGTCATGAATTAAAAGTTACAACTATTTATGTGACACACGACCAAATTGAGGCAATGACATTAGCTGACAGAGTTGTAGTTATGAAAGATGGTATTGTTCAGCAAGTTGGAAGCCCAACTGACATATATGATAAACCTGCAAATTCATTTGTTGCCAGTTTCATTGGATCACCAGCAATGAATCTAATATATGGAAATATTGTTGGAAATTTCTTCGAAGGAGAAAATATTAAGCTCGATGGATTTAAAGATTTAGATGGTCCTATTACGTTGGGTTTTAGAGCTGAGGATGCTGAAATTGTAAGTGCCGGTGGGCAGATATCTGCGCCTGTTTACACTATGGAACTACTTGGTGATGCAACCATGATAACTGTTTTGATAAATAATGAACTAGTATCAGTAAAAGTTGCAAAAGATTACCGAGCTGCGATCGGTGATATTGTTAATATTTCGGTACCAATAGAAATTTGCCATTTGTTTGATAGTCAAACGGGTGCGCGAATTGGGGATTAACCCCAAAACAATCCCCAAATGGGGTTACAACGATGTGGACTTGCAAGGCACATCAAACAAACAAGGGAGAATAAAAAATGTATCTTAAAAATATTATAATGGCGGGTACAGTTTCGCTATTAGTATCTTCAGCTACTTATGCTTGTGAAATTAGTGCACGAGTTTCAGTTGTTGGTAATGAGTTTCCAGCTATCCAAACGGTTGGTGCAGGTGCACAGGAGTGTACCGGTGCTGAAGTAAAGACAAATCTAACTGCTGATCATCAGAAAATTAATGTAGCAGGTATGTCTGGTAATCCAGCTGAATATACTTCAGCAATCGTGGCAAACTCTTCAATTGTAGCATTAATGAATGAAGACGTAATTCGTCCATTAGATGACCTTGTTGCAAAGCATGGTAGTGATCTGAAAAAAAATCAGTTGATTACAATTAATGGAAAAGTAATGGCTGTTGCTTTTATGGCAAATGCACAACACCTAGTATATCGATCTGATGTTTTGGAAAAAATTGGCATGGATGCGCCAACCACTTATGAAGATATGTTAGCTGCTGCATCAAAAATTCGCGAAATGGGAATAATGGAAAATCCTGTTGGTGGCGCATACAAAGCAGGCTGGAACATAGCTCAAGAATTTAATAATATGTACATCGGTTATGGTGGTGAATTCTTTAAAAATGGAACTGCTGAAGTATCAATTAATAATAAAAAAGGTGTTGCAACACTAAATATGATGAAGTCACTTTCAGAGTATATGAACCCTGACTTCCTTACACACGACTCAAATGCTACTAACGCAGAATACCGTGCTGGTAATGTTGCGCTTATGAACATGTGGGGATCTCGTGCAGCTACACTTGTTGATCAAGAAGGTGTTTCTGATACAGTTAAAAATGGTTTTGCAATTGCTGGCCCAATGACTGTAGGCGGTGGTTCAACTCCAGCAACAACACTATGGTGGGATGGCTGGACTGTATCAAAAAATATATCAGATGCAGAAGCTGAAGCTACTTTTGTTGCTATGACAAACGCTATTCGACCTGAAATATTAGGAGATGGTGAAGTTGCTAAACAAGCAGTTTGGTTGATTGATGGATACGAGCCAACACCTGCTGCAGTAGGTGTATTTGCTGCTGCAAGTGCGAACTCAGTTCCTTATCCAATGTTACCATTCCAAGGGTTATTGCATAGCGCGCTTGGTGCTGAATTGAGTGACTTTATGTTAGGTAAAGAGTCAGCAGAGCAAGCTTTAGCAGACACAGAAGCTGCATATAATGCTGCGGCAAAAGAAAAAGGTTTCTTAAACTAAGAAGTAAATTTCAGAGGGGGAGATATCCCCCTCTGAATTTCAATACTGGACAATTGACATGAAACATAAAACTTTTTTCTGGTTTTTTCTGCCAACTGGTTTGGCAATGCTCATGTTTATTGCATTTCCTATTGTATCTGTGGTTACGCAATCATTGTTTACTCCACATGATGCTGTTTTAATAACTGTAGAAAATTGTGGCCCTTTTGGTTGCAAAAAAGAAACAACAATCGATCAGGAAGCTACTGCAACTTTGCGGGCACAAAATCCACTAGGAAAATTTGTTGGTACAGCAATATTTACAGATCGGGGACATTTAGCATTCTCTGAAATTGGCTATGCATGGCAAAATGCCGATTCAATGGGTGCTTTTTTTTCAAAAATTTATAATTTACCATTTTACCGTGCGATGGCATTTACACTTACTTTTACATTTATATCGGTGCCTTTGCTAATTATCCTTGGCTTTGTGATTGCTTTGTCAGTTAATTCTTTGCACCGACATCTAAAAGGATTAGTAATTTTCTTTTCATTGTTGCCCATGATTGTGGCGCCATTGGTTGGTTCCTTAGTTTTGTATTGGATGGTGGATAGTCGTGGTATTCTAGGATCGTTCTTACAATACTTGGCTAATAATCCTGACTTATCTATGAAGGCTTCAACTGGATTAACTTGGATAATGCTCATAGTTTATGGTGTATGGCATTCAGCACCATTCGCTTTTATTGTGTTTTATGCGGGTCTGCAAACTTTACCTCAAGATCAAATGGAAGCTGCGCAAATCGATGGCGCTTCTCGGTGGGAGCAAGTACGATATGTTGTCCTTCCACATATTATGCCATTAGTAACATTTGTTGCACTCATACAGTTGATGGACAAATTCAGGGTATTTGAAGAAATTATTGGATTTAATGCAGAAGCGCATGCGACGTCTCTATCTTGGATGATTTTGAATGATTTAGGTGGTGAAACCCAGCTTTTATCATCTGCTGCTGCAACATCTCTTATGACGATTGTCGGTGTTGCTATTCTATTATCACCTGTACTTGTTCAAACATGGCGCGATTTTAAGGAGAAAACTTAATGTCTACAATTTCTGCAAGGAGGCGCCCAGTCGGTTTGCGAATAGCTGCTAATGTTTTTGTAATTGTTTGGTTAATATTAGCAGCATTTCCATTTATTTGGACACTATGGGGAAGTTTCAAGATTGAATTGGATTTTTTTTCTATTGCGAATTGGACTAATGCTCTCACTGGTGAAAATACTCAAAGAGTGTATGGGACTTCATTAACAACAACTGCTTATAAAGGAGCATGGATCGATCAGGAGTTCTGGCGTGCGGTAATTAATACTTCAATTGTGTGTGTTTCAGTAGTTTGCCTCTCTTTAACTATGGGCACATTAGGAGGTTATGCTCTATCACGTTCTAATTACCGCTATACCTTTTGGTTGCTAATTGCGGCACTAATGTTTCGAGCAATGCCACCCATAACATTGGTTTCCGGCTATTTACTCCCATTTTTTCATTGGAATCTATGGGGCTATTTGCCAACAACTATTATTGTCCTGGTGGCAATTAATCAGCCATTTACATTATGGATGTTGCATAGTTTTTTCCAAAAAATACCAAAGGATTTGGATGAGAGTGCTAAAGTTGATGGATGTACACAGTTTCAAGCTTTCAGACATGTAATTATACCTGTCATGTGGCCTGGTGTTATTACGACAGGTTTATTTAGTTTTTTATTGGCATACAACGATTTTGCTGTTGGCGCGATGTTATTAACTGAAGAAAACCGTACAATGGTTCCTGCTATTGCGGCTTTTTTAGGTACAACACAAACTGAAGGTAATGTAATGTTTGCTGTTGCTGCAGTTGTATCTGCGACAGCGCCTTTATTTGTACTTGTTATGTTTTTTCAACGTCAGATTGTGAGTGGATTAACCGCAGGGGCTGTAAAAGGATGAATGGTGCAAGACCAGAACAGGCAGAGCTGTCTAAAGACACAGATATGTCAAAAACTGAAGAAACTCGTTCAGTAATTGAAGGTATGGTAGATGGATTAAATGATCATCGCATAGCAGATATTGGTGAATTCTTCAGTCATGGTTTTAGCTGGATGGGTAATACAGGTTGTGGAACAAAAAAAGGTTTAAAAGAATTCCAAAATAATTGGCAAAAACCTTTTCAGGCTGCCTTTTCTGATAAAGTCTGCATCGATGAAGCTCGTTTATACATGGGTGAATGGGCTGCAGCATTTGGACGCCAAGAGGCAGTGCACTCAGGAATATTTATGGGTGTTGAAGCTACAGGGAAAAAAATACAAATCCGATACATGGATTTTTGGAAAGTTGAAAATGGAAAAATTACAGACAATTGGGTGATGGTTGATTTTCCACACGTTCTAGCACAGCTGGGCGTAGATGTTTTTAATGGACATGGGTGGGAGGCCTTCGATGATGGCACTAAAATTCCACCTGAGATTGGGAGTAATTAATGACTGTAGAATATCTAAAAAGTGGTAAGCCAGATGCAGAGCGAGCTGAGGATGATGCAAAAACAAGAATTGTAGTTGAAAAAACATTAAAAAGTATTGAGATTAATGGAGATGCTGCTGTTCGCGAACTTTCTAAAAAATTCGATAATTACGCACCAGAAAATTTCAAATTGTCGGAAAAAGAAATATCTGACTTAATAGCATCTCTCTCTGATCGTGAGCTTTCAGATATCAAATTTGCCCAAGAGCAAGTACGTAATTTTGCTCAGGCACAAAGAGATAGTATGCTTGATATTGAAATTGAAACAATTCCTGGAGTAATTTTAGGACACAAGAATATTCCAGTACAATCTGTTGGTTGTTATGTTCCTGGTGGAAAGTTCCCAATGGTGGCTTCTGCCCATATGTCAGTTGCTACTGCAACAGTTGCGGGTGTTCCTAGAATTGTTGCCTGTACTCCACCTTTTGAGGGTAAGCCTAATGCTGCAGTTATTGCTGCGATGCATTTGGGGGGCGCTCATGAAATTTATGTAATGGGTGGAATTCAAGCTGTTGGCGCAATGGCTATTGGGACTGAGAGTATAGAACCAGTTCACATGCTTGTGGGACCAGGAAATGCGTTTGTTGCGGAAGCTAAAAGACAACTATTTGGGCGTGTTGGAATTGATTTATTCGCTGGTCCAACAGAAACTATGGTCATAGCTGATGAAACTGTTGATGGTGAATTATGCGCAACTGACTTATTAGGGCAAGCTGAACATGGGTATAATAGTCCTGCAGTTTTGTTAACTAACTCGCGTAAATTAGCAGAAGATACACTTACTGAAATTGATAGGTTGTTAGAAATATTACCTACTGCTGATACAGCTTCAGTAAGTTGGGCTGATTATGGTGAAGTTATTTTATGTGACACTTATGATGAAATGTTAAAAGTTGCAGATGATATTGCATCTGAGCATGTTCAAGTAATGACTAAAAGAGATGATTGGTTTTTAGAAAAAATGACATGTTATGGTGCATTGTTTTTAGGAGCTCGAACTAATGTTTCAAATGGTGATAAAGTTATTGGTACCAATCATACCTTACCAACTAAAAAAGCTGGAAGATATACTGGTGGTTTGTGGGTTGGGAAGTTTCTAAAGACGCATTCTTATCAAAAAATCACAACTGACGAAGCTGCAACGCTTGTAGGCGAATATGGTAGCCGATTATGTATGTTAGAAGGGTTTGTTGGGCATGCGGAACAATGTAATATCCGAGTTCGACGGTATGGTGGAATTAATGTCCCATATGGTGAAGGAGCAGCTTTTCGCAAAGTTGGAAAATAAATGAATACGAAGCACGAAAATCGAGAAAGTATAGAGCTGTTTTTAAAAGCTATGTATAATTTCGATGAACTTAAAGTGCGATCTTTTATTCAAAATATATTTTCACAAAATGTTAAAATTCATATGTGCCATCCTTTTGGCGATTTATTGAAAGGTGAATTTTATGATAATTGTTTTGCTCCCTTGGTCGCTGCAATCCCCGATGTTGAGCGACGCGACACAATCGTCGTAAGTGGCAAAACAATTCAAGGTAAAAATTGGGTTGGATGTTGTGGATCCTATATAGGAACTTTTGTTGGTCCATTTTTAGAAATACCTCCAACGGGACATTTAGTTCATATGCGTTTTCATGAGTTTTATTGTTTTGAGGACAATAAGATTATTGAAGTTCAAGCAATATGGGACATACCAGAACTTATGATGCAAGCAGGAGCGTGGCCAATGTCTCCAAGCTTGGGACGTGAAATGTTTACACCTGGGCCCGCTAGTCAAGATGGATTAAGATCAGCCAATAGAACCCTTTCTCGAGGGTCGGAAAGTTTAGATATTGTAATTGAGATGTTGACTAACTTATCGCGCCATCCCTCTGAAGGTGGGCCTGAAATAATGAAGGCTGAAGAATATTGGCATCCATGTGTTAACTGGTATGGTCCTGCAGGAATTGGTTCAATGAGAGGCCTTGATGGGTTTAGAAATTGGCATCAAATTCCATTTCTTAATGCTTTACCTGATAGAAAAGGTGGAACGACGGGTACTTTAAGTTGCCATTTTTTTGCTGATGGGCCGTATGTAATAGCCACCGGTTGGCCAAATATGCAAATGACTGTTTCAGGAGATGGTTGGCTCGGTATTGCTCCTTCAGGACAAGAAATTACAATGCGTAGTTTAGATTTTTGGAGAGTGGAAGATAATTTAATACGTGAGAATTGGGTATTAGTTGATTTGCTCGATGTGTATTCTCAATTAGGCGTTGATGTTTTTGCTCGCTTACGAGAGTTTAATAAAGCACGTGTTCAAGGAAAAATCTCTTATCCAATTGGGGTAAATACATGAACTTACCACTGCTCCCATCATTTTCATTAAAAGGTAAACGCGCATTAGTTACGGGCGCATCTTCAGGTATTGGCCAAGCATGTGCAGCCGCAATGGCGCAATCTGGTGCAAAAGTTATTTGTGCGGCACGTGGAATTGATCTTTTAGACAAGACAGTCTCAACATTAAATTCAAATGGCTATGATGCAGAGGTATTGGTTTTGGATCAAACTGACTTGTTTGCATTAGAAAAAGTAATGGAAGAGCCATATGATATAGTAATAAATTCTGCTGGAATGGCTCGGCATTCGCCAGCGTTTGAAACATCACCTGAAAATTTTGATGCTGTGATAAACTTAAACTTGAGGTCTGCATACTTTCTATCAGTGTATGCTGCAAAAGCCATGAAAGCATCTAAAATAAGTGGCTCAATTATACATATTTCATCACAAATGGGACATGTGGGAGGCATTGATCGAACTGTGTATTCTTCCTCAAAGCATGCAATTGAGGGGATGGTGAAAAGTATGGCAATTGAATGGGGCTCATTCGATATTCGCATTAATACTATTTGCCCAACATTTATTCGCACGCCTTTAACAGAAAAAACTTTTGAAAATATTGAAATGGCTCAGCTCATTAATCAAAAAATTAAACTTGGACGTATTGGTGAAGTGGAAGATATTATGGGAGCTGCGGTTTATTTAGCATCTGATGCGTCATCGATGGTTACTGGCACTCATATGATTATAGATGGGGGTTGGACAGCGGGCTGATGGTAGAAAGAGTAACTTCACTACAAGTCGCTAAACTCGCTGGAGTTAGTCAATCTGCAGTGAGTAGAGTATTTACTCCTGGAGCGTCAGCGAGCTCAAAAACTATGCTAAAAGTTCGTGCCGCTGCTATTGAATTGGGCTATAGGCCAAATATATTAGCTAGATCCTTGATTACTGGAAAAAGTCGAATTATCGGCCTTGTTGTAGCTTATTTAGATAATTATTTTTATCCTGTAGCCCTAGAAAAACTTTCGAATGCATTACAAACTTTAGGCTATCATGTGCTAGTATTTATGGCATCAAATGATACGGAGTCCACAGATCATGTTATTGATGGTTTATTGGATTACCAAGTAGATGGGATAATTGCTGCTAGTGTAAGTATTTCAAGTGATCTTACAGCACGATGCGAAGCTGCTGGAGTGCCAGTTGTCCTTTTTAATAGAGCTCAAGATTCTAAAAAACACTCTGCTGTAACATCTGATAATTTTGAAGGTGGTAAAAAGGCTGCTGAATTCTTTGTTTCTGGGGGGCATAAAAAAATTGCTTATATAGGAGGTTGGGAAGGTGCATCAACCCACCGTGACCGTGAAGCAGGTTTCCGTGATGGATTGAAAGAAGCAGGGCAAGAACTAGCAGCTCATGCATTAGGTGATTTTACAGTAAGCCGAGCAAAAGAAGCCGCACGCGAAATGTTTGATAAGCCAGATCATCCCGATGCTGTATTCGTTGTTCAGGACTCAATGGCTTTTGCTGTCATGGATGTATTGCGCGGTGAACTTAATATAAAAATTCCACAGGAAGTTAGCATTATTGGCTATGATGATGTTCCACCAGCATCATTAGCTGCATATGATCTTACAACTATGCGCCAAAGATCGAATATAATGGTAGATGAAACAGTTGCTCTTATATTGGATAAAATTACCAACCCATCACAAGAGCCAAAACATATTAAAGTAGAAAGCCCACTGATTATCCGCAGCTCTGCAAAAATACCGAAAGGATGGACCTCATGAAAGGTTTTTCAGATCAATTTAAAGATTTTCCTGATTATATTTTAGGCATAACCAAAGAAATTTGGGAAGATAGAGGATTGGCGTCACTTAATCACTATTACTCTAAAGATATTCCAGTGAGATCACCTGGTTCAATCGTTTTTGGGAATGAGGGTGTCATAGCTGCAACAATGTCAACATTGGCTGAATTTCCTGACCGGAGACTTTTGGGCGAGGATGTTATTTGGTCTGGATCGCCAGAGGAAGGGATGCTTTCTTCTCATAGAATTCTAACCACTGCAACGCATCTTGGTGATGGTGTTTATGGGAAAGCTTCAGGTAAGAAATTACGTTATAGAGTAATTGCAGATTGTCATGCAATTAATAATCAAATTAATGATGAATGGTTAATTAGAGACCAAGGCGCTGTAGTACGCCAATTAGGTTGGGATCCAAAAGAGTATGCAATAGATCTTATAAAGAGAGAGGGTGGACCTGAGAAATGTATACAGCCTTTCCACCCATCTATTGATAAAACTGGACCGTATACGGGTCGTGGAAATGATAATGATTGGGGCGAGAAGTATTCAGATATATTAAATAGGATTATGTTTGCTGATTTGAATGTAATTCCTGTAGAATATGATCGAGCTGTAACAGGTTTTTACCCTGGTGGGAGCGAATTATATTCTTCAGATGGTGTTGATGGTTTTTGGACTAAACTCAGAGCAGCATTTCCATCAGCAACTTTTTCTATTGATCATCAGATAGGAAGAGAAGATCCATTAATGCCTCCTAGAGCCGCTATTCGTTGGAGTTTGACAGGAAAACATGACGGTTGGGGGGCTTTTGGGAAGCCAACTGGAGCGGAAGTTCATGTTATGGGAGCAAGTCACGTAGAATTTGGCCCATGGGGGATACGAAGAGAATATACTCTCTATGATGAAACATCGATTTGGAAACAAATCGCAATGAAGACAGGATATTAAAATGAACTCAGAAGAATTAGAATCACGGATTGTTAGGTATGGAGATTTAATTCCATGCAAAACTGCGTTTATTGATGCACATACTCCTGGCAGCGATCAAAAAGAGAACTTCACTATAATTGGTGGAGGTGTTTCTGAGAGCCCAGATCAGCATGTACATATAAAAGATACACCAGGGTTTAATATTGGCGCAGCCGGCCAACCGCCAAGATGTAGAAACTCTTTACACAGTCATACCACTGCCGAAGTCTTTTTTGTTCTAAAAGGCAGGTGGAGATTTTTTTGGGGGCGATGGGGTAAGGCTGGTGAAGTAGTTTTAGAAGAAGGTGATATAATTAACATACCGACGGGTATATTTCGTGGCTTTGAAAATATAGGCTTAGATTATGGAATGATAATGGCCGTTTTAGGGGGCGATGATGCTGGTGGTGGCGTAACATGGGCACCTCAAGTTATTCAAGATGCCGCTGAACACGGTTTGATTTTAGGGGATAATGGAAAGCTTTATGATAGTAAAAAGGGTCAAAAATTGCCTAAAGGTGTTTTACCAATGCCAATATTATCAGATGAAAAATTAGAAAAAATGCCTGAACCACCTGCAATTGATGTTATTCCAAGGCACGTAGCTCGATACCTAGATTTAATGGGTTTAGCAGGAAAATCACCAGTAAAAGTAATCGGTGAAGACGCAATGTTACCAGATAAACCAGGGTTTGAAATGGATTTCATTACTCGAGGATCATTACATGATGAGATTTTAACTTTTAAAGATTCAATTGTTCTGATGCCTGTGCGTGGACATTGGTTCCTAAAATGGGAAAATTATACAGTTACATTAAATCCTGGTGATACGTGTATTTTACCTGCTGGGTTTTCACACAAACTTGAACCATCAATGGCTGGAGAAGCAAGTATGTACCGTGTAAAATCTAATGATGATCCTGCTGGCCCAACATGGACCAAAAATTAAAATAATAAGAGAGAAGAAAAATGGCAAGAATTCGTACTTCGCATGTTGGTAGTTTACCTAGATCACAGGAGGTTGTTGATTTTATATTTGCTCGTGAAAATAATGAGGATTATGATGAAACATCATTTGATGAAGTAATGACAAAAGCAGTGCATGATACTGTTGGAAAACAAACAGAATCCGGAATTGATATTGTTAGTGATGGTGAAACTTCAAAAATATCATATGCAACTTATGTAAAGGATCGTTATACAGGCTTTTCGGGTGATAGTCCTCGAAATGCTCCAGCTGATCTTAAAATGTTTCCAACATTTTTAGAGCGCCTTGCAAATGAAGGAGGTACACCTCAATATGCTAGACCTATGTGTACTGGGCCCGTTTCGTCAAAAGGGCAGGGAGAATTACAAAAAGATATTAGTAATTTAAAAGCCGCAATGTCTGCACACGGAAGAACCAGAGGTTTTATGAATGCTGCCTCTCCTGGTGTAATTTCTTTATTTTTACAAAATGATTTTTATAAGACACGAGAAGAATATTTATCTGCATTAGCGGATGCGATGAAAACAGAATATGAAACAATCGTAGCATCCGGATTAGATTTGCAATTGGATTGCCCAGATTTAGCACTCTCGAGGCATATGCTTTTTAATGATTTAAGCGACGATGAATTTCTTAAAGTTGCTGCTTCACATGTCGAAGCATTAAACTATGCGTTAAAAGACGTTCCAGAAGAAAAAGTTAGAATTCATATTTGTTGGGGAAATTACGAAGGGCCTCATTGTTGTGATATTCCCATGGATAAAATGTTTTCTACCTTGATGTCTGCAAACGCTGGTTACTTATTATTTGAAACTTCCAACCCAAGACATGCGCATGAATGGACTGTATTCAGAGATAGAAAATCTGAGATTCCTGACAATAAGGTATTAGTTCCGGGTGTGGTTGATACTACGACCAATTTTATTGAGCACCCAGAACTTGTTGCGCAAAGAATTGAGCGATTTACGGATATTGTTGGAAAAGATAGAGTTATTGCAGGGTCAGATTGTGGATTTGGTACTTTTGCTGGCTTTGGAGCTGTAGACCCACAAATTGCCTATGCAAAACTTAAATCTTTATCTGAGGGCGCTACTTTAGCCTCATGACGCCACTTGTTTTGCTTCCTGGAATGATGTGTGATGAACGCCTTTTTGCTCCTCAAATAAGTGAATTATCTAAGCAAAGAGATGTGCATTTTGTGCAAATTTCTGATTATGAAACAATTTCAGAATTGGCTGCTGATGTCTTAAATAATGCGCCGCCAGTTTTTGCATTAGCAGGGCTTTCAATGGGTGGGATAGTAGCAATGGAGGTTTTATCTCAAGCATCAGATAGAGTTGAACGGATAGCATTACTTGACACAAATCCTCTGGCAGAGCTGTCTGATGTAGCAAAGCGGCGGGGCCCACAAATAGATGCAGTTAGAAACGGGCAACTCAAAGAAATAATTCGTGATGAAATGAAACCGAATTACCTTTTTGATGGGGTTAAAAAAACTGAGATATTAAAGCTTTGTATGGATATGGCACTTGATATCGGACCTGACGCATTTATTCGACAATCCATTGCACTGCGAGATCGTTTTGATCAAAAAAATACATTACGATCATATAAGAGACCAGCTTTAGTGCTTTGTGGTAAGCATGATGTTTTATGCCCACTTGAACGGCACGAATTAATGCATACTCTTTTAGAAAATAGTAAATTAGAAATTATTGAAGATGCGGGCCATCTTCCAACATTGGAACAACCTAAAATTACAACTATGGCGCTTGCTAGTTGGCTGGAGGATACATGAAAATATCACTATTAAATTTATTACAATCTGTGGACACTCCAACTGTTTGTAACGCAATAGAGGTTGCCCAAGGAAAGAGAGGCTTCAATGATTTCACGAGAGGAACTATGCTTGCCTCTGATACGAAAGGTGTCATTGTTGGCTACGCAGTTACTGCTCAAATAGCGGCAATTGAACCTCCTACAGAATCAGTTTCAGTAATTAGAGAACGCCGTATGACCTATTACAGAGCAATGTCAGAAAGTGTAAAACCATCAGTTGCAGTGGTTGAAGATCTGGATTATCCAAATTGTATTGGAGCTTTCTGGGGCGAAGTAAATACAACTATCCATAAAGGTTTCGGTATGTCAGGTGCGCTTACTAATGGAGTAATGAGGGATCTAGGTGATATGGCAAAAGGTTTTCCCGTTGTTGCTGGAAGTATAGGACCAAGCCATGGGTTTGTTCATGTCCGCAGTGTTAATCAGCCAGTGAATATTTTTGGGATGAATATAAAGCCGGGAGATTTAGTACATGCTGATCGGCATGGTGCAGTTGTAGTCCCTACTGATGTTATAGATAACTTAGAAGCCTCTATTTTGAAAATGCAGGAAACAGAAAGGTTGGTATTGGATCCAGCACGTAAAAAGGGTTTTGATTTTAATGCATTTGAAGCGGCTTGGAATGATTTTGAGAAAGCCCGAACATAAGAAAATTGATGATAACTTATAAGGATATTTTAGATGGATTTTATGAATAAAAAAGCAATAGTATTTGGTGGCACATCTGGGATAGGTTTAGCAACTGTTAAGATGCTGGAAATTGCTGGTGCAGAAGTTGTTGCTATTGGGCGATCATCTGAGAAAAAATCAGAATTACCAAATGGGGTTAAATTTATAGCTTGTGATGTGAGAGATGAAGTAGGTGTTAAGACACTTTTAGAAAAGCTTGCTCCCTTTGACATTTTGATAAGTTCAGCTACTGGTGGAGAGCGAGCTATTGGTCCATTCCTAGAAATGGAAATGGATGGCTTTAAAGGATCTTTTGATAAACTTTGGGGATATGCAAATGTTGTACGCCATGGGGCAAAACATGTAACCGATGGGGGCTCAATTACTCTTGTATCGGGTTCTCCAGCACGAAATTGCAGGCCTGGACAAATTGCGCTTTCTTCAGTTGGAGGTGCAGTGGAGGCGATGGCTCGTGCATTAGCA
>Ga0213865_10000466_pt1 | contig 27628 bp, 29 predicted proteins | sample PICome_6_FD_160100 | JGI IMG/M metagenome (GOLD analysis project Ga0213865, IMG submission 160100) | Coastal seawater microbial communities near Pivers Island, North Carolina, United States - PICO282 | ecosystem: Environmental > Aquatic > Marine > Coastal | place: USA: North Carolina...
GTATCTGTATGCACATGAAAGGGATTAGGTGTTTCGAAAAAATTTCCGCCTGTAATTTTACCTTCTATGTTTAAATCTTTTAAAAGCCAATTAAACTGTTTTTTTGAAAACTTATGATTTACTACACCGTGATGTTTTTCAACACGTTCAGAATCTTTCTTAATTTCTAAAATTTTTTCAATAGCATTTTCTTTTAGATGCGTCAACCTAATCAAACCAAAACTCCTTTAGTTCTCTATAGGTATTTAAAAAATCTGTACAATTCATTTTGTCAATGTGAGAAATATATACCTTTAGATCATTCCAGTGTTTACTATTTCCTTCGCTGCTATTCATAAAATCAAGTACACGCTGTAATTCTTGTTTGTTATGATCATTATATTGATTAATATCTATTTGGTTAACCTGATTTTTAAGTTTAATAGGTAAATTGCGTATATCTAGATACGGAGGACGTTCTTGAACAAACATAACCTTAAAAAACATATTTCTATCTTCATGAAATTTTACAATATTTTCAATTCTAGTTATGTTTAAAATGTTTACTGCACATACTCCGCTTATACTAATATTATTTGTATAACTTTGTATACGTTGTATATTGTCTTTAACAGTTTCTATATCGCCGCCACTTCTAAAGTAGCTGTATGTATCTTCATCGGCATCTATGCTTACACGTAATTTTACTTCTTTAAATTTTTCAAATAAAGGTATAGCATCTTTTTCTTCATATTTAAGAGTGCTAAGATTACTTACTATTAGAAGTTCTATATTTTTTGCAATATGTGCAGGCATACTTTCTAAAAAATAATAAAACACAGGATCAGTTAATGGTTCACCTCCTGTGATACGTATTTCGTCAACAGTAGCAAACATAGGAATCATTGAATCTACTTCATGTTCTGTAATAATACGAGGATCTCTTTCGTTTATATCATGAAAATCTTTAAGACCACTATATTTTTTTAATTTGTTATTCCACGAAGTACTATGATCAGATCCACAATGTAAACAGCTATAGTTACAAAGATTGCTAAATCTTAATTCAACACTTTTTAATTTTGGATCTGATATATTATTTTTATATTTTTTATAATGCTCTAAATACCAACTGCGCAAACTTAGATTTTTTGATTCGTTATTTTCTTCTAATTTCCAACACCGTGCGCACCCTGCAGGTTTTTCTCCTCTTAAAAACTTTTCTCTAAGTTCTTTATACGCATTTCCGTTCCATATTTCTTCTAATGTATTTTCATTTAGATTACCTAAAATTTCATCACTACGCCAGCAAGGAGCAACTTGCCTGTTTTTATTAGCACGTATATTTGCATGTACAAAAGGAAAATAACAAAAGAATTTATCGGTACTGCTCATTTATACTCCAAAAACTATTCTTACGGTGATTGTCTACTTTGCTTATCCAGTCAACAAACTTATCGTAATCTCCTTGTGGTAATTCTTTAAGTGCTTTTACAATATGATCAAGCTCATTATGTTTGCTCAGTTTGTCTATTGTTATGTCACGTTGCCATGGTAATAAATTTTTTATACTTAAATGTGAGGGATAATCCAAAAGCCTAAACATGATATCGCCTCTGTTATTCCACCAGCTTAACAATTCTGGCATATGATAAACATTCAATATACTAACTACAGAATTTACACTGACATCTATCCCCATGTCTATCGTCTTATTGATATTGTCTTCTAAACTATTCCAATTACTTAGATAACGCACATAATCACTTACTTCGCCAATTCCATCTATACTTAAAATAAATTCTACTTTTTTAAATTTTTCAAATAAAGATTTAAATTCATTTGGATCTGTTGTATTATTAACTATATAAACCAATGTTATGTTTTTTGCAACATCAAAATCAATTAATTGTTGCAAAAACTTTTTATGTCCAGGCATAATTGTAACTTCGCCGCCTGCAAGTTTTATACGTTTTAAATCTTTAACAAGTTCCCAAGACAATTTTATGTCTATATCGTCTTGGGTAGTTTTTTCAGCTGCACCAAATATTTTTTGTTCTTCTGCAATCCATTTGCTACTATTGTTACTACTACAAGTCACACATGCTAAATTGCATAGATTGCCCATATAAAAATCAAGATCAGTAAGTTTTACTTCACTGTTATCTATTTCACGTTCATTCCATAATTGTCTATGACTTTTTCCGCCTTTTTCTTCGTGCATCTGGCATTTCCAACAGCCGCTAGGTTTTAGATCAGTGTTTTCACGTATAGCATTAAATTCGTCAGAATGGAATACATCGACAATGTCTGTCAGTTGATGAACTTTATTTTTTAGTTCTTTACGTTCATACCAGCAACAAGGTCTAGCTTTGCCATTATTAATATAAACGTTTCTATATTGTGCCATACAGTAAGCCATGCTATAACCATATTATCTCTTTGTTATCTTTTTGATTCAATTTACATTTTATATAGCAACGTCTGTTGCAATTATCTGTATTCCAATTATTTTTTAAAGTATTTAAAAACTCGCTAGAATCAAAAAATTCATCTATTGTGCTGTTGTATAAATTATCTTTAGGATCTCTAGATCTTTCATTATATCCAAAATAACAACACGGACTCATCACACCATCATAATTTACATATAGCCAAGGTTTGTAAGTAGATTTACATTTAACTTCTGTATTTTCCTTATGTTTAAAATCATAAGGTGTATTCATATCTTTACTTGCAGGACGAGCACTATTAACATAAACAAACTTTTCGAAATTCAATTCTTTTGCTATTTTTTTAGCTTCTTCTGACTGGTGTGTATTATGTTTAAAATCTATAAATTTCCACCATGCCTTTCCACCTGCAGATATAAACGTTTTTGCATTTTCTATAACTTTATCGTAATCTGCACCTACTCTATATATATGCAAAGTATCTTTTAAACCGTCTAGTGCAAATTCTACTATTATACCTAGTGTGCCTAGCTTGTGCCAGAACTCTTTAGTTTTTATACTTCCGTTAGTATTGACACTTACTTCGCAATCAAATTCATCAACAAAATGTTTACATATCTCATAAAAATTTGGATGAGCAGCAGGTTCGTCTATTGCTCCACTAAATGTAACTAATTGTAGATTAGGAAGTGTTTCTCTTGTAAACCATTCTTTGATTTTTTCCAAAGGCATATGTGTTGTATTAATATGTTTAGCCGATATATGTTCGCTATCAAAATCAAATTTTGTTGTTTTATTTTCACGTCCTTTAAGCTGATTATTATACACAATATCTGCTGTTTCTTTAAGACTAGTAGTACTCTTTCCAAATTCCCTTTCACACGCAGGACATTTTAAATTACAAAAAGATGTAACTTCGAGCTGTAACAATGTAACATCCTTGCGAGTATATAACCAGTTCATTTAAAAAATCCTGTAAAACTTTTTCTTCTATGCTGTACTCGATTTACTTTGTGTAAACAATCTTTAATAATGACTAATCTATTAGGAATCGGTTCGTAGTATTTTCCTACACCGGGTGTCATTACATCTTGTCTATGTGAAAAGACTGTTCCATTATTATTGTCTGTATCTTCTGCATCAGTAGTTAATAATTGACCTCCCCATTCACTACGCCATTCATTGTGTATATAATAAGAATATGACGCTGATGAAGCATAGTCCCTGTGCCAACTGATTTCTGCGCCAGGCTCATAAATATGAACCATAAGAGAAAATACATCCGATGGAAGATCTAATTCCTGCATTGCTTGAAAAAATTTACCAAATACTTTTGGTTTATCTGACCAAAATTTATTGTGAGTTTTAAAAATAGTGCCAGTATCTAGTTTGTAAGCAGGATCATCACCGAGAGTAATTTTTTCATATTTTAATTTTTCTGCTTCTTGTTGTATTTCTTTAAAAACATCAGAGGGCAAAAAGTTATCATAAATTTCTATCATTTCTTGTTATCCTCCATAGCAACTTTGCTTTCACTGAATACCATTATCTTACCGCTAAAGTTTTCTTTAATATATGTAATAGATTCTACTAGTCTTCTTTGACGTTCATCAGCATCTAATATTTCGCCGTTTGGTAATATTCTAGTCCAATTAGTGTGTGATTCTGCATTTTTAATTTCTAATTCTTCAATCTGTTTAGATAACCCTGTATCTGTACTAATATATAACTCATTTACTACTGCCCTATCTACCACTTCTGAATATCCGTTTTCGGCAATCATTTTAAGCATATTCATAGTTTTTAAAAAATCTTCTTTTGTTTCTGTAGGATAACCTACAATAATAAGTAAATTTATTTTAAGACCGTATTTTTTACACATGTCAAGTGTATACATTATTTCTTCGTCAGTTTCAGTTTTACCTATATGGTCTCGAACGTCTTTACTACCAGACTCTACACCTATTTTCAATCTAAAGAATCCACTTTCAGCCATTAATTTAAAATCTTCTTCTTTGGTTTGACTCAAAGGACGTATTCTGTAAAACGCTACAATCTTGGGCTTTGTTTCGGGTTCTTCTTTGTTTAATCTAGAAAGCTCTGTGATCATTTTTCTATATTCACGCAAACTTCCATTTATCAAACTATCAGCAAATTCTATCCATTCTGGGTTGTACTTCTTTTGGATATCTTTAACTTCATTTGCAAATTTTATTCCGTCTTTAAATCTATATTTCATTAATGCAGGAACATTACAAAAACTACAATCAAATACACAACCGCGAGTACCTATTAAGAATACTCTGTTTTGTTTTGGATCTAGTGTCCTATATCTTTCAAAATCAATATCACTATAATCAGGTCCAGGCAATTCAGCAAATGTTTCATTGCTTACTGCATGTGGTTTATTAGAATTCATGCTTGGATGATCAAACTTACCTTCTAGCGCATTTATAAAGGCTTCTTCTCCATCACCTACAACATGATAGTCAATCCATCCTTCTTGTAAAGCAGTATCTCCTAATTCTATAGCAGCAGGTCCGCCCATAATGATTGGTAGTTTAGTTTTACTTCTTAAAACTTTACAAATTCTTTCTAAATAAAATTCGCTTGCCCATACATGTGTGCTTAATCCAATAAGTTTTGGATTATAAGACAGCCATTCATCTGCCCACTCAGATATGACAGTTTCTAAATTATATTTTTCGTCAAAGTGTGCAAAGTCATTGTAAGGCCATTTTACAAAGTCTTCTTCTTCTAAAAGTTCTACCATGTCTAATGAAGGATTGAAACATTTTACAGAGTATCCTTTTATTTGTGCATATGATTTTAAAAGGCTTGGTCCAATGTGAGGACCATTATAAAATAACGGCGGAACCGATATCATTGCGCAATCAATCATTAAACATATACTCATTAAGTGGAAATAAATCTAGAAACTGTTTTCCAATTTGCTTATCATATTTATCGAGCCAAGACTTTGCATTATCAATCTCATTGAAATTTGGTTCTAAATGGCTCATGCTTTCTACTAGTTCAATTACGTGTGTTTTATACATATCATAACCTGCATAATCCTGTGACCTAATTATTTCTAAAGCATTTTGCAATCTATTGCCGTAACTTTTTATATAGAAATACTCAGGCTTATGAACATAGTTATAATGAGGGGTTACATTGCTATAACCTTTTTTAGATAAAAATTGCATAATACCATCTAGGTATACTAAATTTGTAATGTTTAATGCAATATTACATCTCATTCTTCCGATATCTGGCCTATCATGAAATCGTTCCATAAAGCTGTCTAGATTATCTTCAAACTTTGACCATTCCATATTAGTACGAACATATTCGCCTTGTTCATACATTCCGTCAATACTAAAACGCATAAACAATTTATGCCCTTTGTCAAGCACTGCTTCTATTTTATCTTCAAACTGTGTTCTATACTTTTCATTATAGTATAAGTTAGTGCTAAAACTTATAGTTTTTTGCCCGTCAGAAATAGGTTTACTTAAAACTAAATTAAAAATATCATCAAATTCTTTGTGCAGCACAGGTTCACCGCCAAACAATTGAAACGTTTTTATATGTTCATAGTTTGTATCTGCAAATTCAAGAATTTTATTTGCAACTTCTTTTCCTCTGTATTTTCCAAAAGTTGCGGTATCAAGAGGCATGTCTTTTTCCCAAAGACTACTACAATTGCTACTACACATGATACATTTAAGATTGCATAGATTACTAAATTTTATTTCTAAAATTTCAGGAACACGAACAGTATCTTGCTCAACATATTCATGAGCATGATCCATTTTTAAAACTTGCCTATAACTTTTAGAATTGTCTTTTTCAGCATCCCAGCATCTCCAACAAGTAGGATGTTCTATATTATCTCGTAAATCTCGACGTTGTTCTATTAGCTCTTTATGGTTAAAGAAATTTAAATCATTTAAAGGTTTATAATCTGCCCGAGGACAGCTACGCCACCAGCCAAATCCTGTGTCTATGCTGTACATATGCCAAGGGAAGGCACACAATTTACTAGGCATTTACTTTCCTTTTAGGAATTTTCGAATCAGCACTACTTACACAACTTTCAGTCATGCAGGGCATTGGCTTGTCAAACAACTTAAAACCTGTTTCTATGTTGCCTAGTGGCACATCATGACAACTATAACTACGTTTTACACTACCATCTGGTTCACGTATAATAATGCCTTGGTAGCCAGCATTACAACTCCAACCTTTAAATTTGTTAAAGTTAAATGCATTAAATCGTTCAGCTTGATCCATATACCATTTTTCGCCTTTTGAATCTTTAAATTCAACTTGCATATGCCAAGGTACACTTGCATCCATTTTGCCGTCAATTAATCTAGGTATAGCAAATTGTGGCTTAGGACGCCCTTCCCATTTGCGTTTGCTTTCTGTGTAAGCACGTTGTGGCATTCCGTTCCATAAACGTTTCAAGTCTTCTTCTCGGTATCCTTCAACGATTCTCGACGCCGTAGGGTCGGACTGCGGTTTAAGGGTGACGTTGATACCTTGCTCATGAAAGAACAAAGCGTTTTCCCAATCACGTTCAAACCAGTCCGGAACCATAACCATATTGATCGTAATTTGTACATCATGCTCCTGACACAATATCAACTTATCTGCAAAATCTTGCATTTTTTCTTTTGTATTTAAGTGTTCTGTGTGTAGGCTTGCTGTTATACTTGCTCTATGGAATGGTTTTGCACGTTCTACATAATCTTCAAACCACTTCATAGGTCTGGAGCAGTTTGATGTCATATGAATACTAGTATAGTTAGTATTATCAACATCGTCAGCCAGATGCCCCAGTATGTCCAAGTATCCAGGGTGGAAGGTAGGCTCGCCCCCACTAAGACTAAAGTGAAAACTATTAAATCCATTAGCACGGGCTTGCCTCTTTATTTCATCAATAGTCTTAAGACATAAGTCGGTGGGTCTGTGGTCTTTACGGTCTGATCGGGCGTAGGGCCAACAATAGCTGCAACGATAATTGCAAAACCTACCAAGTAACCAACTAACAGTAAAAATATCCCTATAGAGGAGAGTGCGCTGCCCGACTTGGACAATGTCGTCAAAAGGTATTTTCGTAAAGTCATAATTAGACCATTTCAAATCTTCAGTCATATCTCTATTATAACACTTTTATTTTATTATGTCAAGAAACTTATTTGCAATTTCTTTATGTGTAGATTTTCCAAAATGAGACAAGTCTCTTGCATCTGGTATGAAATCCATAGTGTGTCTTATAGTGTCTTGATTAATTACATAATACGGAATATTATTTTCTCTACATAAACTTTCTGTAGCATATGCTGCAAGATCATTCATTAAAACTTCAAATTCATGACTAAAAAGAGATTTAAACAAACGACTACATTTTTTCATTTTAGGTAAATCTTTAGCAATTGAAAGAGTGCACCATTGCTTATCTATAAAAAAGGATCTACGCCCTCTATAAGGTACAAAGAATATCACTCGCTGGATATTCAAATTTAAAAAAGTTTGCAGTCTTCTAAAAGAATCTTCAGGGGATGCACCTCTTGCGCCTAAGTTATACATAGGAAAATCATCTAATTCTTTATTAATCAAATATGCAAATGTATCTTCTAAGGGCAATCCTTCTCCAAGAACATGACTACAGCCTAAATATACATTACACGGAGTGTCTGTGTCAAATTCACAACTTCTATATCCTAAAGAATTAATATCATATGTAATATCTTCTGCTGTCCAATTATAATTTTTTTCATACTTTTTCAGTTTAACAAAGCGGCTTCTTTCATCAGAAGATAAAAAATTTCTTACACCAGGTCTAAGTTGAAGAGATAAATCATCCATTATATGTACCACCTTTCGTTTTGCATAGGATCAATACTTATTTCATTTATACTAATTTGCTTAGGTTGATCTATTATCCATTTTATATAATTTGCTGCTTCGTCTAGATAGAGTGTTTTCCTATCTTCAAATTTATGCGCATTATTATCCATTGTGCCTAAACTTACATATGTAATTTTTGGGTTTTTATCCCAAACTCCTAGTAATCCTAAACTATTAGAATAATCTCTTAGTGCCTTTTTCTCAGCATTGTAACGCCAGCTAGTTCCTTTTTTAACTCTATCTGTCGTACTTCCTATGTTGATTATATGAGGGTAATGGTCATTATCCACACAAGTTTTCCAAACTACTTCAAGCAAATTTGTTTGATGAAATTTAAAAAGTGCAGCACAATTTATAATAACATCATGCTCCAAGCACAGAAATGCAAAACGTTCTTGATCATCTCTTGATCCTAAATCAAATCCTGTTGCAGTACTACAATATTTTGCATCTGGGTATATCTTATATAGGGCTCCTGCAAGTCCAAAATCTTTGTTGCCCGATACAATCATGCTGTTTCCATTTCAAATATATTTTCCATTTCTGGAAAGACGTCTTTCCAATTTAGTCCACGCTGTTGATCACATCTTTCCAAAAACTCTTGCATTTCTGGTAAGCGTCTACTCCAGTCTTCGCTTTCCATAAAATTAAGCATTCCTTCTAACCGCTTTATACCATAATCAGCTTCACGCCATTTATCATATGTAACTTTTCCTTTATGCCAACTAGGAATGCCCAATTCCCAATTTGCTTCCCACCAAGGATAAAACTCTTCATATTTTTTACGGACTTCTTTTTTAAACCATTCTGGCAATACTTTTACATTTAGATGTGGAGGATGATACACAAAATGATAATTTACACCTCCTGCGCCAAACGGCCACATATTAATCTTGTTAAACTTTTGTTCTAGTTTCCATTTTATAAAATCAGGAAGGTAATAAATGTTTAATGCTTGTACTGCACACGCAACTGTAATTTCTACATTGTTACTTGTTTCTTTATCAAGTATATGGAATACTTCTTCAGTGCGTTTCCACTCACTAGGATAACGAATGTAACTGTTCATTTCGTGTATGCTATCTACCGAATAGTGAAAACGCACAAGTTTGAATTCTTTCCATAGATCAAATAAATCCTCTCTCCATTCAACTCCATTTGAGTTATAACGTAGTTCAAGATCTTTTGCAATACCTTGTCGTATTGCTTCTTCAAGTATTTCATAATGCTCCTCAATAATGAGACTTTCGCCGCCTGCGAAATAAATTTGTTGCATATTTGGCATTTGCTCGTAAAACTGTTCCCAGAACACAGGATTTTGCTTGTGCCAATTATAACTACTGCCGTTAATGCTGCCTTTGTCTCGCCACTGCATAGTTTCTTTGAGGCTTTCGTTTTGTACAGCAGGAAACATTGCTTTCCAGTCTTTAACCCAACCTGAACTATCATGTGGACTACACATTACACAAGCAAGTTGACATTTTGTTCCAAACCGTAAATCAATGTATGCTAACTGTGGAGGAACTTCGCCGTCTTCTGTAGTATTAGCAATTAGGTCATCTACATTTACACGTTGACTCCAATAGTTTGTTTCCCATTGACGTTTACTTCTATGTCCTGCTGCTTCTTCTTTAAAACACTTTGCACAGCTAGGAGGTATTTCACCATTCATCATTTGCTTGCGGACATTACGCATATACTTACTATTCCACGCACTTTGAAAATCAGTTACATTAAGATTGTTTGGCTTTCCTTCATCATCTTTTAGAACACCAACTTGCCCGCCGTGTTCTTTATCATTAGTTGGGCCAACACTTGATGCGTTTGCTGTACAACAAACTCTCATACTACCATCTGGTCTTGTGCTTAGATGCACCCACGGAAGGATGCAAAATGTATCTGATACTTTATCTGTCATTTGTTTCAAAGATTTCCTTATATTGCGGAACAATATCTATAATGTTTTGATTTCTGATTTTATCTAATTTTACTGTGTAATCTACGAAGTTTTCTAATTTATCACTTTCGTCCTTGGCTAACATATATTTACTTATACTGTCTAATATTTTGCAAGCTCTAGTTTGACGTTCTTTATCATATTTAGAAAAATAGTCTTTCCATTTGTCGTAGTGCTTTGATATATCCTGTTTTATATCTTCTGGCAAAACTCTAATACTGCTATACCAAGGTTTGTGACAAACATGATGTGTCATAATTCTTTTGTTCTTAGAAGAATTAATTTTCTTAAAATCTTGTTGTATAAGCCAATCAATAAATTCCGGTATATGATATACGTTTACATTTGTAATTGTACAAGCAATCCATGCTGAAACGTTTTTTGGTAAATTATCTAGAAGTTTTAAATTCTTTTCTATTGACTTCCATTTTGCAGGATAGCGTTGATATTCTAGAACATCTTCCATTCCGTCAATACTTGCACCAATTTGTACTCTTTTAAACTTTTCCCACATGGGTGTAACTTTAGACGGGATGTTAGTTAAATTAGTATTATAGTCTAACACAATATTTTTAGCAACATCTGCATCAATACACTTTTGTAAAAACTCATAATGTCTTTCGATCATTAATGGTTCACCACCTGCCATATAAACCATCTGTATGTTTTCAAGATTGTTTTCTATTTGATCCCAAAAACTTGTACTGTAATGCCAATCGTATGCACTAGTTACCCAACGCCCTTTTTGGTCTTTTTCTAACTTAACTTTGCCGTGTGTATCGTCCCATTCTGTACCATACATCTTTGCCCAGTCTTTATACCATGTGTGACTATCTTCTGGACCACACATTCTGCAAGCTAAATTGCATAGATTACCAAAACGTAAATCATAGTATACCAAAGGAGCAGCATCTGTATCAATAGTACCGTCTTCACTAGTAATGTTTTCGATATGTTGCATGTCCATAGGCCATTCTTCATTTTCAAACATTCTTCTACTTTGCAAGCCACTCTCTTCTTCTTGTTTACAACGCATACAATCTACAGGCCATTCGCCTTTGAGCATTTGCGCTCTTGTAGTTTTGATTAGATCAGCATTACGTGCTTCAACTAAATTATCCTTACCTGCATTATACGGCATACCGTTGTCTTTTTTAAGCGTACCTCTTCCAGGTGTCATATTCATTTGACAACAGATACGAACAGTACCGTTATTTTGTATTGCTTGGAAATTCCAAGGAATAGGACAAAACGTTTTAGGCATTCCAATACTCTTTAAATTCAGGATAATATTCTAATATATCAGTGCTATGATATATGTCTTGTGTTTTAGAAAAATTAATAAAGTTTTTCCAATCTTTGTCAAATAAATCATTAGCATTCATATAGGTAATTAATCTTTTTCCTATCTTGGGTATTCTTTCTTTATAATAAATTCTACGTTTTTCATTTGTAATATTATGTTTATCAAGGTAGTAATCTAAATCGTCTATAAAGGCATTCCAGTCCTCGGTAATTTTGACTTTCATTTCTTTTGGTAAAATCCTCGGATTTAATTGTGACGGATACTGCACAAGACTAGCATGGACTCTCGTGTTTAAACTAATAAAATATTCAAATACTTCAGTAAGTCTTGTTATGTTTAGAACACTAGTGGTGCAAGTAGTTTGCAAAAATAAATTATCTAATTCCTTCATTGCAGTTTTAATGTTAGCTTCTACTTTATCGATATGCCCATGAACACGTACATAAGGATAAATTTTAGGGTCAGCATCTACACTTACTAACACACCTACCCTTTTGAATTTACGCCAAAGTGGTAATATACTTTGTCCTGCATATTCTAAGGTTGCAAAATTTGAATTATAGTTTAGTGTGATATTATGTGCGTATGGTTCTAGTTTTTTTAAAAAATCAAAATGCTTTGTGTGATATAACGGTTCGCCGCCTGTAATTAAAATTTCTTCAAGATGCGGTGCTAACTTTTCAACTTCATCTACAATATCAGCATTTAAACTTATATGTTGTGATTCACGACGTTTGCCTGCTGATGCATCATCAAGTTCGGGCATTTTTCGTACTGCCTTTTCCCATAAGCTACTATACACAGGACTACAATGTCTGCACATTAGATTACAAATATTATCAAATCTAACTTCTATACTTTTTAGATTTTTTATAGGAAAACTATAATCATCATTAACTTGTTCTAACACACACTGTTCAAGTGCTGCTGCTCCTTCTTTAGGAGCTTCTCCATCCGTAAATGATAATTGATTATCCACTACATCCCAATTAGTTAATGTCTGCAATCGTGTACTGTCAACACCAGAATCTTCTGCATCCCAACAACTACGACATCCTTCGGGTCTTTCATTATTTAAAACTGCTCTACGTAATTCTTTAGTTTCTTCACTATTAAATATTTCAGTAAGTGTCTTTTTGTTATTGTTACCTAAATCACCTTGTGCTCTCCAACAGGCAGTAACACGACCTTCCTGCTTTAGATTTTGATGCACAAACGGCATTACACAAAATGTTTTACTTTTATTTTCCATAGTTTTCCCAAGCACATTCTTCAATGTATTCATATAATCTAGGTATAGATTCTTGTAAACTTTGATTTCTTATTTTGTCTAGGCTCTTAATATAAAAAATAAAATTATCATCAATTTTTACTTCTACATTTTTTAGTTCATTAACGATTTTAGCAACTACCTTTTTAGCATAGTTGTCTCTATAACTAAATTCTTCATTATCAATATTACTAAACTTTTTATTATATTTGTTATATTCTTCTTCGACCCATTCGATTGCTTTTTCTTTATCCATTACATTTTCAAAAGAAATATATTTCGGAAAATACGCAAGATTAATCACTAGATTGTCTTTTGAAATAGGAAGTTTTCTATTATATCTTTCTAGTACAAACATATCGACTAATTCATGTAAATTAAACATATTATATATACTAGCAGTCGGAGTCAAAATAACCATGCTATCTTTGTTTTCAACTTCGTAATCAAGCCATTCAATCATACTATCATACACAGTATCCCATTCTGACTTATGTCTTATATAATCATTAACTTTGCCACTGCCATCTATACTAAGCCAAATATATACATTTTTAAATTTATCAAGTCGCTTTTTAACTTTGTCTTTAGGTACCCAACTACAATTAGTAAATATTTCTAAACTTATATTTTTTGCTAAATCAGCATCAATCATAATATCTAAAAACTTTGTAAAATTAGGATGGAGCATCGGCTCGCCGCCTGTAAACTTTACTTGCTCTAGTTTATCTAAATCTTCTGCAGACCAGTTATAATCTACATCCGTAATTTTTTTAAACACTCTACGATCTTTAAATCTTCCAGTTTGTTGTAACTGTAAGTCATCTTCGTACCAATTTGTAGATAAATCTGAATTACAAGTTCTACACGCTAGATTACAATAGTTGCCAAAGGCTACTTCTAAATACCTTAATTTTAAATCATTTGTTTCAATGATTTCTTTACTAGGGTACTTCTTCCACTCGCCAATTCGCATTGTATCTCCTTGGCGTTCTTCTTCTTGATAACACTTTATACAACCCGGAATTGTTTCACCACGTAACATTTTTTCACGTAGATCTTGAAAAGGCTTGCTGTTTAATATCTGTTCAGCTGTTGTATATTCATGAACATTCATAGCCTTAATATCAGTATGTTCATCTAGATAGTGTGCAAATCTACAACACGGCTTAATTTCGCCATTAGGCTTAGTGCTTGCGTGTATCCAAGGCAAAACACATAATGATTTGTTATTTTGTAACTCTGGTGGTATTTTATCCGACATATTGTTTAAACCTACTATCAAGATTTTCTAAAGACGTTTTTCTTATTTCATCTAACCTATTATTATATTTTACAAAATTATCAAAAGATTCTTGTTTAAATGTTACTGAATTTAATAAATCCATAATATCATCTATATTATATTGATGTGTATTGCTATATTCTGTAAGTGTTTGTTTTAGAAAATCTAAATGCTCAGGAAGCACACCTTGCATTTCTGTTGTATATCCTTCGCTTAGATCATAAAATGTTTCAAAATCATAACCTTTATCACTTAATGTTCTAAACCAGTCTAGCAAATCTGTTAAATGAAACATATTGTATGGCATTAGCACAATATTAAATCCATAAATTTTTGCCATATCTTTCTCAAATATTTCTTCTATAATCTTTTTTGTTTTAGACCAGTTTGCATTTGTTCGTACATACTCATATGCATCGCCTACAGCATCAATACTAAACACAATATGGATATCTTCAAACTTTTCCATTATATTTCTAAAACGTTTGTTTAAATTTGTACCATTGGTTGTAAATCTTAGTGCAGGAAGTGTTTCATAACTGTCAATAATTGTTTCTAAGAAATCTAGCACCAAAGGATCCATTGTAGGCTCACCGCCTAAAATCTTAATTTGTTTAAGTTCAATAGATCCGGTAAAGTCTTTAAATGCATCAAAGTTTTTTACAACTTTATCTGGAGCACTAAACCATTCCTGCATGTCTTTGTGTTCTTGAAATTCTTTTGTAATCTGGCTACTTGCATTAGGCACACACATTCTGCATTTTAAGTTACAAACATTACTAGGTCTATAATCTAAAAACATAGGTCCTTTTGTTGAATTACCATATTCTATATCTAACTCAACATCTACTTTGCCCATATGTTTATCCCAAATCCATGTTTCGTCTTTGAGACCGTGTTCTCTTTTGTTTTTACAAAATTTACATTTGTCTGGCCATTCCTGTGCAAGTAATTGCTTACGCATATCTTGCAATTCAATGCTTGTCCAATAATCTTTAGGATCTACATTTTTATATTTGTCTTTTTGAGCTACGCAACAAGGAGCAAACTGTTCGTACCCTGTAGCATACATTCCTATAAAAGGAGCATAACACAAAGGCTTATCTTGGATCATATTTTTCTAACTCCATTTCTTGGAAGTTGTGCTGCCAACTTATATTTCTTGCGCTGTCTAAATCATCCAAGTATTGCATAAATGTTTTGCCTTGTTCGTTCCATAGGTCTTTTTCTAACATATGGTTGATATAAAAAGGTAAATCTTCTTTATCACGTTCTTTAAATTTATAATTGTTTACTTTTTCTAGTATAACATCTTTTAACTCTTTGGGCAAGTTTTGCGCACTCATATGTACTGGCCATTCTACGTGATTACAGAATAAAAATTTTATGTTAGGAAATTCTTTTCTAATTATATCATATGTTTCAGTAAGATAAAACATGCTAACATTGCTACATGTCCATTGCACACCTACATCAAAGTTAGGTTTATCTTTAACAAATTCATCAATTACTTTTAACTGCTTTGTAAATGTATCCCATTTTATAGGAAATCTAAAATATTCTCCTGCACGTTCAAGAGCATCAACACTTAGGCGCAATACAACTGATTTAAAATTACTTAATTGCTCAAGCCTGTCTTGATTAATAAGTGTGCCATTTGTTACATATTGTAAGTCTACGCCCTGTGCAAACTCTGTCTGTGATAAGTCTTTTAAGAATTCGTTATGACGTTTGTTAGCAAAACTTTCTCCGCCTAGAAAATTATAGCGTTTTGTTTGATGCCAAACGCTTCTTAAATGATTCCAAAACTCATGTTCTTGTTCTATCCATTTGTTATTAATAGTATAGTTTTCTGTGTTTGGATATTTGTCTAGTAGAGCTTTGTCTTCTTGCCACTTGCTACTTGCACCTGTACCACAATGTATACATTTTAAGTTACAAATCATGCCAGTTCGTACATCTATATGTGGAGGATCATAAGGAACACTTCCATCTTCTGCTGTAGTTGCAATCAAATCTTCATATTTGTTAAACCAAAAACCATTTTCGTCCATACGTTTACTTACGCCATCTAAACGTTCTACATACTCGCAACGCTTGCAGTTTTCAGGCCATTTACCTTCTAGAAAATCTTTTCTAATAGTTTTGAAATAATCATTATTCCATTCTGCAGATACACTACTGTCTTTAAGTTTTACGCCTGCACTCTTGACAACAGCTTGATCAGCATAGCCACAAGTTCTCGGGCGTCCAAACGTACTAGTACTAAAATTTATCCAGGGGAGTATACACGGTTTCATATCTATATTTATATGCGCACTTTACTCATAAATAGATTTATGAAGGATAGCAGTAAAAGAGAATATACAGCAGAATGGTTGCAGCACGAACGTCCTCAACCTATGTATGACAATGCAATAAACATTCTATATGATAATTTTTATCAAGAAAATCCTGTACACAACGGAAACTTGTTTGAAGATTTTAAAAAAGTTTTTGTTGAATGGTTAGATAATCATACTCTAAACAATATAAACGGATATAAAGAATTTAAATATCAAGATCTTTGTGTAGGTTGTACACAATTTATTGATGATTTATATATGCGCTGCGGTACAAACGGTATACAGATTCTAGAAAACGATTACAAGTATCATTGGAGACTAAATCCAGATATTGTTTATGTAGATGTCGATACACTTGATCCTAATAGAGAACTAATTATTGCCATGCCGTTTCCTTATTTTGGTGATGTGCATCCTAAAATGCAAGAAGTTTTAGACAGGTGCTTTGAATTAGATATTCCAGTGCATGTTGATAGTGCTTGGATAGGATGCAGTAGAGATATTACGTTTGATTACAATCATCCTGCTATAAAAACTTTTTGTATTAGTTTGAGCAAAGGCGGATTAGGTGGCAACAGGATAGCACTTAGATTCGCTAGAAAACGTCCAGAAGGTTCTATTACTATAATGAACGACTTTAACATGAATTGTCAAAGTCTTGCATGGATGGGAATAAAATTCATGCAAGACTTAGGTCCTGAATACTTTTGGAAAAAGTATGAAAAAGAATATTATCAAGTTTGCAAAGATTTTGACTTGGAGCCTACTAAAGCAATACACTTAGCACGTAAAGACGGAAAACCTGTAGGCGTAAGACCGCTTCTTAGAGCTTTAAAAAACAAATCTACTTGAATTGTGCAGTAAAAGGATCAAACTCTTTACCACATTTCATAGCACAGACTTTGAGTTTACCATTTGCACAACTCGATTTGCTCCAACTAGATTCTATGTTGTCAAAAATACCTGTGTCAAATACTGCACGTAGTCCGTGTGTTTTTGCACTAATGGCATCTTTGCCTCCTACTTCATCAATAAAATTCCAAACTTGTTCTACTTTAGGATCTTTGTGCCACCATTTGTACATACGTCCAGCAGTCCAACAACAGGGCATTGCTAGTCCTTCTGCTGTGATAAACAAACTACCTTCATCTTTTACTTTACATTGAATTTCTGCACTATCGTAATATTCATCCATAGAACCGTGTTTTTCTTTTACTTTATCGTATTGTTTTAAGGCTTCATTTTGAAACTCTTCTTTCGGTTTGGATAACTTTTGTGTTTTTTTGCCTTTGCGATTTACTGCTTGATGTGATTCTTTCTTTTCACTTTTAGATGTTACAAATCTGCCAGTCTTCTTTTTCATAAACTTTTCACAGCCCCAAGCATTTGCTAATGCTTCAGCTTCATCTACTTGATGTTGATTGTGTTCAAATATTAGAAAATCCCAACGTGCTCTGCCGCCAGCATCGATAAATGCTCGCATGTTGCGTTCTACATTGTCCCAGACAACATTCTGCCTGTATAAATGATTAGTGTCACGCAACCCATCCACGCTGAAAATAACAGCACCCATTCTACCAAAGACTTGGGCCAATTCACGCCACCACGTTTCATCTTTTGCTCCTGCATTTGTGTTCATACTCAACCACATTTTAGGATTGTGTTCCCTAAAGTATTTGAATATTTCTAATGTATCTCTTGCAACAATAGGATCGCCTAAGTTGCCGCACATATACATTGTATTAAGTTGTGCAATAAACTCAGGTTCAAATATTCTTTTACAATCATCAAGGGTTAATTCACTTAAATCGATATGAGGGTTTACTCCTTCACCGTTCATATTCCTGTCACACATAGGACAGCTTGCTTGACAGTTTTGTGTGTTTTCTAAGTGTATTGTTTTAATATGCTCGTATTTGTACATTTTATATTTTTAATAATCCGGCTAATCTATCAGCTAATTCTATATGAAACTTTTCAGGTAAATGACCAGTTTGAGTCCAAATTGCTTCATTCTTCATCAAATGAATGTGTTGTCCTCCTATAAAATCAACTGTCATGTCATATATGTCCTGCCATAGTATATTTTCTTCAATAGTATCCATATTGAATAATGGACCTCCTATAAAGTATAGCACAATATTGTTTAGTTTGCAATAGTTAATTAGACCAAAATATTGAATAATAGAAATCATACTCCATGTTTTTCTGTCGCTGTTTAAAACTACAGTTTTAGAAAATTCTGCCTCCGTCTTTGAAACTGGTTTATGAGTTGCAATATTTGCAGTGTTTTTCAAATTAGGATACCATAATCTATTACAGTCTGTAATGTTTACTAAACATAATATATTATGATATTTTTGCTTATAGATTTCAAGATCTTTTAATGTGTCTAATACAATACTTGTATTTCCGCTGCCAGGTATAGCAGCATTTATACTATGAATACCTGTTATAGATTCTAAATGTTGTACATACGAACCGTTTTTATCTAAAAGTTGCTGTTGCTTGTTTTTTGATTGCTTTACATTTTTTAAATTTTGTTTATAACCATTATATGTAAAAAGACATTGATTTGATGCTTTTGTATCTGTACCGGCAGTAAAACTGTCGCCATTGGCGTATATAAGGTCAAACAAATTTTATAATCCTTATTTACTGCACATAAATGTGATATAGTCTTCCATAGCAGGTTTTACATGCGAAGTTTGTCCTAGATAACTAGTGCTTACGCTTGTATTATATGATTTCTGTGTTATAGGATGCATTTGCATATCCTTATCTTCATAGTATCCAAGACCTAAAATCATAACCGGAGTCTCTTTAGCAAACATTTTTTGGAACTTTTCTCTATTGTCATCATCGAAGCATTTGCAAAAACCTACACTTAATCCTTTTGATACAGCACTTAGGGCTGCCATCTGAGCAGTAAGTCCTATTTCTAAACTTCCTGTCATTACAACTTCGTGATGACTTAACCCAGGTCTATCTTTTAGAAAAAATACAAAAACATAAGGTGCTAATGCTTGTGTATTATAATGATCATTATTTGCATCCTGGGCGTGTTCAAATAAAATATTTCTGTACTCTGGCTGACTCCAATCCATTACTATCATTTCAAACGGAACTCTGTTTTGTTTACTATTACAATGCTGATGTATTTCGTAAAGTATACTATCAATCATTTCTTTATCTACAGGCCTATCACTCCAGCTAGTTGTTTGTTTTTTATTTTGTAAAATTTCTATCCAAGTATTATCAGGGTAAGACCAATCTTTATATCCATGTACTAGTCCAGATTTTAACATTGTTATACAAGAACTTACTACTATTAAATATTTTTCGTCTATATTCTCTTTATCAAATAAATTAGTTATTCTCTGCAATAAGTTATCGTATGCTAGAAGCTCGACATGAGTGCTAACTAATTGTAATTTATCTCCTCTGTAAAAATTTCTAATTACATGATTTATATAAGAGGAATCATTTTTTTCGATAGATTTTTCTATCGCAGAAATAATATATCGCAAGTCTCTTGTGCATTTGTCAAATGTCTTCGTTCTTCTAGGATATTTTTTCCTTACAAAGCTTGTAACATTTTCTGCTAGTTTTCTGTTATTTTTTCTTAGTGTGGATACTGCTTCCCATGCCATATTTATTCTCTCTTAGTGTTAGCTACAATAAATATTTAGCTGTTAACATAAAGACTGAGAAATTATGGACATCTATACAATATATGCCGATCATAACGAAGATACAGATGCACACAATTTTGTAAAACTTATGAATAAGTTTTTAAACAAAATGGTAGATCTAGGACGCATAGAAACTTTTAGAATAACAAGAATGAAACTAGGATTCCGTTCTATGGACTTGCCAGAGTTTCGTATTGATATGGAGTTCAAGAATCTACAACAGCTTGATGATGCAATGACTAGTGTTATACGCAATGAAGAAAATATCGAAGGCGAGCATGTAGGTTTTAATCATCTTGTTGATGTAGAAACAATACAACATTTTTTATATAGGGACTTTCCAGATGAATAAAGTAAATAGTTGGGATGAATTCCAGCCATTAGAAGAACTAGTTGTAGGTGCTTGCTACGATAGCAAGTTTTTCGACGATGTGAAAAACGTAAGAGCAAGAGATGCACTTAAAAAAATTATTGATGATACAAATGAAGATTTAGATAATTTTAAATCTACTATGGAAAGCCATGGCATAAAAATTTATCAACCAGACGTTAAAAAACTTGGTTACAAAGATAGTATTTTAGATTATGTAAATGTTAACGGTGAAATTGGATACAGGAAAAATGTAGGCGATGACGATGACAAAAACGAAGATAACTTTTGGAATACAGGTGTTAATCCTAGTCTGATTCCAAATCCTCCGTTACAACCTAGAGACGACTGTATTGTAATGGGTAACAAATTATTAGCAACAGATCCCTATACATTTGCTACTAAAAAAATGTTACCACAATACAAAGAATGGTTTGGTGAAGAAAATATTGATTTAAGTATTGCTGACGGCAAGTATGCATTTGCACGTAGTGATAAAAGTTTAACAAACTTTTTAAAGAAGAATCATATAGAAGTTAACGAAGAAAATTTGCAAAAATACAAATACGAAGATGGCTTTATGCTAAGTGCGTTTTGTAGTCCTAACTTAACTCGTATAGGTAAAACTTGTTTAGTAGACACATGGCAAGTACCCGATGTAGTAGATGACTGTTTAAAAAATGCATATCCTAACTTCAATTACAAAGAAATCTTTATCGGCGGACACAACGATAGTGTGTTTAGTGTAATTAAGCCAGGATTAGTAGTTGCAACAAGAGAACTAGAACCTTACAAAGATATATTTAAAGGTTGGGATATTATTTGGTTTGAAGATCCCAACTGGAACAAAGTTAAGGACTGGAAGTTACTTAAAAATAAAAATGAAGGCAAATGGTGGGTTCCGGAAGAAGAACACAATGACGAATTTACATACTTTGTAGAAAGTTTCTTACCTAACTGGACAGGATTTGTTGAAGAAACTATTTTTGATGTTAACTGTCTTGTGCTAGATGATAAACATGTAGTTGTTAATACAGAGAATCCACACCTAATAGATAATTTAAAAGCACATGGCATGGAAGCAGTTGTGTGTCCGTTACGTCATAGATTCTTCTGGGACGGTGGATGGCATTGTTTAACCTTAGACGTCAAACGAAAAGGTGGACAAATTGACTACGGAGTTTGAGGACTACATCCGTAATTGGATATTAGAAGATTTAAGCAAGCCTGTTGCATTATTAAATAATTTACCAAAGTGTCCTTATGCTAAAAAAGCACTACTAGATTCAAAGGTAAAATTTTATACTGCTTCAGTCGATCTGAACTATATTGTAAAAGATATTACTAAACACTGGAATGACGAAGAAATAGAAGTTGCTGTTATACATCTTGACTGGGCAGTATCAACAAAGTCTATGGAAAGTATAATAAAAGTTTATAATAAACAATACAAAGATCAAGATTTTTTGTTTTTAGACGATCATGTTGATGTCGAAGAGTCTATTCAAGATATAGATTTTTCTAATGGAAAATATAACATACTCCTACTACAGCGTAAAAGTAAAATTGACAATGCTCGTAAACAATTACAAAAACTAGATTATTATAAAAATTGGCCCGAAGATTATTACAACGATGTTGTGTTTTGAAAAGATTCAATCCCAGGCAACAAAAAATCTCTTATAATTTCTTCTTCATACTTAGGCTTGAAGTGAGCTGCGTCACATAATAAATGACGTGAAGGATACTGCTTACGTAAATACGATTTTGCATCTTTATAACTATTAAAATCCACATAATAGTCTACTTTGTTTTTTATCATATTATCAATTTTATCTTCAATAGATACTTCAGAATGATTCCACCAAACAATTTTAATATTAAGCATATGGCACAATTGTATTGTTTGAGTATGATCTACCGATGTCAAAAATTTATCCATTTCTTTTTGATTAGCTATAGCAGAGGCTGCTCTTCTCCAAAGTTTTATAATTTTATCTTGACTATAGTTTTGTATAAAAAATTTATAAGACATATAGTTCGGAAATTCAAAAATTTGTGTTAAATCTTCTAAACTATTAACATCTTGTGCTATTTTCCATCTATTTGCATTTAATTCGTATCTACTACCAGTTGAAGGAACTGGTTTTGCAATATCAGCATTTATATTTTTTCTACTATGTATTGATTCAATTAGTGCAATATCAATATTATAAGTGTTTTTTAAATGTACAATAGATTGTAAAAAGCACTCCGATCCCATGCCACCGTTGGCACAATTGTAAAATTTATACTCTGGTTTTTTATATTTTTCTAACCAGTGTGTAAAAAGAGGTGTAACACTACCGTCGTTAAGTTTGTGACGTCCTGTACTGTGACTGCTTCCTAAAATTCCTACTTTCATAATGTCCCTATAATTTCAAATCCATTGAATTGCTGCTTATAATTATCAGGACCACCTAGATATAGATAATCATAACCTAGTGCTTTGTAAGTTGCGCACTCGTGCTCTAAACTTTTAATTCCTAGCATTAAATTAGGATTATGATATGTCCATGCAAATTGATAATTTTCTGCATTTTTATTATCATATCTCCCTATCATACTAAACGCTTCGATTTTATCATTATCATAGTAAGCTATAATATCATTGTTGTAAAATTCACTTTCAAACAATGGCATTACACTTTTAAATTTCTTATATTCACAATAGGTCTTATAGATACCTTGTAAATATTCAACGTCTATTTCATCATTAGTTAATATTTTTGCATTCATCAAACCGCTATAGTTTGTTTGCATCAAATTAATTCTACAGAAACGCAATCGTACTCTTCCTCTTCATTATATTCAAGGATATTTTCAGGAAGCTTTTTACCTGTAATATTTTCATATTCGTCCATTAAATTTTTGTTTCGACGCTTGATCATCCACCACTTTTCGTCATAGTTTAATTGTTCTAGTTTTGCATATGCTTGTAATAATCTTACTATCCTTACTCTAATATTATTATTTTTATAAACCCAATTATCTGTAGCATCATCTCTTATGCCCATATCATGTGCCATTGCTGTTATAGGAGTGCCGCTATATAATTGCATAGTTGGACCGAAACTAATTCTGCGCATATATTTAAATCCGTTTATTGGATTTATTTCAAAAAAACCTCTTTCTTTTAATTGATCAAGCATATTTAAAGTTTCTTGAAAATCTTCTTTTGTTTCTGTAGGATAACCTACTAGCATCATAATTCCAATTTTTACATTATTAGCCTTCAGTTGCTCAAAAGTATACCACATGTCTTGGTTTGTAAAACCTTTTTGCATATGGTTTCTTACAGCTTCACTTGCAGATTCGATACCTATAGATACCATATTAGCTCCGCCGCGTTTCATAAGTGTAAAGTCTTCTGGCGGCATCTGTGTTTTACTACGAGCGATAAACTGACTTTGCCAACTCCAGTCTTTATCCCCTGTTTCTTTTCTATAGTCAGCTAGAGTTTTACACATGTCTCTAAATGCTTTCATACTGCCGTTCACAAGACTATCAGTAAACTCAAATGCTTCTATATTGTTATTTTTACGAACTTCGATGATTTCTCCTGCAATATGTTTGCCGCTTCTAAATCTATATTTTGGCCACATTGCAGCTACGTCACAAAATGTGCAATTTCTTACACATCCTCTGCTGCCTGTTATGTATGCAATACGCTCAGGACTTTGTTCTATACTATAATCGTTCCAATTGATATCAGAATAGTTAGGATATAATATTGTATCAAGATCTAATACTTGGTGACTACCGCTGTCAATACCCGGATGATCTAAATTATTTTTAAGCAAAGAAATAAGGCTGTCTTCTCCGTCTCCTTTCACTATATGATCTGCATAATCGGCTATTTGTCTTTTAATACTAGAATCACTTCCAATTTGCATATTAAAAGTGCCTGCACCTCCTATAATAATTTTTTGCTCAGGACACAGTTCTTTAATCTTTCTTCCAAGAAATTTTGCAAATAATGCAGAATAATTACTGAATATACTTAGTCCGATATATTTTGCATTTTTTGAAATTAATTCTTTTGCCCAATATTCAACTCTTGATTCGATTGTAGGATAGAACTCTAACCACTTGTCTAATTTATACCATACTTGATCAGCCGCAAACCAATGATGCTCATAATCTTTTCCGAGATGATGAAATATATCTATATTCAAATCAACAACAGACGCACTAAAACCATTTGCTTCGCAATGCGATTTTAACACTGCTGGACCAACTGTAGGTGCATCAGGTTGTATCTTAGGTAATATACAGATTATGATATCTTTCATCTTTTCTTCTTTTTAAACTTTTTTGTTATTCTTAAATCAGTGCCACAATTACACCACTCTCTTGGACACGTTTGCATTTTATTTCTCAGCTTATAACCTGTGTTTATATTTCCTAGTTTACCAAATGCTTTACATTCAGATCCGTATATATCTCCATTTGCTTCTATGCCTATATAATCTATGCCTGCTGCGCACAACCAACCCTTATATCTATTTTGCTTGTCACTAATAAGCTTTCTAGTATCAACTTCTCTTCCAAATAAAAGTGTACTTTCATTCCAATGCTTGTTATATTTACCAACATATTTGCTGTTACTAATATATTCTAACTGCTTTTTAGTATAACCATCAACTAGGCCTCCACTGCCTGTCCAGTCAGAAACAATTTTCATCCACATAATACAAGGTGTTTTCTTTTTAATAAAGTATTTGTGAACTTCTTTAACTTTATCAAAATATTTAGGAGGACACATCAAGTATAAAACTTTATTATATCCTTTTTCTTCAAGTATATCTATGACTTTTTCAATATGTAAATGATCTGCAAATTCAGGATGATAACTTATAACTACTTCGGATACATTTGCTTTCCAATCTTGCCAATAACGCAATGTCCTACTAGCATTAGTAGAAAAAGTTATAAAGGTATTATCTCCAGTTGCATTTATATCATTACAAAATTCTTCAAATTGCGGCCAGAGAGTAGGTTCGCCGCCCATTATATCAAATTTCAAAGGCAAATCTTCTCTAAACTTTTTTGCAATGTCTACAATTTTACTGTAATCAGAACTCCAACGATTGTATCCTGCATTTAATTCAGGTATACAATAACTACATTTGTAGTTACAATATGTATGTGCTACCCAGGTGATACTTTTGTGCCTAGGTAGGGTAATCATTTTCCTATCCAAAATTATTCCAATATTAGTTTTATATCTTTTCCAGGTCCTGTACGACTAGGCAAATCGCCATACTGATCAATATACCATTCAATTACAGCACGATACCAATTTTGACTGTTATGATGAGCACGTTTGTTAAATTGCCATATGTTATTATTTGTAGCTTGCATTGTACTTAGTGCTCTGGCACTTTCCTTTTGCAATTCTCTTAATTCTAAATCATCTAAATTCATTTTTTACCTATCAACATAAAACGTTTGTATCCTTGTAACTGTAATTCGCCTTCGTACAGTATTTCACTCATTTTAAATTTTTTCTTCATAGCATCTATACTAGTAACACAGTTTACATGTTCTGGAATATCTAAAAGGTTATTACTTTGTATGGCAATAATACTGTCCTGTTTTATATTGTAAAACCACTCTTCGTCCATATGTTCTGCACTTGTGTTTATAATAAGATCAGGCTCGAATTTAGTTTGAAATGTTTCACCTTTTTTATTAGTAAGTGGTATAATGCAATGATTGAGAAATTGTTCAATATCTTCTATATTAGCACATGAACTTTTTACATTCCAGTCCTCAATATGGTGGTTGTTGACAATCTTATCACTTATCTCACATGCAACAGAATCTTGATCTACAATTCTTACTTTTTTAAATTCTACTAGCTTTTCTAAAAATAAAACTAACTGACCCATCCAACCTGCATAAATTAATATGTTATCAAATCTTTTATCAATATTTTTTAATTCCTGCACAAGCCATATTTTACTTTGCACTTGACCTCTACTAAATCCATCAGCTATGTGTGTAATATCATATTCGTTACGTATGTACTTATGAATCATATCGAGCAAAAATTCATTAGGTATACGCTTTCTCATTATACTACAAGTTTCTAAGAAAGTTATATCTTCACCTTCTAGAAATTTAAAATAAAAATTAAATCTAGGAAGCCTATCTTCCTCGTCACCTGAATCACTTAAACATAGATTTTTTACACTATTAGCAGTGTTATCGCTAAAGTAAACACTCAGCAACTGATCAGTAAAAAGCTTTGCTTTATGATTTTTAGTAAATCTAAAATATTCCTGTAATCCATATAACCAACTAGGAGGCTGTGTCATTAAACTTCTCCTTTAACCAATCAAAGTTGTTTATCTGTTTTAAAGCGGCAACATTACCTTGATTAGAAAGGCCGTACTCCATACCAGCCCTAGCACCGAGAATGGCATACTTGCCAAAGTCTCGATCGTGTCCCACGGTTGTCCAAGTTTTAAGTCTTTCATCAGTTTCTCCTGTTTTCTGTCTATCAATACTCTTACTTGCTAATTTGGCACATTCTCTAAATGCACTTTTCCAAGTGTTAAATGGATCAGTGTTGTATAATGTTATGTTCGATATCTGCTGCACAGCTTTAAACTTTTCACTAATGCTTGTAGTCATATCAGGCTTACTTAGATCCATATCAATGGTCATCTGACGTGGAAATAATTTTACGCCGCCATATCCATAAATTAAGTCATTTACTGGATTCTGGCTACGCCATACATGTACAACATCTAAGTCCCAATCATCTACTTTATAGTCAAAATTGAATTTATCGTCAATTACAGCATCGCCGTCTACGATCCAAAACATTTTAGTAAAGCATAATTTAGCTGCGGCGATGTGTGCTTGATGTATTCCTTTTACACCGTGTACTCTTTTAGCCGTAGGGAAACGTTCTTTAAGTGCAGCAAAGTTTTCGTCTGCGTTTGGCTCTTGGTAACTAATAAAGACAATATCATACATATCTTATTTTAACC
>Ga0213865_10000467_pt1 | contig 27565 bp, 27 predicted proteins | sample PICome_6_FD_160100 | JGI IMG/M metagenome (GOLD analysis project Ga0213865, IMG submission 160100) | Coastal seawater microbial communities near Pivers Island, North Carolina, United States - PICO282 | ecosystem: Environmental > Aquatic > Marine > Coastal | place: USA: North Carolina...
CCTGGCTCCCATCTCCGCGATAGTTACAGTTAATTCCCGTCCACCTGCTTTACGTGCGGAACGACTCATGATGTTACTATCCTATTGTAGCGTGCTATTCTCCAAAATATTGAGAGCGAAATGCGACGGAGGTGTTGAGGTGATTTTTTATTTGTCATTAAGTTTAGGATGGATTCATCTACAGGAATAAAATGATTTCTCCTCTGACCGATGTGCACTTTCTTGGTCTTCCGTCTATAGCATGTTGCCAATTTCAAAGTGTATAATTTTGTAATTCACCTACTTAGGGGTTTTATCTAGTTTGGAAATCGCAAAGATAGCAATTATGCATGCGAATACGATGTAGATAGAAAAAACTAATGAAATTTGTTTTAAACTCCACCCCTGAGTTAAGAGCTTGCCTACAACGAAAGGACCTCCAGCAGAAGCTGCTACCATCACGCTTGTGTAGACAGATTTTATAGCCCCCAGATGTTTGACCCCATAAAGCTCAGCCAACAATGGGCCGCTGACAATGTTGGTAAACACCTGACAGCTGGCCCAAAGCAAAAGCATTACTCCACTAATAAGTTGCCCACTGAATGGCTGGACAACGAATAAAGCCAAAGCCATTGGCACCGCAATAAAGGGCACCAAGCGGGTGGCGGTAAATCGATCGACTACCCAACCTAATGGGAAAGTTATAGCGAATCCAAATATTGCATAAATCATCCATAAATATCGCCAGTTGCTCTCTGAAACACCAAGTTCCTGTGCGAAATCTAATCCGAAAACAACTAAGCCGGTAAATATAAACGATGGTGCAAATAGGGTAGGTGTAAGCATCCATGCGGTAGGGTCCTTGAGCACCTCAGCTACACTCCACTGCCGCCTCGTTGAACCTGGGGCTAGCGCTTTCGATTGAGTTTCGGTTTTAAAATACTGAAGATAGTCAAGTTGACGTTGGTCGTGCCCACGGAGCAGCCAAAGTGAGAGTGGAAGAACAAATATAATTAACATTAGACTAAGGGCTTCGTACAAACCTCGCCAAGTGACCACTATAACCAGCATCAATCCGGCAAACTGAGGCAGCAGAGCTTCAGACAAGCTATAGCTTGCGCTGCATAATCCAGTAGCCCTGCCTCTTAGTTCTTTGAAGTACCGCGCCATGGCAGCAGCAGGTACATGCCCCATGAGTCCCTGCCCAAACTGACGTTGCAAGAAAATTGCTGGGACAAGCATCCATATTGCTGAAACGTTCGCGAAGAAAAAACAGCTGACCGCTGCGCCTATCATTACGATAGTGGTTACTGTCCGAAGATCTAGCCAATCGAAAATGCGTCCAGTAATCATCAATACGAGGCCACTTCCTAGGGTCCCAAGCATGTAAAAAGTGCCCCATTGATCCTCTGTTAGATCAAAATCGGTCATAACGTCTGGCCGAATGAACTGGAAGAAATAGCTCTGCCCTACACCGCTAAACATATACATTAGGCAACCAAAAGCTATCAGACGGACATCTAACTGAGTGGCTCCTGGAAGTAGTCGGTCTTTTAGACCCTTCATGCTAGAAGCGGTGCTCTTGGGCGAGTGCGACTATTATATCTATTCATTAATTAACGCTTTTTTGCTGCAACCCAACTCTCTTGGTTTCCGTCGCTACCAGTGAGAGCTGCGTAACCAGTCGCATAGCAGTCCCATCCTTGCAGAGTAAGCCAATCTTGAAAATTAATAACAGCTAATTCGGCTAATCGGCTGTTTCTCACTACACCGCCAGAGCCAAGTGCATCGCGCCCAACTTCAAACTGAGGTTTAACTAATGCGATCAAATCAGCACCTTTTTCAACTATCCCTAATGCCGGAGGTAAGGCTTTATGCAAAGAAATAAATGATAAATCTGAAACGATGAAATCGGGTAAATTTTCGAACTCATATGCTGCTAAATCCCTTACGTCAGTCTGCGATCGATCAACTAATCTAGGGTCATTTAGTAAGGATTGGTCAAGCTGATTAGTGCCAACATCTACCGCAATAACTTGAGCAGCTCCTCTAGATAGCAACACTTGACTAAAACCACCAGTTGATGAGCCTAAGTCAAGACATACCCTGCCTTTAACGCTCAAATTGGTTAAAACTTCCAGGGCTTTATCAAGCTTTACTCCCGCTCGACTGACCCATTGGAAGTCCTCTGCTAAAATGACTTCATTCGTAATTTTTCTGGAGGCCTTCAAGCATACTTGGCCGTCTACTCGAACAAGACCACGCTTTATCAAATCGCTAGCGCGCGAGCGACTCTTAACCGTGCCCCGCTCGACTAGTGCTTGATCAAGTCTCAACGTCGGTTTTCACATGCGGGTGAGAAGCCAAGTGGCACCGCACAGCCGTTCATTACTGCACAAATTGCGTCTCTGCTGCCTCGAGGGGTAAAGCTTGCAGCTACTTGACGCGCTCCCTGTCGTGCGATTACTTCAATGTTGCGATCTGTTGTCATCAATTCCTCAAGAGTTGCCCGGTTAATCATGTCCACAACAATGCCTTCCCGGCCCAGCGCAAACCCTGCATTGTAAATCCTGAACTGAGTCCATCGCCCTGCACTATCTCCTGTTTGCCAGACAATTTCTGCAGGATTAGGATCTTCGGGATCAAAGGGTCCATATGTTGGGTCTTGCCCCGCAAATAAAAAATTTATGGCTAGCGTTTCCCCATCCTCTGCCAGGCACGAAAGATGAATTTCAGCTCCCCCATCAGGATCAAATATGGAGGCTGTGCGGTGAAAGGGCAAAGAAGTAAAAGGTGTTTGGTATTCAGATTTGAACCATTGAGGCTCGCCTTCGTCATTTTTTGTTTCAGTTAGTGCATTGGCTTGTGTTGCTGGAGGCTCCACTGTAGCAAAAATTGCACACAAATCTTCAGAGCCGTGGCCGCATTGGGTGGCAATTGGGCAAAGTGCAGTGCCTAAGTTTGCTCCGGAGACATTAACTTGGAATGGCGCTGTTTCGTCCACATTATAAAATTCAACACTTAAATCTGAGCCCGATACAAGTCTGTCAAAAGCATAATTTTTTGAATTAAGGCTAACAAGCAGTTCACTTCCCTCTGCCGTGGCCATTGATCCTCCATTGCCTACTACTTGTGCTTCGTTTTGCACCAAAGCGCGTCCATCAAATAAGCCGTTCTCATAGGCTGCTACCCAGCTCTGTGATAATGGTTGCTCATGCGTTATTGAAAGGTTTAAGTTCCGATTATCTTCGCTTCCCACATCGCAATAAAAGCGCATTTGAACGCGATCAGTCGTGAATTGTGCGGCAGGCAATACTTGCTCATCGAGCTTGAATTCTTCTGCTCGCCACTCATTCTCTTGGGCTAATGCACTTAGCTGAAAAATGGGCAAGGCTAGTGAGAGGAGTAGAAAACGTGAACTTTTCATAGCGGCGCGCCCCGTGCCTCAATTATTTAGAAAAGGGAAGATGCGTATTATAAAATTTCTTGTGCAGCGGCCAGAATAGATTCTTCGGAAACACCCGCCCACTTTGCCTGCTGGCTTTGGCTGCCTTGGTCAATGAAGGCATCTATCATTGTTAGTGTGCGAACCTTTAAGTTGTGTAATAAATCTTTTGAAGACAGATACCTAAGGCAAGAATCTCCTAATCCACCAGTTGAGCCCTCTTCAACGATAATCAGCGCTCGATGTGTTTCTGCTAATTGATGGAGCAAAGTCTCATCTATGGGCTTGGCAAAACGCATATCTGCGACGGTAACTCCGAAGCCTTTGGCTTGTAATTGGGCAGCAGCCTCTTTTGTCGAAGCCAGTCGGCTCCCAATGCTGCACAGAGCAATATCGCCAATTTTATCTTCAGATATTATTCTGCCTTTGCCGATTTCCAACACTTGCCCTTCGGAGGAAACTACTGCGCCAACGCCTTCACCTCTTGGATATCGAATGGCAATTGGACCGTCATTATAAGCAGCTGCAGTTGTTATCATATGGGCTAGCTCCGCTTCATCTGAAGGTGCCATTACGATCAGATTAGGTATGCAGCTAAGGTAAGCCAAATCAAAAACGCCCTGATGAGTTGCTCCATCGGCTCCAACAAACCCGGCTCGATCAATACAAAACCGCACAGGCAAATTCTGAAGCGCAACGTCGTGAATAATCTGATCATAAGCTCGTTGCATGAAAGTAGAATAGATGGCTACAAAAGGTTTAAGCCCCTCGCATGCAAGGCCTGCTCCAAATGTGACCCCATGCTGCTCGGCAATCCCTACGTCAAAACATCGATCGGGGTATATTTTCGCAAACTGATTCAGGCCGGTCCCTGAGGGCATAGCAGCAGTTATGGCGACAATCTTGGTGTCTTTTTCTGCTGCTTTGATTAGCGATTCCGAAAAAATAGACGTGTAAGTTTTTGCATTTGGCGAAGATTTTTTTTGCTCTCCAGTTTGAACGTCAAAACTCGCAACACCATGGTATTTATCTACAGCGATCTCTGCAGGTCGATATCCTTTACCTTTCTCAGTCAAAACGTGAATTAAATATGGGCCTTGCTGGCGATCTCCATCCCGCACGTTCTGCAATATCGGTAATAATTGATCTAAGTCATGACCATCAACCGGCCCTAAATAATAAAAGCCCAGCGCTGAGAACAACTCGCCTCCGTGACGCCCGCCATCTTTATCGGCTTGCCATGTGCGACGCATGAATGCCTCTCCACCGCGCATCGCATTTTCGATAGCAGGCGGAAGATTTGACGCTACTTTTTTTGCTACTGACCTGAGGCCAAGATAGGGATCAGAGCTAACCACGCGCGATAGTGTCGCTGAAAGGGCGCCAGTTGGAAAGTCTATGGACATATTATTGTCGTTAAGAATTACTATCAAATTAGATGGATCACCTTTGATCCCATCTTGGCCTGCATGGTTGAGAGCTTCATAGGCCATTCCGCCAGTCATTGCTCCATCGCCAATGACCGCAATTGCAAAACGTCTTTCGCCCTTGAGTTGAGAAGCTTTTGCCATTCCTAGCGCAGCAGAAATCGATGTGGAAGAGTGCGCAGTTCCAAATGCATCGTATTCAGATTCAGATCTTTTAGAAAAACCAGATAGTCCCCCGGCCTGACGCAAACTCGCCATATCTGCACGGCGTCCAGTTAATATTTTGTGTGGATATGTCTGATGCCCAACATCCCAAATGACTCTGTCTTCTGGTGTTTTAAAGACTGAATGTATTGCAACAGTGAGTTCAACTACTCCTAGGCCCGCGCCAAGATGGCCACCTGTCTTGGAGACGGCCGCGATTGTTTCAGTTCGCAAATCGTCTGCGATTTTCTTAAGCTGCGAAAGATTCTTCGATTTTAACTCGGAGAGATCTATCAGCGCGTCCAGATGCGGTGTCTTACTCATTCGGGATATATGGACTTGTGGTGCGCTCAGGACCACCCTTAATCTTATTTTTAAGAAGTTCGGTCGATAGCAAAATCAGCAATTTCAAACAGCGGTTTTGTAAAATCATTGATTGGCAGTGCTTCCTTTGCTTCCTTGATCAGTCTTTGGGCCTCAACTATTGAACTCTCTAATCCTAGCAAGCTTGTAAAGGTCATCTTGTTCTGGTCTTGGCTGGTGGGTTTTCCAGTTTTCTCTTCGTCTCCAATTACGTCGAGCACATCATCCCAGATTTGAAATGCTAAACCTAGCCGCTTTCCATATACCGTCAGAGAGACTTTGTGCGCCTCAAGTCCAGATTGATAAACTCCTGCACAGGCTGCGAATATTATAAGTTCCCCGGTTTTTCCAAGATGAAGTTGTTCAAGAGAAGCTTTAGATGGTATGATTTCTCCGACTTCTGCAAGCATATCATGCATTTGCCCCCCAACCATTCCAAAGCGACCCACTGCTGAGGCAAATGCTTTAATGCCATCTGCACTTAAATTAGCGTCTGCGGCTAGCTCGAAGGCAAGTGCTTGAAGGCCGTCACCGGCCAAGATCGCAGTCGCTTCACCAAAAGCCCGATGAACAGAGGGTTGTCCGCGGCGAGTGGCGCTGTTGTCCATGGCGGGAAGGTCGTCATGAACTAATGAGTAAGCATGCATGCACTCAATTGCAGCCGCGAGCGCGATCGATTTTTCGCGGTTTACACCACAGAAATCTCCACTGAGAACTGTTAGAGTTCCTCGTAATCGCTTTCCACCTCCAAGGGTTGCGTATCGCATAGCATCCAATACTTTGGCCTGCGGTAACGAAGGGTCAAAATACAATTCCTGCGCCAGCTTATGCTCAATTTCAGCAACAATGGTCTTATGATTTTCTGAAAGCTTCATAAAATAATTTTGAGTATTGCAGCACAAAAATTGATCAAGTGGTTGGCACTGAGTGCCATTCTAAAGCGCCTATCAGTTTAGATTTCAAAAGGTTCAGTACCATTTGGAGTGCCGTCAGGTCCAAATGTCAGTTGTTCGATTTTTGCTTTAGCCTCAGCTAGCTTGTTCTGACAGTGCTGTCGCAGCGCGGAACCTGTTGCATATGCCTGTATTGCGTCATCTAGTTTAGCGTCCCCTCTCTCGACGGAGCTGACCAGCGCTCGCAGCTCATCAAGCGCTTCTTCAAAGCTGAGCTTGGCGATTTCTTCGGGTATTTTAATTGGAGACTCGGTCATGATTTGAGTACTAGAGTTAAGGCACTGTGGTCTGCAAGTGATTCTACACGTACCCAACTATGGCCACTGATACGACAGAAGTCTTTAAAGTCTTCTGGTGCGCTGGGGTCTGTAAGAAGAATAGTGACGACAGCGCCAGGCGCCATAGATTTTATAGCTTTTCGGGCTTTAAGAACCGGTAACGGGCATCTAAGGCCACGAAAATCTAGTATAGGGTCCATACTCATCTAAGTGGTTTAGAGGTTAACCTTCGACAAGATGCTGCAGTTGAAATTCGAATGAAAACATACTTTAATTACTTGCCTGGCGGAGTTGATGTGAAAAAGGATCATGGCGTCTGATAGTTTGATGATGGGGAAAAACTACTCAAACGTGTCCTAAGTGCAAGGCAACCCTTATTTCAGTAATAAAATCAGAGCTTTGTCTCGACTGTGGTTGATTCATCCTGTCGCCTCCCTATTGCGGGACTATGAGCTTTCAACCCCGACTAAAAAAAGAAGCCAATCCTGAAACTTGTTTTCAGAGACTTGTCTTAAACCTTCAGTCCTATTGGGCAGAGCAGGGCTGCGTAATTTTGCAACCCTACGATATGGAAGTAGGCGCAGGAACTTTTCATCCTGCGACCACTTTACGTGCGATTGGTGATACCATTTGGAATGTTGCATACGTGCAGCCCTCCCGACGTCCAACTGATGGTCGATATGGCGCTAATCCTAACCGCCTCCAACACTATTATCAGTTTCAAGTTCTGATGAAGCCCTCGCCAAAAGATAGCCAGGATCTATACCTAGGTTCCTTAGAGGCCTTGGGCCTTGATCTAAACGAGCACGATATTCGATTTGTAGAAGATGATTGGGAAAGTCCTACCTTAGGGGCCTGGGGTTTGGGCTGGGAAATATGGTGCGATGGGATGGAGGTAAGCCAGTTTACTTATTTCCAACAAGTTGGCGGCATAGACTGCTATCCGGTCCCGCTTGAGTTGACATATGGGTTGGAGCGCCTGGTCATGTACGTTCAAGGAGTTGAGGACGTCTATGAGCTTGATTGGGACGGCGTTGCCACTGAAAAAGGGGGCAAATCGTATGGGGATATTTTTTTGCAATCTGAGCAAGAGCATAGCGCTTACAATTTTGAACATGCTGACCCTGAGGTGTTATTTCGCCAGTTCAATGAAGCTGAGGTAACATGCCAACGTCTTCTGAGCATGGAGCCATCGCTGCCCCTCCCAGCATATGACCAAACGATGAAAGCCTCGCACTTGTTTAATTTACTTGATGCTCGCGGTGTAATCTCTGTAACTGAGCGGCAAGCCTACATTGGTCGAGTGCGTGACCTTGCCCGAGGCTGCGCTGAATCTTGGAACAAGTCTCCAGGTGGCCGAGGCAAACAACCACCACCTTATGAAGCTGGGAGCTCGTAATGCCAGATCTTCTATTTGAGCTATTCTCTGAGGAAATTCCCGCGCGGATGCAGTCTGGTGCTGCCAAAAAGATGTTAGAGAGCCTAGAGCGCAAACTAGGAGAAGCAGGGTTAAAATTTGACCAATCTGAAGCTTTTTACGGACCTCGCCGTCTAACTCTCGCTATAGCGGGTCTGCCTGATAAGCAAGAAGACCGTATTGAAGAGCGCAAAGGTCCAAAAGAAGACGCTTCAGATCAAGCAATTCAGGGTTTTTTAAGAGGTGCCGGTCTCGTCTCGCTAGATGATGCTGAGCTGCGCGCTACAGAGAAGGGCAACATTTGGTTTACTAAAAAGTATATTCAAGGGATAGATACAAAGACCGCACTCCCCTCATTGTTGCTAGAGCTTATTAATGAGCACAGTTGGCCTAAATCTCAGCGATGGGCGAAGACTTCTTTTCGCTGGGTTCGCCCCCTGAGGCGCATTTTAGCAGTATTCGACGGTGAAGCGTTGAAGGGTCATTTAGAGCTTGGAGGCGGTGAAATTTTGCCGTTCACAGCAGAAGCTGAAGGACACCGGTTTCTTGGTAACGGCATTTTTCAAGTTGACTCAGTGAAGACCCTTGAAAAACGGCTAGGAGATCATTTCTGTGTTCTGCGTGCGGATGAGCGAAGGAAGCGGATAGAAAGGCAGCTGAGAAGCTTATGTGATGCAGCAAACTTAACTCTTATAGAAGACGATGGGTTGCTTGAGGAAGTGGCTGGTCTGACAGAGTGGCCTGTGGTGGTGCAAGGAAACTTTGACCGGGACTTCTTAGATGTTCCAGAGGAGTGCTTGTTATTGTCTATGAAGGAGCATCAAAAGTACTTCGGCGCCCGCAATCCGAACGGTTCTTTGGCTAATGTGTTCTTTACCGTATCTAATATGACTTCTGATGACGATTATGCAGCAATACGGGCAGGCAATCAGCGAGTCCTTAATGCACGATTATCCGATGCTAAATTTTTCTTTGAGCAAGACTTATCAACGCCATTAGATAGTAGCTTACCAAAATTAGAGAACATCGTCTTTCATGCTAAGCTCGGGAGTGTTGCAGACAAAGTTAGGCGAATGAAGGTGTTGGCGGGGGGACTTGCCAAAACTATGGGTATCGATGAGGATTTGGCAGTTCGCGCGATTGTTCTGATGAAAGCGGATTTGGTTAGTTCAATGGTTTACGAATTCCCTGAGCTTCAAGGCTTAATGGGCAGTTATTACGCACGGATAGCGGGCGAGGATCAGTCAGTTTCAAGCGCCATTGCGGCTCACTATCAGCCTGCAGGTCCAAGCGATGAATGTCCAAGTGATCCTGTATCTTGCATTGCTGCTCTCGTTGACAAAATCGATACCCTTGTAGGGTTTTGGTTGATTGATCAAAAGCCTACAGGATCAAAGGACCCTTTTGCGCTTCGACGGGCGGCTTTGGGGGTTGTTCGTTTAATTAGAGAAAATAGCCTCGATATTGATCTCTCAGCAGTATTGACGGCTCACGTATCCACGTATGAATTAGATGGAGAAATATCAGATTCGTTGATCAATTTCTTAATTGAGCGTCTGGCGGTCCAATTGCGTGATGAAGGTATAAGATTTGATGTTATCCAGGCAGTCCAAGGTGGCGTCACCGAGACCAAAATCAATAGGTTTGTTAGTCGCGTACAAACAACTCAAGAGCGGCTGTCCGATGACTTGGTTGCAGCTTACAAGCGTGCAGCTAACATACTGGAAAAAGCAAAAACATTTTCAAAAACAGTTTCACGACCACTAGCTGACCCCGCAGACAAAACTTTTGGGAGTGAGCTTGACCGGGCTAGACCTGTAATTTCTGATTTGATGGCAAAAGATGACTTCGGAAGCGTGTTTGATGTGTTGGCCGGTTTACGTGCTAAGATCGATCTATATTTTGATAGCGTCATGATAAATGCTGATGATTTAGAACTTAGAAATCAGAGGCTTTCTTTGTTGGCCGACTTTGTCGGAGCCGTAAACGAGGTTGCTGATCTATCTTATCTTGGTACCTAAACGGATGACAGTATTTCTTCATAAGTTAGAAACACTAGTTCCCGGTTCATGGGGTGAGAAGGGCGACGCGCTGGTTCGGGTGGCAAAAGCTGGATTGCCAGTGGCACCCGGGTTTTTGCTTGCTTCCGGCTCGAAGCTTAATCTGCCTGGTAGTATAAAAGAGCTAGATAAACATTTAGGTCGGTCATTTGGATCTCTTGAGGAGGGTTACTTTCTCTACGTTCGTTTGCTACCACTAGAATTTAAACCTGGTAGATTAGAAACGGCCAAATACCTAGGACTGCATCCTGAAAATTTGCCTTCTGATGCAGCGGAAATTTTAACACGCAAGGCCGGAATTAGTGTTTGGTCTCAATTGTCCGCCTTGTCGAATCAAGCTCTGCCTACACTTGATGACTGGCTTGAGGAACAAGGTTTTGATCCTTTAAAAGTAAGCCCCTCTAAGGATCAGGTCCATGAGTACTGCAAAGCCATAGAGTCAGAGGCTGGTCAGATTTTATCTGCAGATCCTTTAGTTCAACTAAGCTTGATGATTGAGACCCTTCAGATTGCGGAACCCGAAATGCCAATCCTTGTGGCTACAATGTCGCCGATTGATATATCAGTCTCATCATTAAGGGCTAGACTTGTTTCTCGTGATCCACAAACGGGCGCAACAGGGGTCGTTGGTCAACGACTGCGCAGTCGATTGATCGGTGATACAAACGGGCGTGTTACGGGCGAAATGGTTTTACCGCGTCTTGAGACATTGCAATCTGGGTTTCGAACAGCTGTTGATCTTGGCTCAGAGTCTTTGGAAAACACATTCCAGGATATTATGGAATTTGATGTTTCAGTCGATAAAACAGATTGGCACATTTTGCATTTGGACAGCGCCCAATCGAGTCCCGATGCCAGTCTTCAGCTTGCCGTTGACCTGGAACATCGGGGGCACATAGACCAGAGGGAGGCTCTTTCGCGTCTCTCAGCAGCTGAACTAGAGGGTTTGCTTCATTCTACCTTGGATCCAGATGTGGAGAAATCTCTCCTGTGTGATGGCTTTGCTGCTGCTCCTGGCGCCGTCTCTGGCAAGGTGGTTTTTGATGCTGCAGAAGCTCTAGAGCGCGCAAAAAAGGGTGAAGCTATTATCCTGGCAAAGACCGAAACTCAGCCCGATGATGTTAGAGCTATGATGGCAGCAGCCGGTGTTTTGACTGTCAGGGGAGGTATGACCAGTCATGCTGCGGTGATAGCTCGGGGTCTTGGAAAGCCCGCAATTGTAGGAGCCCGTGATCTAGCGATTGATGCTAATCGCGAAACAATGGTTGCCGGCAGTCTGACTTTGAATAAGGACGACCTTGTAACGCTAGATGGAGCAACGGGTCAGGTTCTTTTTGGGGCCGTTCCTACTCGCCCGCCAACGGTTACCCCCGCCTTTGAGCAGCTGATGTCGTGGGCTGACGGTCAAGCGCGTCTCTCTGTTCGAGCGAACACTGAGTCAGTCAAAGAGCTGGGTGATGCGCTTGCATTAGGCGCCAAGGGCGTTGGTTTGTGTCGCACAGAGCACATGCTTTTTGCGCCCGGGCGTCTCGCAGGACTGCGAAAGTTCATTCTGGTGGAAGATGATGCATCGCGGCAGGATGCCGTAGACGAATTAAAGGTTCTGCAGCGTCATGATCTGGAAGAGCTTTTCAAGATTGCAGACGGGCGACCTATGACCGTGCGTTTACTAGACCCGCCGTTGCACGAGTTTTTACCCCACAATGCTGGAGAGGTTAAGCATCTGTCAGATAGTACGGGTTTGCCTCGGGATCTCATCATTCGCCGGGGGCGGGCTCTTATGGAGGCTAACCCCATGCTTGGACACAGAGGTTGTCGACTTGGGATTACCTTCCCGGAGATTTATGACATGCAAATTCGAGCAATTTTGGAGGCTGCTGCTGCGGTTAGTGCAGCAACTGGCAATACTGCTCACCCGGAAATTATGATCCCACTGGTGGCTTTTGCAGCTGAGGCTCACGCGATTAGGGATCGTATTGAAAAGATCTCACAAGAGGTGTCCCCTTCCTCTTCAAGCATTAGGCTGGATATTAAAGTGGGAGCGATGATAGAATTACCCCGAGCGTGTTTACGAGCCGATCGAATTGCAGAAGCTGTGGATTTTTTCTCATTTGGAACCAATGATTTAACTCAGACTACCTTTGGAATCTCGCGAGATGATGCTGGAAAATTCCTATCTGATTATGACCGATTAGAGGTAATGAGCGCTGATCCGTTCAACACACTGGATACCTATGGGGTGGGGGAATTAATTGAAATTGCGTGCGAACGCGGTCGTCGGGTCAATTCGAAACTTGTTTTGGGAGTTTGCGGGGAGCATGGGGGCGATCCTGCATCAATTGCATTTTTTGAACGTTTAGGCTTAGATTACGTTTCTTGCTCACCATACCGCGTTCCGATCGCTCGCCTTGCTGCTGCTCAGGCGATATCGAGTTGAAACATACTATCTTGATGTGGAGTTGATGCTTTAATCTAGGCCTTAATTCAGAAGTCTGATACCCTTCCTCCTACCTCCCAATCTCCGTAACGAGTAGGCTCGGGGCCCTCTGGTCCCCCATTTTCGCCTGTATGCTTTTCTTCGGCTTTCGCGGAAAGACGCTTCTTTTTGATTAAATCTTGCAGTTCTGTCTTCGTTAACGCTTCTCCACCTGCGAGCGGTGGTTTTTTTTGCACGTTATGGCCTTTGAAATTCTTAAACATATCCGAGATATGGAAGAAATTGGAACAAGAACAAGAGCAGTGAATGATTGCTAACCTAGGTTTGCGAGTTACAAGGTGCTGTAGGCTTTATTGCATGGGCTTTTAAGCAAGTAAAAACTTCAGCGCCAGACTGGGTGTGTCTAGGAAAGATATAGATGGAATTAAAGCCAAGAGCGTTGGCGCTGAAATTAATTGGTCAAGTTAAAGGCGAGAGAAAGCCAATAGACTATGTATTGCGACAGCATCCTCAGTTTCGAAAATTAGATGCTCGTGATCAGTCTCATGTTCGCGCATTAGTGACGCATGTTTTTCGACATCATCATGCCTTGGACGCTGCTTTTTCAGATCTCTTAACCAAGCCACTAGAGAGCCTCTCTCCCGCTGCTTTGGGCCCCCTAAGGTTAGGTACAGCTGAATTGCTTGTATTGGGCGGACAGCCTCATGCTGTTTTAAACGAGACGGTAAGTCTCGCTCCAAAGTCGTTGCGCGGTCTAGTTAATGCTGTGTTGAGGGGGGTCGTTCGTGACTTTGAACTTGCGAGCTACAGGTTGAAAAATGCAGTAGCTGTGCCCCCCTGGATGATTGATGTATGGGAAGATTCTTATGGAAAAGATAGAGCAAATGATCTTGCGCTTGGCTTAAGAGAGGTTCCGGATCTTGATATTACTTTAAAGCCTAAAGCCAGTTTTAACGGCGGGGAAAGCTTGCTTGTGCATCATCGTCGAATGCCTGCTTGTGACCCGCGCAATCTGCCTGGATTCGAAGATGGAAACTGGTGGGTTCAGGACTTGGCAGCAAGTTTACCAGTTCGTCTCTTAGGAGATTTACAAGGTCGACATGTCCTAGATGTTTGTGCAGCGCCTGGAGGCAAAACCATGCAGCTCTCTGCTGCGGGGGCAGATGTCACTGCATTAGATGTTTCAGAAACACGACTAAAAAAGGTGCAAAGTAATTTAGAGCGAACGGGATTATCTGCTAAGTTGATTCACGAAGATGCCCGAAAATTTCTACCAAAAGATCCCTTTGATCTAATTGTCCTTGATGCTCCGTGCAGTGCTTCGGGCACTATACGAAGGCATCCAGAATGGCCCTGGATACATAGCCGTAAGGACCAGTTAGCGAATGTTCCAATTCAGGCGGCCTTACTTCGAAGGGCCATCAACTGGCTGAAGCCAGAAGGCCTTCTGGTTTATGCGGTTTGTTCACTTTTCCCGGAAGAAGGGGAGATGCAGATTGAGGCATTTCTGGAAGAAGCTCCAGAGTTTCAGTTAATAACGCCAACTTGCACGCTTCCACCTGGAACGTGGTCAAAAGAAAAAGGGTGGTTACGAACCACCCCTAATACGAAGTTAAATCTGGACGGCTTCTTTGCCGCCGTTTTAAAGAAGGTGAATTAGTTTCTTTTAATTGCTTCGATTGCTTTGAATGAAACTGGAACAACAGCAACTGCAATAAGTATCTTTATAGTGTCGCCCAGGAGGAACGGTGTGACGAAGACATTAAACAGTTCACCCTGTGGAAGCCATGTTTCTCCAATGAAAGTTGACCCCCATAAAACACCAGGAATATAGATAATCACGTGAGCGATCATCATAGCGCCCGCTAACATAACAGGGTTGCGTGCCATGCCCCACTGAGCAGCCGCTCCAATGAACATTGCGCCAGCAATGAAACCCCAGAGAAACCCAGCCGAGGGTGATGCTAAGAGGTATACAATTCCAGTAAATGGTGGGTTGGCAAAAACAGAAAAACCCATAATGCCATAAGTAAGGTATGTCACCACTGTAAGACCGGCTAAACGCCAGCCGTAAGTGGCTCCCATCACCATTAAAGCTAAGGTCTGCAGTGTTATAGGTATCGGCCCAATGTTCACCTGAGCACGCGCTGAAATTGCAAGAATTAAAGAGCCCAACACCACCAAGAGAGTATTTCTTACAATGACATTAGATCCAGAAACAGGGACGGCAAGATCGAAAAACGTTGGGGCGTTTAGACGGTTCATTTTACATTCCTTAAAATTGATTGCCAGCCTTTATCGGTCTTCCTAAGTCATTTCAAGTTAATCAAAGTTGGAGAGATTTTAGATATTATGATAAAGTTATACGGTTCGAACCTTTCCCCATTTACTAGAAGATGCACAATAGCGCTCAGTCTAGCCAATATTGAGTTTGAGTTTCTAGTAAAAATGACTGGTCCCGATGAGGCTGAGCTTCGTCGCCATAACCCGTTGGGACGTGTTCCGTTTCTGGTTGATTCTGATCAAACATTTGTGGACAGCCAGACAATCCTGCGTTGGTTGGACCAGAAAACGGGGGAGTTTCGCCCAGTGGATAAAAGAATGGACCTTTTTTGTGAGGAAACCATGTCGATCGCAATGGGAACCTGTGATAAAGGCATGTCACTTTACTACGAGCAGACACGTCGGCCTCCTCAATTCCGTTATCCAGATTGGATGGAGCGTTGTGCATGGCAAATAAAAGATGGTTTGAAAGCATTAGATAGTCGTTGTTATGAGGTGCATCCATATATGTTTGGTGAGCAACTTACACATGCAGACATTGCAGTGTTTGTTGCGGCCCAATTTATAAGGAAAACATGTCCCGAGTTGAACGTGATTGGTACGTTCAAAAACATAGAACAGTTAGAGCATCGGCTTTTACAGTCACACCCAATCTTTGAAGAAACTAGACCTTAGTATGCCAGAGCTTCCTGAGGTAGAGACCGTCATGCGCGGTTTGTCTCCAGTGCTCCAAGGACATGCACTGAATAAGGTCTTAGTAACTAGACCAGATCTGAGATTTCCCTTTCCCAAGGGATTTACAGAGGTTTTGACGCGCAGCAGAATTGTCAAACTATCAAGGAGAGCAAAGTACATGCTCTGGCATTTTGAAAGCGGAGACATTGCGTTAATGCATCTGGGTATGAGTGGTCGTTTTACGATCACTAAAGGGCCCTTGGTAAAACATGACCATGTGATTTTTGAAACTGACCACGGGATTGAAATTCGCTATAATGACCCTCGTCGTTTTGGGTTTATGGATCTGATTAAGGCTGGCACGACTTCTAAGTTTCTTAATAATCTTGGCCCAGAACCTTTGGGGAATGAATTTAGTAGCAAATATTTGTATGGTCAGCTTAGACAAGGGAAGGCATCGATAAAATCCCGTTTGCTTGATCAGCGTGTAGTTGTTGGTGTTGGCAACATTTATTGTTCAGAAGCTTTATTTCAAGCAGGAGTTAGTCCCACTCGTGAAGCAAGAAACGTCACTAAAAGTGAAGCTCAAAAGCTGACTATTTCAATCCGTGACGTGTTGAATCGAGCGATTGAAGCTGGGGGTTCATCGCTTCGTGACTTCGTTCAAGCGGATGGCGAGCTTGGCTATTTTCAGCATGCATGGGCAGTGTATGGTCGCGAGGGCGAGCCTTGCTCTTCATGTGGAGACAAAATAATGCGCGTAGTGCAGTCTAACCGTAGTTCATTTTTCTGCATTAACTGCCAGTCTTAGAATGCTTCTGAGGGCTTTAAGTTTTTGCGCTTAGCAAGAGGTTGTAAAGAATAGCATAATTTGCTCAGTCCGGTGTGATAAACTCATTGTTAAGCTACATTTCAAATATGACTACTCCTAGAATTATTCCCTTTGATGATTTCCTAAAGGTCGATATTCGCGTCGGCACTATTACAAACGCCGAACCATTTCCTGAAGCTCGAAAACCTGCAATTAAAATCTGGGTGGATTTCGGCCCAACGATTGGCTTAAAAAAATCGAGCGCGCAGATTACTAATAACTACAGCCCGGATGAGTTAGTCGGAAAGCAGGTTTGCGGCGTTGTTAATTTCAGTGACCGTCAGATTGGTCCTTTTATGTCAGAGTTTCTATGTCTCGGGCTTGAAGACCAGGATAAAGGCATAGTTTTGATCGCACCAGACAAGGCTGTCCCTAATGGCCAGCGCTTAATTTAATCCCGTCTAAGGTGCTGCTCTCCGCGTTGAGCGGCTAGGATGATTTGTTTGTAGCGCTCTCGGCTGGATTGTAGAGCTTCTTCTGATTTCGTTCCAAAGCATGCTGGACAGGATTCTCCGGCAACATAGCGTTTGTCTGATTTGTCCTCATCAGAGATTGGTTGGCGACAAGCGCTACACATCGAATGACCGCTAGGTTCTAAATTGTGTGTTACGGCAACGCGGTCGTCAAATACGAAACAGTCGCCCTCCCACTGACTATGTTTTTTATCAACGGTTGCAAGATAATTCAGGATCCCTCCGTCAAGTTGATATACTTCATTAAAACCTTGGTCGCGCATATAGGCACTTGCCTTTTCACATCGAATGCCGCCCGTGCAAAACATCGCAACGGGCCGTCCACGCTGGTTATGAAGTTGAGCTTTGACGTACTCAGGGAAGTCCCTAAAGCTTGCGGTCCTGGGGTTGATGGCTCCTTTGAAAGTCCCGAGAGCAACTTCGTAATCGTTACGAGTGTCAATTACCAAAGTATTTGGATCTGACAGCAGCTCGTTCCAGCGGCTAACACCCACATGTTTTCCGCCCGAGAGTGATGGACTTGTGCCGGGGACTCCCAAAGTAACAATTTCTTTTTTTAAGCGCACCTTAAGCTTTCGAAACGGCTCATTTTGAGTTTGAGACCATTTGCGTTCAACCTTTTCCAAGCCTGGGTATAAGCCAACAACATTATCTAGAAAATCCGATAGAGGGTATTGATTGTTTGGAACAGCCATGGTCCCGTTTATGCCCTCTTTAGCAAGTAAAATGGTGCCTTTGATTCCTCGGCGCTTAGCCTCCCGGTGCCAACTTTCTTTAAGTTCCCGATAATTAAAAAAGTTCGCGTATCTATAAAATGCTGCAACATGATACATCCTGCAGCCTCTAGTCACTACTCAGGAAATATTCCAGATCGGAGTATTTAGGATGACTGAAATTAATCAGTGCAGGCTTGAAAACTTTAAAAATTCGACACTTCTGCAACTTATTGCTGGACCTAACAGTCGGTATTTAGAGCGAATTCGGTAGCTCTGGAAACGCGTGCGCCACTTCGGGGTGCTCGATTTTTCCAGCGTGAATGTTTAGGCCCAGTGCTAGATGTTGATCCTCTGCACAAGCTTGTCTCCAACCCTTGTTTGCTAGTGCGCGCGCGAACGGTAGTGTTGCTGCATTGAGGGCGTAAGTTGAAGTTTTTGGCACTCCGCCGGGCATATTCGCAACACAATAGTGCACGACGTCGTCTACAACATAGGTTGGGCTTTCGTGTGTGGTGGCTTTAGAAGTTTCAAAACAACCACCCTGGTCGATAGCAATGTCTACTAGAACCGAGCCAGCTTTCATAGTTTTTAGATCGTGTGCTGTAACCAATTTAGGCGCTTTTGCCCCCGCTACAAGAACTGCTCCAATTACTACATCGGCAGTTTTCAGCGCAGCTGACAGGGCCGCGCGAGTAGAAAATTGGGTTTTTAGGGAGGCGCCAAACTGTATGTCGAGCTGTTCAAGGGTGGCTACGTTTAGGTCAAAAACCGTTACATCAGCGCCCATTCCAACTGCCATTTGCGCCGCATGACGACCGGACACTCCTCCGCCTAGTATTAGCACCTTAGCTGGACCTACACCTGGAACACCCCCAATAAGCAAGCCTTGTCCACCATTTGTATGCTGAAGTGTTGTTGCAGCAACGTGAACGGCCATGCGGCCCGCAACCTGAGACATAGGACGCAATAGTGGCAGGGCTCCGTTTTTGTCTGTTATGGTCTCATAAGCTATAGCCGTGCATCCCGACGCAAGAAGGCCTTCGGTTTGGGGTCGATCGGGTGCCAGATGCAGATAAGTAAATAATAGCTGATCTGATCTGAGCAATGCTATCTCCTCAGCTTGTGGTTCCTTAACCTTTACAATCATATCAGATGACGCAAAGATATTGTCTCGGCTCACTTCAATTGTTGCACCAGCAGCTGCATAGGCCTTGTCCTCAGCTCCAATCCCAGAACCTGCACCAGCTTGCACAATGACCTCATGTCCGTCCGATATTAGAGCGGCGACTGATTCAGGGGTGAGCCCCACTCGTTTTTCCTGGGGCTTAATCTCGCTGGGGACGCCAATTCTCATGTATAATTCTCCTGAGTTGATGGTACTTTAAATACATATCGACTCAGAAATGTCCTTGCGGATTTCCGAAAATTATGGATTAAATTAAGATAATATATTAATATTATTATCAATATTAGGAAAATATTCTATATGGATGAAATAGACCAAAAAATTCTACGATCTCTGCAGGAAGATGCAAGCTTAACAAATGCAGAGTTATCAGATGCTATTGGCCTATCTCCGGCTGCTTGTCACCGGCGCGTAAAGGCACTGGAATCCAACGGTGTGATTGACTCTTATAGGGCGCTTTTAAACGCAAACACTCTCGGCTTTCGTACTTCAGTATTTATTTCGGTAGAGCTGGATAGCCAGCACGCTGATCAATTGAGAGCATTTGAGTCGGAGGTTATTATGATTCCGGAAGTTATGGACTGCACACTAGTTGCAGGAACATCTGATTACCTAATTCGTGTCGTAGTAAAGGATGTTGAAGACTACGAGCGCTTGCATCGCACAAAACTAACAGCGCTTCCTCACGTCGCGCGTTTACAAAGTCAGTTTAGTTTAAAGAAAGTTGTTAGAAAAACAGCTTTGCCGCTCTAATTGCCAAGCGCGGCGTTAAGTTGGCGCTGCAACCAGCGAACTAAATTTGGTCCAGACTTTTTTCGAAAGCGCTTGCGCCCTTCAAGACCGGTTTCCTGATAAGGGGTCATCATGTATTGCCAAAGTGCCGCTTGTCTGCTCATACTGTTACTCTCAAAATATGCACATTATGCATATATTAACCTCAAAAAATACGCAAGTATTGCATATAAATTTGGTGAAAAGAACGTGGCATTTAAGAAACACTCTAATATGACTGGCGCGGGTCTAAAGATCTGGCGCAAAGCATTGGCCTTAACCCAAAGTGAGGCTGCTCTTGCCCTTGGCTTAAAGTTGCGAATGTTCCAGAATTATGAGAAGCAAGGTCATTCCATACCCAGATCTATGGCGCTGGCCTGCTGGGCCTTGCGTCAGGGCCGATACGATTTTGATGGCCTAAAAGTGAAAAAAACGAAAGAACCAATAGCCGTGAAGTTAGCTGGTAACGACGAAAAGCTTCGAAATAAAAAGTTAAAGAAGCTTAGAGCTTTAGAGGATAAATCTACTTAGATCTGTTTGATCACTAAGGATACCAACACGTTCATCAACTAAAGCACGGTCGATTAGGATACTATCCTCGCCCTTATCAGGCGCAGTGAAAGAGATATCTTCCAAAAGTCTTTCCATAACTGTTGCCAGTCGCCTGGCACCGATATTCTCGACACTTTCGTTGATGTTGAAGGAAAGCTCCGCAAGTCGGTCTATAGCTTCTTCTGAAAATTTTACTGATAAACCTTCAGTGCCCAGGAGCGCACGATACTGTTTCAACAAGGAATGCTCAGTATCGGCTAGAATTCTGCGGAAGTCCTCTTTGCGAAGTGCTGTTAGTTCTACACGTATCGGGAGCCTACCTTGTAACTCTGGTAATAAGTCGCTCGGTTTGGATAGATGAAAGGCACCCGAGGCTATGAAAAGAATATGATCCGTTTTTACTATGCCGTGCTTTGTTGAAACTTGTGTGCCTTCAATCAGTGGAAGAAGATCACGTTGGACTCCTTCCCTGCTAACAGCGCCTCCGCCCCTTTGTTCACTTATAGCAATCTTATCGATTTCATCGATGAAAACGATCCCGTTATTTTCAACAGAACTTATTGCTTCAGCCTGCAGACTTTCTTGATCTAATCGTTTGTCAGCCTCTTCTTCGGTAACGGCTTCGAGCGCTGTTTTGACGGCCATCTTACGTTTGGTTGGTCTTCCTTTAGATCCAAGTAGATCGCCAAGATCTAGCATACCAACTTGTCCGCCAGGCATCCCCGGGATATCCATGGTTGGCAGACCGCTCTTTTTATCAAGGATCTCTATTTCTATTTCTTTGTCATTAAGATCGCCTTGACGAAGCTTTTTTCGAAATTTTTGTCGAGTTTCTTCGCTGGCAGTCGCACCTACAAAAACATCAAGAACCCGATCTTCTGCAGCATCTTCGGCAGCAGCCCTAACTGATTTCATTTGAGTATCACGAGTCTGCTTTATGCCTACCTCAACCAAGTCCCTGATAATTGATTCTACATCTCTACCTACATAACCAACTTCGGTGAATTTTGTGGCTTCTATTTTTGTGAACGGTGCATCGGCTAATTTTGCCAAACGCCGTGCAATCTCAGTTTTGCCGCATCCCGTTGGCCCAATCATAAGAATATTCTTTGGGGTCACCTCTTCCGCGAGCGCTTCATCTAGCTGCTGGCGACGCCATCGATTTCGAAGTGCAATTGCTACGGCCCGCTTTGCCTCAAGCTGCCCAACAATGTGACGATCTAACTCGTGAACAATTTCTCGAGGTGTGTAAGCAGCAGATTTCATAAGAATAATTTCGTTTGGTCGCGTTACAGGCGTACTGTCGGGTTAGAGGTTAATGGTCTCAATAACTAGGCTATGATTAGTGTACACACAGATATCTCCAGCGATTTTCATGGCCTTACGAGCTATCTCCTCCGCAGTCATATCTTGATCTGAAAGTGCTCGGGCGGCGGCGAGCGCATAGTTTCCACCTGATCCAATCGCTATGATGCCATCTTCCGAATCAAGCACATCCCCCGTTCCAGAAATCATTAAACTATGCTCCTTGTCGACGACAATTAGTAATGCCTCCAGCCTCCGTAGCATTCGGTCTTGTCGCCATTCTTTTGCTAATTCAACAGCTGCTCGCATCAATTGGCCACTGTGTTTTTCTAGCTTGGATTCCAGCAATTCAAATAGCGTGAACGCGTCAGCAGTCGCTCCGGCAAAACCTGTAATGATTTCGTTTGTCTTTCCTAGCCTTCTTACTTTGCGCGCAGTGCCTTTTACGATCGTGGGGCCCATCGAAACTTGTCCGTCTCCAGCGACCACAATTTGATTGCCTTTTCTAACCGTTAGGATAGTTGTGGCATGCATAGTTTGATCAGTGCTCATGTTCATTAATCGAAAGTGGGCAACCAGAGCCTCAAGGTCAAGGGTCGCTAATTTAGCTCTATCTGAGATGAGACAAACAGTTTCCGCAATCTAATTTCATAGAATCGTGCCTCAAAGGTTACTCAGGATAAAAAATAGTCTCCTAATTACCTCGGTTAAATAATCAGGAGACAACCGCGCCACTAATGTTTCGGCGTGTACTATTTTTGTTTACTCAGCTGGCGCTTCTTCAGCTGGCGCTTCTTCAGCTGGCGCTTCTTCAGCTGGCGCTTCTTCAGCTGCCGCTGCTTCTGCTACTTTTTGTGCCTTTTCCTCAGCGCGTTCTTGGGCTTTTTTCTTGGGCTGATTTTGCTTAGTTTGCTGGGGAATGGCTGGAGCCTCACCTAATCCAGCCTGTGACATCAATCGCGCAACTCGGTCGGTTGGTCGAGCTCCTTTTTCCACCCATTCCGCAATTTTTTCGCCATCTAACGTAAGCCGCTCGTCATGATCTTTAGGGACCATTGGGTTATATGAACCCACACGCTCGATAAAGCGACCATCGCGAGGCATGCGGCTATCAGCCACGACGACGCGGTAGTATGGGCGTTTTTTTGCCCCTGCTCGTGCTAAACGAATTTTTAGTGCCATGTTTGTCTTCCTTTTTTGTTGGATTTAGCGTTTGAATGGAAAGCCTTTAGGCAATTTGCCTGTCAGGCCTTTCAGGTTTCCGAGTTGGGAGAGGTCTCCAACTTCGAGTTCTGAGGGCATTTGTGGCATTCCGCCTCTTCGAGATTGTTTGCTGACCTTTTTCATCATTTTGGCCATACCCTGATGTTGCTTTAGCAATTTGTTGAGATCTGCCACCGACGTACCGGACCCTGAGGCTATGCGTTGCTTGCGCTTAGCCTTTAAAATTTCGGGCTTAGCTCTTTCACCTGGGGTCATGGATGAGATCATAGCAAGCTGTCGAGACACCACTTTATCATTTATCTGGTCTTTGGCGGCCTCTAATTGTTTTTTCATGCCACCCATGCCAGGCATCATAGACATAAGCCCACCAATGCCACCGAGCTTTGAAATTTTTTTCATTTGGTCTGCCATATCATTCAAGTCGAACTGACCTTTAGAAAGTTTTGCCTGCAACCGTTCCGCTTCACCTTCTTCCTGAAGTTCCTGTGCTTTCTCAACGAGTGATACTACATCGCCCATGCCTAGGATGCGAGACGCAATGCGAGTTGGGTGAAACTCCTCAAGCGCGTCCATTTTTTCACCTGTGCCGAGAAGCTTGACTGGCTTACCGGTTATGGCCCTCATAGAAAGGGCTGCACCTCCTCGCGCGTCCCCGTCCACTCGCGTTAGAACTAGACCCGTTACCCCTATTCGCTCTTCAAATATTTTCGCGGTATTAACCGCATCTTGACCAGTCATTGCATCTGCAACAAGAAGTGTTTCGTGCGGAGCGGTAGCGTCGCGAACACCAACTAGCTCGTTCATTAATTCATCATCAATCGAGAGCCGCCCAGCGGAGTCCAAGATAAGTATGTCGTAGCCTTCAAGCGCCGCTATTGTTTGAGCACGCTTTGCAATCTGAAGCGGCGTCTCTCCTGGTACAATCGGCAGGCTGTTAACTCCGGTCTGTTTCCCTAAAATTTTTAGTTGTTCTTGAGCAGCAGGACGGCGAGTGTCCAATGATGCCAGCAAAACCCGTTTACGATCTTTTGTAAATTTTAGCCCAAGCTTAGCCGAAGTTGTTGTTTTACCCGATCCTTGTAGACCAGCCATTAAAAAAATGGTTGGAGGCGCGCTGGCTTCTGTGAGGGGATGGATCGTATCACCCAATGTTTTGACAAGTTCGTCGTTAACTATTTTTACAACTAACTGATCTGGGGAAATTTTCTTAACGAGGTTAGCACCTACGGCAGCCTCTTTAACGCGAGCCATAAGGTCTTTAACCACTGGCAATGCTACATCCGCCTCCAGCAAAGCAAGACGAACTTCGCGCAAGGCGGCGGTTACGTCGGCCTCAGTTAACCTGGCCTTCCGACGGAGTCCGCCGAATACACCTTCTAATCTTTCCGAAAGTCCTTGGAACAAGCCAAAACCTCACAAGCAAAATAACCCCACTGAGCGAGCCTTCGCCAAGCAGGGGGTTCGAATACCTTCTCGAACATGGTGTTACACACCACGAATTTGAAGCATCGGCGCCCCTTAAGGATTTAGTTCACGAGAGTCAAACAACGCGCCCATAGAATGTTTGACGAGCAGTTTCTGAGAGGCTCACCCCGGGCTTTCCATTGTATGCTAGTACAACCAAATAGCGGGAAATCTTTCCTTTTGTTGGTGTAACCCTGTGCAATGAGTTTCGACCTCGAAAGAGCACGAGAGTTCCAGGCTCTATTGGGAGAACTGTGGGTTCAAGCCTTCCCTCTAATGCTGCTTTAACCCCCTCAAAGTTCATTTCGCCAGCATTAGCATCTCTTAAATCTTTAATATAATGATACTCTCCGCCCGCTTCTGGCGCCTGTAGAAGAAGTGTGATTGCGAACTCTGAGTTATCAAAATGCCATCCTAGTTCCTTTCCCTTGGGTGCATAGTGAATGTTGATGGATGAGAGCGGATCCTCGTAAGGGAAAAGAGAATCTACTCCGACAACTTGGCATATAAATTTTTTAAAGTCAGCGTTGTTATAAATATGACGTAATGGTGAGTTAGCTGAAATTATATCATCACAAACACAACCTTTAGTTGAGACTACCTGCAGATTAAACACATGACTTTTTGGTAACTCCGGATTCTTTGGCGTTAAATAAACATTGTGCGTTGATGTGGTAAAATATGCATGTTTTTCCACCTCTGCTGCCGCATCAACTAATGCGTGCAGTACTTCCGGCTTCAAAAATTTTGGCAAACAAAGAACGCCTTTAGAATCTAATCGAGATCGACAGGTAGCCGCGTAATTATCGTTTTTGATATTATGGCGACTTAGGTCAACAAATTGCTCAAGCATGCGGATGCTTATTCGCTAAATTGATTGATAATTCTAGATTAAATCATTGACGGTTTAACAGGTCTGCCTTCATGGAATTTCGATGAACGCCCCTCCAATTCTATCTCTACGGGATTTATCCTTCAAATTAGGTCGAGCGCATCTCTTCCAAGATCTAGAGCTTCATATGGGTGCGCGCGATCGCGCTGTTTTAGTTGGTCGCAACGGTTCAGGTAAATCTACGCTTCTCAAGACTATTGCTGGAATTATTGAGCCCGACGGTGGAGAGAGATGGGTGCAACCTGGGGTGCACATGGCATACCTCGATCAAGACCCAGACTTTAGCGGTTATGAAACAGTTGGGCACTTTATGATCGAGAGCCTCGAAGATGGGGCCAGCATAGATGACTACAGAGTTGCTCTTTTGGCTGACGAGTTAGGCATAAATGTTGGGTGTGATCCTAGGAGCTTATCTGGCGGAGAAGCGCGCAAAGCGGCTTTGATCAAAGTTTTAGTAAGCCAGCCCGATATCTTGCTCCTTGATGAGCCTACTAATCACTTAGATATCCACGCCATTGAATGGCTAGAGGCACGCCTAGCCGCTTATGAAGGTGCCTTGTTAACCATCTCGCATGACCGTGCGTTTCTCGAGCGACTATCTAACTGTGTGCTTTGGTTGGACCAACGCAAGATTAAGCGTCTCGATAAATCTTATCATTATTTTGAAGAGTGGTCTCTGGAACTGATAGAGCAAGAAAAAGTTGCACAGCACAAGTTAGATCGGCTCATTGAGCAGGAACGAGTTTGGTCTGTTGAGGGAATTTCTGGGCGGAGAAGGCGGAATATGGGTCGTCTCCGTCGTTTGGGCGATTTAAGAGAACAAAGACGCATCAATCAACGACAAGAGCGCGTAATGAAAATCGAACTTGACCAAGGGCAAGTTAGTGGCAAGCGCGTTATCGAAGCTTTTAATATCTCGAAGGTTTTTGGAAATCGGACCCTTTTCAAGCCTTTTAATCTGAGAATCTCGCGTGGCGATCGCGTAGGGCTGGTGGGTCCTAACGGAGCAGGAAAAACTACACTTATTCGGCTACTAATGGGCGAGGAAGAGACAGACTCCGGAAACATAAAACATGGTACAAACTTAGAACCCACATGGGTAGACCAACGTCGGGACTCTCTTAAAGATTCAGAGCGAGTCTGGGATTATATCGCTGACGTAGGCGGCGACTCAATTGTGGTCCAAGGCAAAGCTAAACATGTTGTGACCTATCTTCGTGATTTTGGATTTGGAGATGATCAAGTTCGAAGCCCCATATCAGGCCTATCAGGTGGGGAGAAAAATCGACTACTACTTGCCAAAAAACTAGCAAATCCCTCGAATTTGTTGATCCTTGATGAGCCAACTAATGATTTGGATATTGAGAGCTTAGATTTAATGCAAGAGATGCTAGATGAATACGAGGGGACTATTTTGTTAGTCTCACACGACAGGGATTTTATAGACAGAGTTGTAACCTCGACACTGTTGATTGATGGGTCTGGTAATTTGCAAAAATTCGCTGGCGGTTTTAGTGATATGGTCGCCCAAGGAGGGTGGGTTCCCAAGGGCATAAAGGTCAAGCCTCACAAAGCTTCAAAAAGCTCGAACAGCGAAAAAAATGAAGTTAGACGATCGAACGAGAAATCGGGCCTGACATTCACTCAATCAGCACGTCTTAAGATCTTACCCGCAGAGATATCAGACCTGCTAAAGAAAATAAGAGCACTAGAGCGTAAACTTTCAGACCCTAGCCTCTACACAAATGATCCCATTAAATTTTCGCAAGTTACTGAGGCTCATGAAACTTTGACAAAAGCTTTGGATTCTTCCGAATTAGAGTGGTTGGAACTAGAAGAGTTAGCTACAAAGTAAGGTAGCAATATATTGGTGTCCACTTTGGCTGTGCGTAATGGTCAATCTTGCTGGTTGGCTAAGCCCGGGGTAAAAAAGGGAGCTTTAGAGCTCCCTCCTTGATCATAGTGCTCTTTGTTTAAGCTGCTTGGCTCTCAATCACCCGTGATTTTGAACCCTTAGAGGTTTGGCTAATCTCAATTTTTCTTGGTTTGAGTGCCTCAGGGACTTCACGGAGCAAGTCGATATGAAGCAGCCCATTCTGAAGGCGCGCATCTGTGACCTGTATGTGGTCGGCTAGCTGGAAACGACGTTCGAAGGAGCGATTGGCAATGCCACGATGCAGAAAAACCGAATTTGCATCAGACTGGTCCTCTGCTTTTTGTTTCTTTGCTTTTACGATTAGCACGTGTTCTTGCACCGTTATATCTATTTCGGAATCTCCAAAACCAGCAACTGCCATAGTGATTCTGTAGTCATCTTCTGACACTTTCTCGATATTATATGGAGGATAAGCGCTAGCTTGTTCATCCATACGAAGTGCTCGATCAGCCAATTTGCTCATTCGATCGAACCCAACGGCTGTGCGGAATAGTGGAGTAAAGTCATAAGTCGGCATAGTTCATATCCTTTTTTCTAAAGCGACATTAATAACGGACCCAAAAATTTGGCGCCCACTGCCCGATGCGTAACCCCCTCATTCGGCAGGCTAGCATCATTCAGTGAATAAGAAATGGTGATTCAAAAAAAGCCTTT